>OBMK010001593.1_pt1 | contig 18792 bp, 10 predicted proteins | sample 1539081 | NCBI WGS metagenome assembly OBMK01 (sample SAMEA3355528, study PRJEB22509) | marine metagenome | biome: marine; feature: river plume; material: water | place: USA | collected 2010-08-07 | depth 0.5 m | reverse complement strand
TAACATGACAGCGGCGAACATCGTAAGTGACATCCCAACCTAATACAAATCATGGCAATTAACTTCCCATCAGCACCAAACACAGGAGACTCGCACACAGACGGGTCAGTCACATGGATCTACAACGGATCAGCGTGGGATTCCTTATATCAGCCCACAGCCAAGGCTCAAGTCGGTCTAGGTAATGTAGACAACACAAGCGACGAGGATAAGCCTGTATCAACAGCGCAACAGGCAGCACTCGACGCACTCACCAAGGATGATGTGGGGCTGGATAACGTGGACAACACGAGCGATATCAACAAGCCTGTCTCAACGGCCCAGCAAGCGGCAATCGACGCAGCGGGAGGTTCCAGCTTCGATCAGGACCTCAACACCACTGACTCACCAACGTTCGCCACGCTTACCACAACCGACACCATCGCAACGGATGTCTATGCTGTGGATGTAGCAGCAACAGGCACGGTGACCGCGGATGCGGTAAGCGCGGACACCTTCCAAATCGCATCGGGTGTCTTCGAGTTCGATGTGGGAGTCATAACGGTGGCTAAGTTCACGGCGGGCAATGCGGAAGTTCGCGGAAACCACTTTCCCACTTATAATGACCTCTACACCTCGGGGACGTCATCAAAAAGATGGTCTAATGTCTTCACGGTAGATGTAGACGCATCAGGCACGGTGACCGCTGGCAAGGGTTTATTTAATACACCCACAGTAGGGAGTCAGTATGCGCTGGAGGTGCAATCTAATGGCACTAAGAATTTCACAATCGATGGATATGGAAATACCGAGAGCAAAAGTATACTCCCTCGATCCGCTAACGTGTTTAACATGGGCGCTTCCAATAGGCGATGGAAGGAGGTTTTCACTCAAGACATCGACGCATCAGGCACGGTGACCGCTGGCGGCTTCGTTGGAACTCCTCAGACTCTCACAGATGCTGCGAGCATCACATACGACCTCGCTGATGGCCACAACGCCAAGGTCACGCTGACGGCTGACAGGATCCTCCTGTTCCCCGCAAACGTCGCAGAGGGCGCTTCTGGTGTCCTTACAGTGACGCAGGACGGCACAGGTGGTCATGCTCTCACATTCGGCACAGGCTGGTTCATCTCTGCTGGTGCTGCTGCTGATATCGCTGCTCTCGGAGCGGGCGAGAAGGCGCAGGTCACTTGGTATGCTCACTCCACATCAGACGCAAACGCCACCATTCTCCCACTACAGTAATGTCTCTCGCTCTACCCGGTTTCTTTCGCACGTTGGGCCTCGATTACGGAACAACCATTAGCGGTTCTCTAGGCGGGAGCAATGCCGTATATAATCAAGTCGCACCCGCCGTGGCTGGAGAATACTACCGCATAAGATTTACAGCTAGCAATGTGGCCGTCAGAGGTAGGTTGCGTTATAGAAATTACGCAGGAGGAGCCGATATTACGGCAGTTCATGGGCTTGGGTCGTTGGCATACTTTTATACAGATGGAGCCTATGAGGCTTATGTCCCATCAGATGACGGCTTAAGTCTCTGGTTTTACGCTGAGTCTGGATGGGATTACTCAGGTGTCAGCGTTCAGCAGACCTCCAACTTCCCAACAACGTAATACAGTAATATGCCCAAAGCATCACAGATCACATTCAACGGCGGGGAACTCACTGAGTTCATGGATCCTCGCGTGGACACCGCCAAGTATTCCAAGGGCTGTCAGACTCTAGAGAACTTCACGCCAATGCCATTCGGGACGATCCTGAGTGCACCAGGAACGGAGCATATCACCACCACGAAGTATGCTGACAGGAAAGCTCGCCTAGTCCCATTCAGCTTCTCTAAGGATGATGACCTGATGGAGATCGAGGTGGGCCATGAATACTTCCGATTCTTCCTCAATCAAGCTCCAGTCTTATCGGGCTCTGTATATGAGATCGCCTCACCATATCAAGAGGAGGATCTCTTCGAGCTTCAGTTCGAGCAGATCAATGATATCGTGATGATCGTCCATCCTGACTACGAGGAGAGGACGTTGGTCAGGAAGGCCAATGACAACTGGGAGCTTCAGACGATTGATTACTCCGCATCTCCGAATTACCCTGCTCTTGCGCCTACAAACATAACGGACACCACTCTAGAGCTAACTGATTACGCAGACCCTTGGGTGACATCGACATCGTATGCGGTGGATGACTACGCCTTTGAGGGTGGGAAGTCATATCGATGCGCGATCGCTCACACCTCGGGGGTCTTCGCGACGGATTTGGGTGATGAGAAATGGGAGGATGCAGGGGGTTTGCAGATTGGTGACACACCCACGCTAACATCTTCCACGGATATCTTCAGCGCGAATAGCATCGGACAGATCATTAGCATCTCCCATGATCGGGAGGAGGTGCTTCAGGCATACATGGCTAAGTCGAACGACGTCACGGGACACAGCGCCGCCTTCTACGCATTCGGAGATGTGGTCTTCGAGACTGGCGGAATTGCAAATTGGACGGTTTACTTGGAGGAGACCAAGACTCCCGGTGATTCTAGTTCTTGGAAGACTCGGAGAAAGTTCGATATCGAGGGCGCATCAAGGAATGAGCGCGTCACCCTGTCGCTAGCTGAACCCATCTTCTTGCGCTCACGATTCGAGAGCAAGAGCACAGGCACAAGCTTAGGGGCGAATCAACCCAGATTGACGATTGAGGTGTCAGATCCCACGGTGAAGGGGCTCCTCAAGGTTACCGGTTACACTAGCGCAACTGAGGTGACAGCTGAAGTGATTGAGCCATTCCTGACTGGCGAGGCTACCATTGAATGGCGTGAGCAGTATTTCAGCAAGCGTCGAGGCTATCCAAGGGCGATCTGCTTCCACAAGGAGCGTCGTTGTTTGGGTGGGGATGATGTCCTACTGTCTCAGCCGGGCAACTACTTTAACTATCGCGAGCGCAATGATGCCGACTCCGGTTTCATGGTGGGCGTGAATCGCAATGGCGCTCCGCACGTGCAATGGCTTGAGAGCCTTCGTGAGCTTCGGGTGGGAACAAACCTAGCGGAAGGTGTAATCGTGCAGGAGAACACGACTGAGGCGTTCGGATACAACAACTACGACCTCCGATGGGACACCAATCACGGATCGAACAAGCTGCGTGCTGAGGCTATTAACGGCACAGTCCTATACCTTCAGCCCGAGGGTCGAACACTGAGGAATCAGGAGATCACTGGCATCGAGGACTACTACTCATCCAACGCGGAGACGACTCTAGCGGATCACATCCTTGAGGGCGGCGTCACTCAGACGGCATATCAGCGGCAACGCTACCCTACCTGGCACGGTGTCAGGGCTGATGGAGAGCTTGCGAGTATGCTATACGAGAAGAATCAGAACATCTTCGCATGGTATCGCCGCAAGACTGATGGGCAGATTGAGTCAATCTCTGTCAACCCACGGGCTGACGAGGAGGATCAGGTCTGCTATATCGTCAAGCGATCTGTCAATGGTTCTACTGTTCGCAACGTGGAGTATGTCAAGATCGGTCAGTATCGTGGACTCCAGAATGATGAGACCTCTGAGATGTGGTTCGTCGATGATGGCATCAGGGTCGAGGGATCCGGCATGACAAGCGTGAGTGGCCTGAGTCATTTAGAGGGTGAGAATGTCGCGATCCTGTGTGATGGCGCGAAGATCGCGGAGAGAACTGTTTCAGGTGGATCTGTGCCTCTCGACTACCCCACCGATATTGCTATCATTGGGCGACCATATGAGTATACAGTCATCCCCATGTTCTTAGAATCCCAAGGAACGATGGGCTCAACAAAGAAGATCACCAATGCAATAGTAAGACTCTGGAAATCAGGGAGTTGCAAGATGCGCATCAATGAAGGTGATTGGAGCACGCTGTCTTTCCCCAATTTCCAGTCAAGTCAAGCTCCCCTATTGCAGACTGGAGACTCAGCCAAAGTTACAGTGAATGGCGATTGGAGCAGAAATACTGCTATTGAAATACAGGGAAGATCCCCTCTCCCGCTAAATATCCAAGCGATCACGCTGGAATATCAGATGGCTGGAAAATGATGGAGGTTGAGACATACACCTATGAGGATACGGACGAGTCGCACTCTCTGTATCTCATGATCGAAAGCTGGTTCGATGGTCGATTCCCCGAGCCTGAGCTACTTCCCAAGCTGGGAGTTCTGGTCAAGGAGGATGACGAATACCTCTGTTTCGTTTGTGCTGACATGAGCAACAACATCCCCAGGGCGTATATCGATTACCTGATGACAAATCCAGAGATCGGGGCGCTGAAGAGATACAAGGCCGCTAAGCTCGCTGAGGAGTTCCTCTGTGAGCGCCTCAGGGATCATGGATACAGTCTCATCTACGGCATGACACCACACGCTGGTATCGCCTCACTGTCCCAGAAGCTAGGCTTTCAGGTGGACATGACACCAAACATTTCAATCTACAAACTACTTTAAGATATGGGTCCAGAGATCGCACTAATCGGAACAATCCTCGGAGCAGGAACACAAGTCTACTCAGCTGTCCAGCAGAGCAAGGACGCTGAGGCTTCCGCGAAGTTCAATGCTGAACAAACCCGCAAGGCTGCAAAGATCAAGGAGCTTGATGACAGGGAGAATGCTTTGCGTAAGCAGGAGCAGAACCGCAAGTATCTCGGGGCACGCAGAGCGCAACTACTGGAGAAGGGTAACGGAATCATCGAGGGTGGAGACGCTGACTTCCTTGACGAAGAGGTGGGGAACCTAGAGCTTCGCATCATGGATGATTCTGTGAGGGCGCAGAGAGCGCAGGCAGGTTACCAGAATCAGGCATTCTCTTATGACTTCCAAGCGGATCAGGCCAAGAGAGCCGGGGGAATCAACACTGCCGCAGCAGCTCTCAGTGGATTCAACTCAATCGCCGGTAGCTACCAGAAGGGATTTGGCGGCGGCCCCGATGTCTCAGGAGCTGGCAAGGCTGAAGTCGTAGGATATTAACAACTCAAGAACATGGCACAACCAATCGGAAAAGGACAAGCTGGTGGACAGATCCCACAGCAGAGGGCGGGAGATCTCTCCGCAACTACTCGCGCGATCAGTAACCTCGGTGGGGCCATTGCCCAGACAGGGAAGCTCGCGGAGCAGATGCAGGCAGAGAAGGAGAGGCAGCAATTAGGCGAGGTGGAGATCGAGATGAAGAAGCAGTCTGGCGCTTTGCAGGTTAAGCTGGCGCGTGCTGCAAATCCAGAGGATCACCTGCAGATCGCTAATGATCACTTCCGTGTCGCTGAAGATAAGATCCTCAACGGCAAGAACTACTCCCGCAAATTCCGCAACGACCTCTCTCAGAGGGTGAGGATGTATTCCGCGACTCAGATCGATAAGATTGGAACGGACGCCAAGCTCATGCAGATCAGCAATGGTCGCAGGATTCACAATGCCCGCATCGACGCAAGGCTTGCCGACAATCTTCCAGAGGAGGCCATTGCTATGGTTCGCGAGGGGGCTGGGACTTACTACACCGATGAGATGGGTGAGATCAAAATCGACCAGATTAATCGTCAGCTTCGCAACGAGGAGTATCAGTCCGAGGTTCGCGCGGGGAACGCTGAGTTCTTCGATCAGGATTTGCCGATTGCGGATAGCGACAAGGCGAGGTTTCGCAAGCAAGCAGAGACGCAAAGGGCGGGTAATGAGAAGTTTGACCTGGAGAAGATAAGCGAAGCCATTGAGATTAAAGACATAACCACACGGGACGAATTTGAGACCGCGCTAGATGGTGCCCCATACGTTTCCGAATTGACTAAGATTAAGGCTTTGCAAAACTGGGACAATAATCAGCCCTTGTCTTTCGAGGAGAAGAAGGATGTTCTTGATAGGATCAATGGGTTGTTTTCAGATTTCTCGTCAGGTAAGCTTGGTCGGGAAGATTACGCTCGGCAACATCATGAGATCACCTCCGAGATCCACGCTATGGCAGGCCGAGAGGGTTCCAGTGACCTCATGACTAGATCAAGGGCGACAGACCCCAATACATACACCAAAGGCAAAGCCATTGAGGGGGCTTCGGATAAAGCAATCGAGGAGGAGGTTAAGATCATGACATCGCTAGGGAGGTTTGGTCTCACGGAGAGCATCAATCGAGACGAGATGAACGATGGTGAAATTCGAGCCATCTTTGAGCAGCGTAAGGTGAATGCCAAGCTACGGGAATATGTGGAGAATTCAGTGAAGGCGTGGTCTTTGACACCTGATGGACAGGAGGCAATCGCGAACGACCCCGAGGAGGCGGTCAAGAAGAAGGCAGCTTCAGTCCTCGCGGAAGTCATGACCGATGACATGGTGGAGGATATGGATGCCGGTCAGGATCAGGCGCTATATGAGAAAGCTACAAATGGCACTCTCCTGCCCACCGAAGGATCAATGAAGACGGAATACTACTTGGACGAAAAGGGTAGATTCCGAGTCAAGTAACGAACAACCAACGAACAATGAGTATACGAAATCCATTCCGCCCCCTCTTTGATGATCCAGAGGTAGGCGCACAAGTGCAGAGCACCGAGAAAAAGAAAGCGCGCTACAAGGTCCATCCCGACAAGGCCGCTGAGTTCTTCGCTGATCCTAATACCACCTCCTACATGGCTGATGAAGCGGCTCAGGATTGGCTCAAGACATATAACGTGACATCCAAGTCGGGAAGCACGAATCCGAAGGGTCTAGATAATAGGGTTAAACTCGCTCTCCGTGCTCACAAGGATTGGTCCACAAAGAACTCCACCACGCCACTCGCGAACAGCAAGGAGATTCGGCATGATCGCAGGATGGAGAACATATCGGGCAATCTCGATAACTGGAGCGATCTATTCTCGGACGATGGCTTCGATGGAGAAATTGAGAGGAGGGGTCTCGCAGAATCCTACAACAACTTGCTTGATAGGGGCATGGACAAGACGCAAGTTCAGAACAGTCTGCGCCGGAAGCTTTTCACGAAAGATCTCGCTGGCAAGAAGGACGCGCTGTCTCAAGCTAGGGTGTCTCAGCACATCCTCGGGCTCGAGGATCAGTCCGATGATGCTTATGTTGCTGGCGCTCAGTCATGGGTTAGTGGTAGGGTTAAGACTCGCGAGGAGGTGAGTGCTGCCGTAGACGCAGCGACGGACGTGTTTCTGTTCACGGGCGGGGTGGATAACCCAAACGAGGATATCGCAAGAGCGAGACAGGAGCAGAAGGATATCTCGCCCGAGGCGCTCGATGCATTTAACAGGACTCTTCTGAACTCTAAGAAATCGCATGGCGATATCGTCCCTCTTGCGCTCCAGTTAGTTGATGAGGTGCGTAATAAGGAGGGGGTCGGTTCTAATGGGACAGTTTTAGGTGCAGAGGATGGTTCCCTGCTCCCCGACTCCCCGCTGGAAATGGGGGAGATGAGGTTCTCTAAAAACTCAAGCAAACTTGAGGAGATTTATCGTCGAGGGGATCGGGATAAGTTCCTTTATCTGTTGGGTAGGATTGCGGAGGAAAGGGGTTCTGATGTTGACGGCACGGGTGACAAGCTCCTCCGATCTATTGGTCGCGGATTCGGCAGGATCGCGGATTCAGTAACGGTGAGAAAGGCGATGGCGGGGTCGGAGCAGGAGTTACGCGAGTCGGGTGATGAAAAGTCGGCAGACATCCTCAAGTATCGCCTTCAAGTTTTTGATGATATCAAGAATTTGGGCGCGGAGGTAGCTCGCGTGAAGGGGAGTAATATGGTAACTCAGGGGGTGTATGATGCTGCTCAGTCTCTCCCATACATGGCGTTTATGGCAACCCCCGGGGGAATTGCAGCGGTCGGACTAGCTATTCAGGAAGATCATATTGAGGAGCTGCAGAGACAAAATCCAGAGATTTCGAGAGATAAAGCTCGTAGTATTTCATCAGTGTCGGCGGCTATTGAAACCTCCATAGAGAGATTACAGTTCGGCACAGCTGTCGGGCGATTACCTGGCATTTCTAAAGCGTTAAAGAAGCTTTCCGGTGGCGGATTATTGAGGCGGGTCGGGCTGGTGACTGGTATAGAATACGTGCAAGAGACCTTTCAGGAAGCAACCTTACCCACAGTGCAGGAGTTTGTGAATGTTTTTGACGCGCAAGTACCCGAGGGTGATTGGGAGAGATTCAAGGTAATGGACGCTCGGCGCTTCTTCGCTGTCGCACCCATCTCCCTGCTGGGTGGTGGTGGTCAATACGCAGTGGAGAAAATCAAAGGTGTTGATCCTGCTGCTCAATTCACCAACCAAGAATTGGGTGAGATCATGAATGACGCGGTAGCCCTGCGACTGGTTGGTTTCTCGAAAGAGGAATCATCAGAAATCGCCAAGGTTGCCCTTAATGACCCGCGCAAGGCTGTCGGGATGATGCGGGAAAAGCATGGAGATCAGAGTCCCGAGGCGCGAGAGATTGCTGGTCAGCGAGCCGTGGGAGAAATATTTAACACCTTACCCGGCGCAGTCCAATCGGCCCCAATAGCGCCAACGGGTGACAAGCTCGTCAGTTTAATGGGAGAGCTAAACCAAGAAATGCAAAAAGGCGAACTTGGGGATGCCGCATCTAAGGCGGAATTAGCCGAGGGGGTGTTAGGTTTAGATAAGGGTAGCCTAGAGTTCACCAGACAGGGCGGGTCATGGGTTTTTCGTAATGTCACCAACGGAAGATTTCATCGCATATACCCACAAGACGATCCCGCGACATTGAGAGCACAAAAGGAGGCTTTAGAGATCATTAACCCCGACTTGTTTGCAGAGACGGTTTACACTCCAATGGTTGGGGGAGGGGTGGAGACTTTCACAACCTCACAAGAGGCAGCCGTGACAGAGGCAGATACTCTTTACGAGGGATCTTCCGAGAGTGATCGCGCACTGCTGGTCAAAATTCAGGAGCAGAACCCGCTGCTGATGAATAAGAACATCGAGGCCGAGACAACTGGTCAAAACGCGGGCGCTAATGTGGGTATCTTCTTGGATGGTGATATTGTTAAGGCGCGAGCTTTTGATTTTGATGGGTTGCAAAAAATAAGCCGAGAGGAAATCGCTAGTATGTCTAGTGTCTTAATGGAGGGAGTGCCCTTGAAGTCATTCTCACCTGAGATGCAGGAGAGGATAAACAATCTTGCGCAGGAAGCTAAATCGAGACGCGAATCCGCTCCTTATACCCCACCCTTGACTCCTGACTCACAGGGAGACTTGGGGACTGATCTTTTCAATTACATCCCCAAGGTGAGACCGACGGGTGATGGCAAATTCCAAGTTGCCTTCACTGATGGGGATGTGCAAAACGCCGACTCCAAGGAGGAGGTGCAACTCATTATTGACCAACGCGCCCAAGAGGAGTTTACAGATGCCGCTCAAGCCGTTCGGGATCGCATGGAGAACCTGCTGGAGCGTTCTGAGGGTGACAACAAGGCGGAGATCGCAAAGCCCCGCACATTCCAGGAGCTTGCGGATCTCAAGGTCGAGAATGTCGAAAGGTTAAAGGAGGCGGTTGCTGTGTCCTATATGCAGCGAGGTGAGGCTGCCCCCGAGAACATTGATCTTAACAACTACACTGAGCAGGGTTCCGTTACTCTACGCCGCAAGATGGCAGGGTTCGCGGTTCGTCTCGCCAAGGACAAGATGACTCTACCCACTACGGTGGATGAGGAATTCTCCGAGGGATTCCTGCGACTAATCGTTGAGCAAGGTGAAACCTCTTTCGATGAGGTCAAGACCATGCTTGACGAGTTCGGTGCTATCGCTGGCATCGACATGACGCAGGGCTATGACGTTGATCCCAACAGGGCAGTCATTGAGGGCTTTTCTAAGTTCGCTAAGGCGTATATGCTTCAGGGTGATCACAAATCCATTCCAAAGTCTAGCCAAGCGTGGTATCGCAAAGCGTGGCGTGTGCTTGAGAATCCTGACTCTGTGCCTGCTCCATTACGTGCGTTTGCGGAGCTTGTCACCAAGTTGCTGCGATCTGTCTTCGATGTGGCTCAGGCTATCAAATCCCAGAAGCAGGATGGCAAGGGGATCAACCCTGAGCTTGAGGGCTTGGCGATGCGTGCTCTCGGATTGAACGAGCAGCAAATCGCAGAGGAGGCGCAGGCGCAGTATGAGCAAAAGCTTCAAGAGGAGTTGGGTCTTGATCCAGAGGCTGACGCTGACCCCACATTCTCCATCGGCAACACGACAGTTACACCTAACCCGGAAACCAAGACCTATCCCACTAAGGATGGTGGAGTCGTTGGTCCTGCTAGCTTCTCTATCACAGCACACCACGGGACACCGCACAAGGTGGGTAAGTTCAGCACCGAGAAAATCGGCACGGGCGAGGGTGCTCAGGCGTATGGCTGGGGTCTTTACTTTGCTGATGCGTTGTCGGTTGCTAAGGGTTACAGGGACACCTTATCGAAATCAGGGACGGATGGGGCTAAAAGAAGGCTCAAAAAAGCGGGGGGTGACATTGACACGGCTCTTGCTGCGGCAAGGGAAAGAGCAAGCAAATACAAACAGGGGGGTGCGGACTCCTATGCTAGTGCCGTTGAGGAAGACATCCGATTCCTTGAGAAATACAGAGAGTCTAGCGAGTGGACTTCTGGCTCCCTCTACACCGTAGAACTCAACGTCGAGCAGGACGAGCTACTCGACTGGGACAAGCCGCTGAGTGAGCAGAGTGAGTTGGTTCGGGAGGCTGCTCGTCGAGTGCTACCTGAGCTTGCGTCAACAGAAATGCAGTGGATTCCCAATCAAGGAGGGATGACTCACTGGACAGAGATGGCTGATTCGCTTGAAGAGATACCTGCTATCGAAAAAGTCATCTCCAAGCTCGATCCATCACAGCAAGGTCGATTCGCGCCTTACGGGGAGGAGATGATGTTAAGGATGAAGGGGGAAGAATTCTATAACTCCATAGCATCCCCGACGGACTGGTCGAAGCAGGTGCAGGCTCTCAATAGGGGTATGACACATGGTCAGGAAGCCTCCGAGGCCATAGCAGCAGCAGGCATCAAAGGCATCCGCTACCTCGACGGAGACAGTAGAGCAGACGGAGAAGGCACATCCAACTACGTCATCTTCGACGATGCTGACATCACAATCACTGAGGAGAACGGGCAGGTCGTTGATACTGCCAGCCCATCCTTCTCCATCACGCCAGCGCAGGACGCCGAGTATCTTGCAGCAGTCGAGTCTGGTGACGTTGAGACGCAGCAGCGCATGGTTGATGCTGCCGCTAAGGCGGCGGGGTATGCAGTCGGCCCAGTCTATCATGGAAGCCAGTCTCCCAACATTAAAGCGTTCGACCCCGGGAAGCATAGTCTCCCGAGATCAATAGATGCCATTGGAACTTGGTTCACGACAGAGGAATCTCAAACCAAGCGCTATGCTTTTGATGCGACCACCTACCGTCAATTCCTGAAGATGGATAATCCTCTGACGTTTGAATTGAAGGACGCAATCCCTGAGATGCAAGCAGGGCAGCTGAGGAAGCTCGCCACCCGGAGGGCGATGCTTGAAGATAACGCGGAGGGGGATAGCGAGCTTAGCTTTCAGGAGCAGAAAGAGTCGAGGAAGTTTTCGGGTGAGATCGGTAAGCAGATCGATGAGCTTGATGCACAGACTCGCGAGAATGAACCATTCTACGCCCTCGTGGATACTTGGCGCAAGTTCCACGGAGGTGAACAGTTTGGTGATCCGCAGGCATTTGTGAATCACCTGAAGTCACAGGGTCATGATGGCATCCATCTGAAAAACACTCTTGCCGATTTTGGTCGTGAGGGGGCGGATTATGCAGACTGGTTTATCGCGTTCGATTCCAATCAAAGCAAATCCGCAGATCCCGTAACACTTGACGATGCTGGCAACGTGATCCCCTTGAGCCAGCGGTTCGACCAGAGCAGGGACGAGATCAGCTTCTCCATCACACCGAAGGACGAGCAGATGAGCGAGGCTATTGAGAGATTATTCGCTGGGCCTAAAGGGTTGGTTGACACTGGGCGCAAGCTGCGCTCTAAGCTCTCCAAGATTCGCGAGAAGTTCGAGGCTAACCTCATCAATGCGGAGGGGCGCGACAAGGACACGCGGGAACTGGAGACACTCAACTCCCTCATGCAGCTTAATGCTCTGCGCTCAGTCATGCCTAAGGAGGTGCGTGATTCCGTTGGATCACCTCTTGATCTGGTTAAGCTGAAGACAGCGAAACCTAGAGAGCGCAATGTCATTCGCCGACTGGAGAAGATGGAGAAGGCTCTTAACAAGTATCACCAGAGAAAGTTGAGAGAGAAGATCGAGAAGGCTATCAAGAAGTCCAAGTTCAAAGTATCAGGCTCCCGTAAGCGCGAGGGCAAGATCGGGCAACTGGGGCATAATGTCGTAGAGCATATCGAGTCCGTCAAAGGTCAAAGCCTGCAAGCGGCTGAGGCTAGCAAGGCTGATCTCACGCAAACCTTTGAGGAGATTGAGACACCAACGAGTGAGGAGTTCGAGCGTTGGGATTCACTTACTCTGGCTACCGATCTCTTCTACGATTACGAGAATGCCACCACCGCTAGACTAGAGCAGGCTCTCGACTTCGTGACCACCAATTACAAAGAGGGTCGCAAGGAGTGGCTCGCAGAGTTGGAGCGCCGACGGGAGGAGCGTGATCAGTTCGTGAAGGAGGCCATCTCGTTCATGGGTGATAAGGATCTGGAGGCGGTAGGTGAGATCGAGGCGTCCACTCGCGCCACGAATAAGTCTAGAGGGGTGAGAAGCAAAGCCCCCGAGGCGGTGGCCGAGTTCCTATTCTCCAATCACCACACTCTTGCTCGCATCGTAGAGAACGCGAAGGATAAGAAAGCGGCGAAGGATTGGTATAATCGACTCTTGGATTCCCGCATCCAAGGAGACTTGAAGACAGAGCAGGAGTCTGATCAGAAGCAGGCGGATTTCAAAGAGAAGATTCGCGAGATAGTCGGAGCGAAAGGAAAGCTGGTTGATCACAAAGTCCACAAGTTCTTGTATGAGGCCAAGCAAGCACGCATCAACAAGATCACCACCATTGAAGGTGCGAAGACCGAGGAGGTGTCCGTCCCTAAGAATGTGGTGGAGTCTATTCTGCGGGGTGAGGTTGGAGGATTCGATGGAGAGGTTTTATCAGATACCGATATCGAGTCTCTTCGTGAGGCGATGGCTGAGTTTGATCAGCTTCCGAAAAAGAAGCAAGGCAAGCAAAGGAACATCAAATTCGAGCGAGTGGTGTCCGAGGGGGCGCGTAAACCAGTGGGAGAGATATCCCACGAAGAGGCGCTCCAATGGTGGCTCACAATGCGCCAGCCTGACCAGAGAGAAAAGCTGGAGAAGATGGGTTGGGACGAGCAAACGATGGAAGAGATTTCAGAATTCATCCCCGCTGATGTCAAAGAGCTTGGCCTTTGGATGTCCAACAATCTAGTCGAAGAGGGAGCGGAGATATCCAATATTCACGCCAAGGAGTATGGTGTTGAATTGAACACGGGGGAGAATTACTTCCCGGTGCAGAACAAGATATACGACAGCAAGTCTGAGATCGATCTTAATGATCCAGGTTCTGGTCGCGGGATCTCTACCGCATCCCTCAAGGAGAGGGTAGCAAACAAGGCTATACCTGCACAGGTTGGCGCGTTCGGAACCTACCTTCGACACGTTACCGAGATGGCTTACTGGAAGCATAACGTGAGTTGGGTTCGCCAATACGGTGGAGCATTCAAGACAAAGGAGTTTGCTAAAAACATGGAGGGCAAAGTGGGTGTCTCAGCCTATCGAACCCTCAGCAAATACATGGAATCAGTGAGCAACAAGGGGGCGGCTACAGCACAGGAAATGTTGGGCATGGAGAAGTTCATTAAGGGGTTGATGTCTCGGGCTGCTTTATCCATACTAGGATCAAGGATCTCGACCATCTGGGTGAACTCCACCGCATGGGTCAACGCACTCGGTTCCTCGGATGTGTCTGCGGTGCAGGTGCTGAGACACTCTCTCGGCGCTCTGATTGACGGCAAGGGAGCAATGAAGGAGACTTGGAGGAATGAGCTAGCTGTCCTACGTCGAGATCAAGGCGCATCCTTCTTGGCACAGCAGGCTATGAAGACGGGCAGCTCTGGGCATTGGATCTTCCGCGATGCGGAGAAGGTTGCTCAGTTGGGCATGGTTCCGATGAACGTCATGGACGTGGCGACGAACACGGTGACAATGATGGGGATCTATCGAGCAACCGAGAAGGCGGCTCTCAAGCGTGGGGCTGATCCCGATATCGCTAAAGCTGAAGCCGATGCCGCGGTCACGCGAGCCCATGCCACCCTAGCCCAGCCCGCTCTGGGTGTGTCCAAATCCCTCATGGAGCAGAAGAGCGCGAGCAATCCCTTCTTGGGTATGATGATCTTCTTCCAGTCGGAGGTCAGAAAGAACATCGCAAACAACTATATCGCATGGAGAACCCTCCTCACAGGCAAGGGTATCGTGAGCAGAGCGACAGCGGCGAGACAGGCAGCGGTTTACACTGCTCTCTACACGGCGGTGGTGCAGGGCTTCCGCGCGATCTACAATATGCTCACGGGAGATGACGATAAGGATGAGGAGGTTATGCAGCAGATGCAAGACCCCAAGTTCTGGATGTATGCAGCAGCCTCGGACAACCTTGCATCAATTCCGATAGCGGGTGAGATCGCAACTTCTTTGCTGGCTAAACCACTGGACCAAAAGTATTGGGATAGTCAAAGCACCTTCGCGGGTGCAGCGAAACAGTTCACCCAAGCGGGCAAAATCTTCGACGAGGACGAGACTGATAGCGCCCGAATTGATGAGGCGATTGACTTCATTCAATCCGCTGGATCGCTCCTGCCCGGTGGCCCCCTCTTCGCCCAAGCTGGAAACGTAGCTGACTTCGCTAAGAAAGTTGCTGAGGGTGGGATGGGATACTCCTTCTCTGAGGCTGATCGCGTCCAAAAGATAAGAAAAGGTATAGAGAAGAACAAGAAGGCGATCTATGAGGACAACGAGGATCAGGATGCTCGATGGGAACTCCTTGAGGACATCGCCAACCAATACAAGCAGGAGAACCCTGATGTGTGGGAGAAGGTGATGCCTCAACTGGAGGAGAAGGGCGTTCTTCCCAGTAAAGTAATCAAGAAACTGCAACGCTAACCATCGGTGTCGCAATCCTCTGTCCTTCACTTACAACTAAAAACCAGATACCAAAGATTCTATGTCACTTCCAGACGTTCTCCCAATTGCCTCGTATAGTGGCAACGCTAGCACCAGCACGGCTTACCCCTTCCCCTTCAAGGTGTTAGCGGCATCACACGTCAAGCTGTATATTGACGGCGTGCTATCCACTGATGCCATCACGGTTATGGGAGTCGGTGATGAGGCTGGGGTGGATGTCACCACCAGCGTGGCCTACACCAGCGAGCAGCAGGTAACCCTCCGTCGAGAGGTTCCATTCAGTCAGGAGACCGACCTGGTTGAGGGTGGCAGACTTCGCGAGGAGAGTCTGGAGAATGCTCTGGACTACGGTGTGATGCAGGCCCAGCAACTCAAGGAGGAGCTAGGTCGGACGGTTCAGGTAGCACCAGGAAGCACGGGTTCAATCCTTCCAAGCTCTACCAATTCAACGATCGGTCAGGACTCCAATGGGGATCTCATCAGCAGGACGGCTCAGGAGGAACTCGACCACCTAGGTGTAGGGGCGGCAGCAACGGAGGCGGCAGCATCAGCGGCAGCGGCGGCAATCAGCGAGACTAATGCAGGAGCGAGCGAGACCACAGCAGTGGCTAGTGCAGCAGCAGCAGAGGCTAGCAACGTCAACGCATCAGCAGCAGTCCTAGATCTCGCATCACGAGCCTTTCCCGTTGCCAGGATTGGCAAGAAGCTTTTCGAGCCCAACATTACATCTGATGTGGTGATCAACTTCCCCGGTGGAGGGGTGATCACCTTGAAGGCGTCCGCTCGACCCTACACGGAGACGAACGCTATCAACGCTGAAAATGTAGATGTCTCCTATCTGATTCCAGCGATCATCGATATCGTCAATGGTAATGTCACTGATGCGACCACCGGTCAGGATTACGGTCTCTCTACCGGCTCGACTAGCGTGGACAACTTCACCCCCATCACAGCATGGAGCGCAGATCTAGCTACTGAAGGAGGGACAAACATCACGGATCAAGCAGACCTCACATACTACGGATCGCAGCAGACAACCCTCACGGTTCCCCTCCCACTAGAGGTCAAGGCTGGGGCAACTCTGGCTCCCCCATCTGATCTGCCTTTCATCTTTTACTCTGGGCCTCAAACCCTCACGGAGTCCCAGAAGACTCAGGTTCGTGACAATATCGGAATCCAAGAGGGGGGAGGCTTTTCTGAAGTCGCCCCCATGATAGTTAAGGCTGGTATCGGTAGCCCCTTTGAAGATCCCGATGTTGAGGCTGTTTTGACAGCCACATCGACCACGGATGAGCTAGGCGTGAATCACTACCGAAGACTCATCACTGGCCTCAAGGATCTCGGGGTTTGGTCGAAGCTCGAAACTGGATTCCTGTTTGGGGATAACCATCAATCCTCATCCTCCACACTCCAATCCATAAATGGAGGTAATGTTGCCACAGGCACAGGCACGAATTCCGACTACGATGTCACCCTCAACGGAACATCTAATGGATACTTGGTCGCAAATGCCAACCTTGACATTGCGGCAACCGGTCGCACACTGGTTACTCTATACACACACGACGAGGGGACTGGCCCTAACACCCTGATATCAAACTACGAGGGTGGAGTCAACCGAGGGATGGCCCTCACAGTCGCGGGGTCTCCAATAGGAGGCGCAGGCGGCTCTCTCGTTGACGATCTCTACGGCTTAGGATCAGTGGACGGCTCCGCTGTCACAGCTATGCCTTTCGTGAATGAGGCGAATGATGGGGAGTGGAGCTTTAGTGCCGCCAGTGTGCTGGATGGAACCTTCACATTGATGGGTAACTCTCGCGAAGTTAGCACCGCCCCGCTCTCCACGGTTTGGGTCAACCGCGCCAACTGGGGCATCGGAAAAAATCCCAATAGCAGCTACTTCCACACAGGTAATCTTGCCGCCTCTCTAATTTTCAAGGAGGGATTGACCAATAGCGAGTTATTCCAGCTTCGACTTATGTTGGAGGCTGTGATGTCGGACGTGATAGCCTTCCGCCCTTGCATTGTTTGGGAAGGTAACTCCCTCACAGCGCAAGCATCCGGTGGAGGCACACCCCTTGCAAATCAGGTGATGGCTAACGGGGCTTGGGGAGATGTTCGCTTTGAAGTCCTCGCGATTGGCGGCGCTAAACAAACTCAACGGGTCGAGGCGCAATATTACAATCAAGCGAGGCGATGGGTGGCGGCAGGTAAAGCGAAGCGGATTCTGTGGCTCTGGTCAGGGATCAACGATATTACCGCACTCATCTCTTCCGCTGACATTACAGCCTCCCTGAAGCGTCAACTGCTCGCGGCCCGAGAGGACGGGTTCTTCACGATCCTAGTTCCCCTCACTCCCGTGGCTGATGCAGGAGACGGCACTACATACACTTATAGCTCAGCGCAGCAGACCACTCTCACTGAGGTGAATACGTGGATCGCTGACGAGGGCGCGCGTATCGCTGACCAGTATCTAGATATCAATCTGCTGACTGCTACTCACCCCGAGTTCGGGGACCCTACCGATTCCACCTACTACACCGCTGGGGATGGTCTTCATCACAATGACGCGGGTAGAAATCTAATTCGCGATTACATCATCGCAAACGTCGAAGTTCCAACCGTATAACACAATGCTAGAAAAACTGAAATCCAGAAAACTATGGGCCGCTGTAATCACCGCAGCCATCAACATTATTGGGGAAGACATCGGTCTCACTCCAGATCAACTCCTCTCCATCACCGCCGTCGCTTCTGCCTTCATCATCGGGCAAGGTGTCGCTGATGCTGGGAAACCTCAAACCTAATAAAATGAAGAAATTAATCGCACTCAGCATCCTATCCTTCGGACTCGCATCTTGCGGGGCGCTCGAGGGTGTATCCGGCACGCTCAACCTCCCACTCCCTGATCGGTTTGGAGGAGGCACTGTTCCAATCACGATCTATCCCGCTAAATAATGAGGACTCCGCGACTCAACGAGGACGAACTGCGTGAGATCATCGCCGTTAATGGTGTTGATTCTACGGTCGTTTCGTTAGTCGCTATACGAGGTTACTATCTCGACTCCATGGGGAAACCAGGTCAGAATGATCGGCGCTTGTATGACGATGCAATCTTCATCGTCCACCCTGATGGGATCGAGCGCTATCAAGCTAACACTGACCCTAATGGCTGGCGCAACAAGACCAGCAGGCGCAAGGGGATGGCAATGCTCAAGACGGGCATTCATCGCTTTGGCAAGGGGACACACAAGGGCGCTCAAGCGTTCCGTCAATGCGAACCATTCACCGTCCACCGTGACGGAGATGGGCGCTTGGACTGTGGCTTCCATGCAATCAACCTGCACTCAGGAGGTTACAACTCAACATCCTCCCTTGGTTGCCAGACTATTCCAAAGTCCACCTGGAAGCGATTCAAGTCCTCGCTCTACGCTCTGCTTGACGAATACGATAACCCCATGCGTCTCAACGACTGGGGACAACGTGTTCGCTCGTTCGATTACATCCTTCTCGACGAGACTGAGCGACGCAAAGGGAACCTCATCACATCTCAACGATACATCAAATGATCACACCTACTATCATTATCGCCGCCATCGAAAGCGAGACCACCCTACTCATATC
>OBMK010001588.1_pt1 | contig 18833 bp, 21 predicted proteins | sample 1539081 | NCBI WGS metagenome assembly OBMK01 (sample SAMEA3355528, study PRJEB22509) | marine metagenome | biome: marine; feature: river plume; material: water | place: USA | collected 2010-08-07 | depth 0.5 m | reverse complement strand
GAGTCACCAGAGGCTCGAGAAGCGCTGGGTGACTATGCCGATGATGTGCTTGAATAGCTGGAGCTGGTAAAAGGCGCCACCAATCTGTTTGATATGGACGAATTTCTGTCCGGCAAACTAGCCCCGGTATTTTTTGGTACTGCGCTGGGTAACTTTGGTATCCGCGAAATGCTGAATGACTTTGTGCGCTGGGCCCCTGCCCCGCAGCCCCGCCAGACATTAGAGCGGGAAGTGACGGCCAGTGAGGATAAATTCAGCGGCTTTGTGTTTAAGATCCAGGCCAATATGGACCCAAAACACAGGGACCGCATTGCCTTTATGCGTATCTGCTCTGGCAAATACAGCAAAGGCATGAAAATGAAGCACGTACGCACCGGCAAAGATGTGCGTATCTCTGATGCTTTTAGTTTTAAAGCCGGTGAGCGTATTTCCGTGGAAGAGGCAGTCGCCGGAGATATTATTGGTCTGCACAACCATGGCTCCATTCAGATTGGCGATACTTTTACCGAGGGTGAAGCACTCAAATTCAGCGGTATTCCGCATTTTGCACCGGAGCTATTTAAGCGTATACGCTTAAAAGATCCGCTACGAGCCAAGCAGCTGCAAAATGGCATTCGCCAGCTGTCGGAAGAGGGCAGCACCCAGGTATTTTTTCCATTTCGCAATAACGATATTATTGTCGGCGCTGTGGGCCAGCTGCAGTTTGATGTGGTGGCGTACAGGCTCAGAGAGGAATACGGTGTTGAAGCTATCTATGAACCAGTCAATGTGCACACAGCGCGCTGGACGGAATCTGATGATGCTAAAACTCTCGAGGCTTTCCGCATTAAGGCGGAGGAGAATCTGGCAGTGGATGGCGGTGGCCATCTTACCTATCTGGCGCCCACCAGAGTGAATTTGGCGCTGGCTCAGGAGCGGCATCCGGACATTGAATTTCGCTCCACCAGAGAACATTAAGCAGCAATCAAAACTAAAAATAGAACAACAGACAGAGTAGCTACAGCTATGAGTGAAAAAGTTGTCCCCGTCTCCCAGGATCAATGTCCTGCTCATTTACGCACCAATCGCAGCCCATTAACCCGCTGGTTTGGGCGCACGTTTTATCGCGCCATTGGCTGGGAGTTAGAGGGCAAAATTGCCGATGCAGAGCGGGTAATGGTGGTGGCAGCGCCCCATACATCCAATTGGGATTTTGTCTTTGGAATTCTTGTTATCCTGGGTATTAATGCGCGGGTGCGCTGGTTGGGCAAGCACACAATTTTTAAGTTCGGGGTGACCTGGTTCTTTCGCTGGTTGGGGGGCATCCCGGTCAATCGAGAGCAGCCAGATGAGGTAATGGGCTATGTGGATGCGGCGGTGGAAAAAGACAATGGTTTGATTCTTGTTATGGCTCCCGAGGGAACCCGCAAAAAGGTCACAAAATGGAAGACAGGTTTTCTGCGCATTGCCAAGAAAAATAAATGCGTGATTCAGCTGGGTGCTCTGGATTTTGCCAACAGACGTATCGTGCTTGGAGATGTATTCGAACCCACTGGTGACAATGAGGCGGATATTGCGGCTATTATTGAATATTACAGCCAGTTTACCGGACGTCACCCAGATCAGTTTTAAGGTTGCCAGGCCCTATCAACCAGAATAAGAATTAAAGAGAGTTCAGGTATGAGTCAGAAACCACTAGTTGTATCCGAACAACAGTGCCCGGAACATTTGCGCGCTAACCGAGGTGCCTTTGCCCAATGGTTTGGGCGCACGGTTTTGCGCATATTTGGCTGGCGGGTCGAAGGGCGGATTCCCAACCTGAAACGGCTGTTGATTATTGGCGCGCCCCATACTTCCAACTGGGACTTTGTCTACGCCATGGCCGCGATTCTGGGGCTCAATATCCGTCTGCGCTGGCTGGGCAAACACACGATATTCAAGCCTGGAGTGGTATGGTTTATGGAATGGTTGGGCGGTATTCCAATCAATCGCTCTAAGCCCCAGGATATTGTTGATAATGTGGCCAAGCTGGTGGAGCGGGAGAATGGCATTGTTATTGGTCTGGCCCCGGAAGGCACGCGAAAAAAGGTCGATAAATGGAAGACTGGATTTCTGCGCATGGCCGAAGCCACTGACTGCACTATATTTATGATTGGTCTGGACTTTGCCCGCAAGCGGGTTGTGCTTGGGGAGTCCTTTGAGCCAACTGGTGATCACGAGGCCGATCTTGTGGCTATTATGGAGCATTACAAGCGCTATAACGGCAAATATCCCGAGCGGGAATAACGCCTTGGTAAGTTAGCGCTTACTATTATGGAAATATTTACAAACATTCAGTTTGTTTTAGTTTTTATCGCTTTTTTTGCCGGTTTGATATCCTCGATTGCTGGCTCTGGGGGCATTCTAACCCTGCCAGCTCTGCTCTGGGCTGGCTTGCCTCCTCTCAATGCTCTGGCCACCAACAAGGTGCAGAGTTCGATTGGCACATTGTCTTCCGCCTGGAATTTTTTTCGCAAAGGTCATCTGGATATCAAGCCCCTGAGGCTTTCTATTGCGCTAGCCATAGCCGGTTCAGCGGTAGGCACATTGGTGGTGCAGAGTCTGGATTCAGAGCTACTGACCAGACTGATACCGTTTCTATTATTAGCCATCGCTATCTACTTTTTAGTCTCTCCAAAGGTCAATGACAGGGATCAGCCACAGAAAATCAGTCAGCGCTGGTTTGCCTGCACGGCAGCGTTGGGTATGGGGTTTTATGGCGGTTTTTTTGGCCCTGGTATGGGCTCAATTATGCCGTTCCTGTTTGTCTGGTTGCTAGGCCATAATTTGGTTAAGGCCACTGCGGAAACCAAGTTGATGATACTGGCGGTGAATGGTACTTCGGCATTGATTTTTGTGTTTAGCGGCTACGTTATCTGGCACCTTGCAATTGCTATGTCAGTTGCTCAGATGATTGGTGCGCGATTAGGTTCTAACCTTGTTATGCAGCGTGGCAGTGGTTTTGTTCAGCCAATTATTACGCTGGTGACCATGTTGATGGCAATCAAATTGTTGTTCTTTCCCTAGGCTCGCAGATGGATTTTATTATCACAGTGGCTCTCATCTTTTGCGTTGTTATGCTGGCTCTTCTGGTATTTCGCTATGTGGGTCTGCCGGTGTATCGCGTGGAAGCGGTCAATATTAAAGCCCTGCTTGAGTCAGTGCTGGCAGAGACGGCCACTATTGCTGACTGGGATGTATTTGTTGGCATGCCAATTCGCCACGACCCGGAGCTAGATAAAATTCGCCAGCAATGTGCTATGTTAGCTGAAAGCGCATTGAGTGAGCGCCATGGGTTGGTAATCTTTAATTCCCGGGGACGCGAGGAGCTAATGCAGATACTGGATGGCCTAAAGAGAGAGCTACAGGCATTGGAGCATAACCATGAATGATAAAACCTCACCGATTGCCAAATTTCTGGTGATCAGCGCCGCATTTGTGGTGGTGGTCTCCGGGCTAAAGATGGCCGGCCCTCTGCTGGTTCCGTTTTTGCTAGCCGTATTTATTGCCATGATTGTGTCGCCGTTACTGACCTGGCTGAAAAACCATCGGGTACCTGGCGGGCTGGCGATACTGCTGGTGGTGATGCTGGTAATTCTGGTGGGGCTGATTCTAGCCGCAGTGATTGGCTCTTCAATTGACAATTTCCGCCAGGATATCCCGGTGTATTCGGATAAGCTATCGGCTATGAGTACCGGCGTGCAACAGTGGCTGAGCCTGCGCGGAGTGGAGATTGATGCCCAACAATGGCAGAGCAGCTTTGACCCCGGCGCCGTGATGAAGCTGGTGGGCAGTACATTGGCCTCCTTTGGCAATGTAATGACCAATGCGGTCATGATCCTGTTGACCGTGGTTTTTATTCTCGCAGAAAACATCGGTTTTGGTGAAAAGCTGCGCTTGGCTCGGGGTGGCAATACCAATCAGGAATGGCTGAACAAGTTCTCCGACAGTGTGCACAACTATCTGGCTATCAAAGCGGCGATCAGTCTGGTCACTGGCCTGCTGATTTTTATCTGGTTAAGCATTCTGGGTGTCGACTATGCGGTGCTTTGGGGGCTGCTGGCCTTTCTATTAAATTTTGTGCCCACGGTGGGTTCCTTTATTGCCGCTGTACCAGCGGTGCTGCTGGCTCTGGTGCAGCTTGGGTTTGTCTATGCTGGCCTGACTCTGCTCGGATTTGTGCTGGTTAATCTGGTGATGGGCAATATGATTGAACCCCGCTGGATGGGCAAAGGGCTAAACCTGTCGCCTCTGGTGGTGTTTGTCTCTTTGGTGCTCTGGGGCTGGGTCCTGGGTCCAGTGGGCATGTTGCTGTCTATCCCCCTGACCATCATGATTAAAATTGCGCTGGAAAATCAGCCTGATACTCGCTGGATCAGCATTATGCTAGGGGGAGGAGATCCGGGGGATTCTGCATCTCAGGGCTGATCCCTTACCCTTAGTTTCCTACTCCAGTCACTCTAGTCGACTGTCTCCATATATCCTGTGATCAAAATCACGGTTTGTGCCTACCGCTATTGATACCATTCTGCGACTTCTAGTCTTCGGCTAGGGAACAGACTGATTAAATACATCGGATGTAAGGTTGGCGCAATGAATTCCTGTTTAAGAACCAGGGTTTGCAACGGATTCACCTTGATTGAACTGTTGATCACATTATCCATACTAGCTGTGTTGTTGGGCATAGGTATGCCTTCCCTAGTCAGCTTTATTAACAACAATCAAATGACATCTCAGGCCAATGATCTGGTCTACAGCGTTCATATGGCACGCAGTGAGGCCATAAAGCGCGGAGCTAAGGTGCGTGTTGCTGCGATCAATGGCAGTTGGAACAACGGCTGGACCGTGCAGGCAGACACTAACAATGATGGTGACTATCTGGATGTTGCAGATAACCTGATGCAATGGGATCCATTAACTGGCGGCAGCACCATGGCCATGGTCGCTACTAATGCTCCCAGCAATCTGTTTGTACCCTTCAATTCCCGCGGCGCTGTGGTGCCTGGCAATGCTTCCTTTGTGTTTACCCTGATACCAGATGACTGCGACCTGATCGAGTCGCGAATTGTATCCATACAGTCCACTGGCCGCTCCGATGTCAACAGGGGAGATTGCAGCTAATGAAATCTTATCGACAACAAAGCGGGGTCAGTATGATCGAAGTACTGATTGCAATTTTGGTCTCAGTGATTGGCTTGTTTAGTGCCATGAAGCTGCAGCTGACAGCTGTATCCAATACCCACAGTGCCTAGTCTACGAAATTATTAATCAGAGTGAAATGCAGATGTTAAAGGGATTCCAGCTGAGGCAGCGAGATCACTAGGCCGGCATTAACCTGATCCGCAGAGCATCACAGCAGCGAATAGAGAAGCTCACTAGCTATCTGGGCGAAGATATAGCCCAAAGCCTAATGAAAGTCTTCTCACAACCAGGTTCAGTAACAGCCGCGCTAAGCGAATAAAACCCAGCCCTGAGCGCAGAGCGCGAATCCATCGAACCGTTCGATGACCACCCTATAGAACCAAAAAAGCCTCAGTTCGCACTGAGGCTTTTAAAATTATGGTGCCCGGTCCCGGAATCGAACCAGGGACACGAGGATTTTCAATCCACTGCTCTACCAACTGAGCTAACCGGGCATCGCAAATTGATTTTCGTCATATCGCGAGAGGCGCGTATTAAAGCGTCTGAACCGCTGTTCGTCAAGGGTTATTCGCTAGGCGGGACGTATCCTTCAGCCTGATCGACCTGTTCGCCGGCAAAGAACTTTTCCCGCTGCTCTGCGAGGTAGGTTCGGGCGGTGAGATCCATCATATTTAGACGCATTTCATTGATTAATGTGGTCTGGTGTTGCATCCATTCACCCCAAGCTTGCTTGGAGATATTGTTAAACACCTCTTCGCCTTTGGGGCCGGGAAAAGGAGGCAGATCCAGTCCGGGCAATTCTTGTTTAAGCTTGCGGCAAAAGACAGTGCGCGCCATGGGGTACCTCTGGGTTATGGGTGGAGTAATGCCAGGACAGGTGCGGGCATGCCTAATGATAGTGGATTTTCCCGGTTATACCAGACCTGATTGTGTGTGTCGGCCACTGAGTGGGCGCGATCAATGGTATTGACCACAATAGGCTGATAATCGAGATGGAAATGGCTAAAGGTATGACGCTTTATCGTGTGGCTGTGTTGATCGACAACTTCCAATCCCAGTGCGGCGCAGCTGGCAACTATATCTGCCTCAGACTCAACCTGGGGCAGAACCCAGAGTCCACCCCAGAGACCTGCGGGAGGGTTTTGTTGCAGCAGTAATTCGCCGTCCTGATTGTGAATTAACAGAAGGCAGGTGTTTCTCACCGGCAGTATTTTGCGCGGCTTTTTACCTGGATACTGAGTCTGGTTGTCCTGGGCATAAGCTATACAATCTCCTGCCAATGGGCACTGGTTGCAGTTGGGGGATGATCTGGTGCAGACGGTGGCGCCAAGATCCATCATGGCCTGGGTGTAATCAGCAATGCGATGCTCTGGGGTATATTGCTCTGCCACCAGCCATAGCTTTTGCACCACATCAGACTTGCCCGGCCAGCCCTCGGTGGCGGAAAACCTGGCCAGCACCCGCTTAACATTGCCATCCAGAATGGTGGCCGGTATTTTAAACGCTATTGAACTAATGGCCCCTGCAGTGGAGCGGCCTATGCCCGGCAGCTCGCACAGGCCAGCAATGGTATTGGGGAATTCACCGCTGTGTTGGTCGCTGACCAGCTGTGCAGTTTTATGCAGATTGCGGGCCCGGGCATAGTAGCCAAGGCCAGTCCAATGATGCAGTACATTGTCTAGGGGTGTCGCGGCCAGAGCATGCACATTGGGGAAGCTCTGCATAAAGCGCTGAAAGTAGGGGATAACCGTGCTGACCTGAGTCTGCTGCAGCATAATTTCTGACACCCAAACTCTGTATGGGCTGATATCTTGCTGCCAGGGCAGGTTGGTGCGGCCATGCTGATCAAACCAGTTGAGCACGGCGCGCTGGAATGCTGCCCTTTGCATTAGTTCAGGTTGCGCTTGAGAAAGTCATTGAACAGGCTCTTCAATGGATCCGCCTGGTCTTCTGAATTATTATTTTTTAACAGTTTACTGCCCAGCTTTTCAAGGGCGGAGTTTTTCAGCAGCTCTTTTAGTACCCGCTCATCTGGCTTGCACGAAGTGGAACCCTGATTAAAGCGGCCTTTACAGATAAAAGGTATTTCACGGTTGTGCAGGCGCTTGTTAACCGAGCAGCCAGTGCTGCTAGTGGTTGCTCCATCCAGTCGAGCCTTGGTTTTGAAATTATATTTTTGACTGAGCATACCTAAGGTGCCACGCCCATTAATATTGAGGTTGCCCGTTGCAGTACTGAAATCAGTGATCGTCAGATTGCCATCACCAAACTGAAAGTCGCCAGTGAAATCCTCCAGTTTGGTGCCAGCAGCCCATTGCTGGCTAGATCTGCCGCCGCTGCCAAATAGGGCCGCCGCATCACAGAAGGTTTGCTCTATATTAATATCTCGGTAGCTGGGTGACTCAATGTACAGCTGACCTGCACCATTGAGGGATTTTAGAATGCTGTCGATATCGTTGCCGGCACCCTGAATATTGGCTTCCAGCTCAATTGTGCCGCTGAGTCCGGAATAGTCAGCCAGAGCGGGCAGTGCCAGAGCTAAATCAATATTATTAACAGATGGCTGCAGGCTTAAGCTGGGGTTGGCCAGGCGCATATCCAGCTTGGCAATGGCATTGATCTGGCCACCAAAGAGATCTGCATTTAAGGAAGTGATACGCAGCACCCGCTGATTGCCAAAGATATTGCTGTAAAAATTATCCACCGCAAAGCCATCAAGCAGTATCTTACCGATATTTATCTCCACCTGACTCTGTCCCTGCCACAAGGCAAAAGGAATCGCCAATGGTGCAAAAAGAGCGGAATTATCCGCCTCGCTACTGGTTTCCGACATGTAATCGGCAACATTGAGACTGTCCCCGGATATCTTTGTGATTAGCTTGTTGCGCTGCTGGTCGATGCTTAGATTTATGTCAAAGCTCTGATTATCCAACACCATTACAGTGCTGATATCGGACAGGGCCTGTTGATCAATAGCAAAACGGCTTTCAATACTCAGCTCCCTGAGGGCCGAGGGATTGGCAAATTTTGGTGCGCTCATTGTTGGCAGTAGTTTAGAGACCAGCTGTAATTGCTGAGCAAGGTTAAACCGATTGGTCTGCAAATTACCCTGAATAAAATTCATCTGGCTGCTGGCCTCAATATTGCCCGTCACCTTAATCTCATTGACCTCTATGCTCAGGTCCGAGAGATTGATGCGGTCGATAGTGCTATTGACCACCTGAACCGACACATCTGTCTCGACGGCAAACTGCTGTCCGCCAAAGGCCTGAGCTGACGCAGCCAGAGGAAACTCCGAACCATCTAGAGCTACATTGCGGACCCGCAGATCAATATTGTCCAGTTGCACTGGTAGGCTGTTATGGGCCTGATAACGCATCTGGCCGCCGCTAACTTGAACAGAGCCTGATGTCAGCTGACTTGGGTCACCACTGATTGCAAGCAGATCAGTCCAGGCCACGGAAAGGGTTAGTTTGTCTAAGGTACCGGAAACAATATTCTGATCGGAAAAGCCAACATGCCCTATGCTGATGCCGGGCTGGGGAAGAAATGTCCAGGCCAGATCACCCTCAATTGTCAGATCCAAACCCTGCTGGCGAGCCATGGACTCAATATCCGACCTGAAGCTATTAATATCGACAGCGAAGGTGACGTAGATAATTGCGACAGAAAATAAAGTAGCCACTGTTAGAAGGCCAGTAGCGAGCCATTTCAATAATTTTTTCACATTGACCATCAGGATAAGGGTTGCTCTTTGCGGCTTATGTTACATCAAAGAGTACAACCCTTAAACACTGACAAACGGCTGACTAATCAGACCTAGTACTTAGAAAAAGCACCTAAAAAGAGTAACTAGCCCTTATACCCAGATTTCTGCCGGCCATTGGCACTTCATCCTTAACGAATGAGCTGTGGTTTCTGGCCACTTCATCCAGCAGGTTTTTGCCGAACATTGACAGAGTTAAACTGTGCCCTGAGCTAAGTTCAACTGTCTTTGAGACATTCAGGTTCAGCATCTCGAAGCCATTGGTAACAGTTTCATCTTCAGCTGTATCGGTCTGATCTGCTACGTCGGTAAGCGACAGTGCAACCTTTAGCCCATCCCCGGTATAGGACACCTTATATATGTCTCGTTCCGGTGTTATGCGTGGGATATTTCCTCCAGCGGCAAACTCAGCAGAAATCGAATCCCGGGCATAGGATAGAGTCAGGTCGCCACGGGCAAGTTCAAAGGTCTTGCCTATTTCAATTTCATAACCGTCAAACTCGGCATCCTGCTGGACATAATTGGCAAGAATTAATCCCTCATGATGCTCGCCCTCATCGTGCTCACCATGTTCTTCTTCGGTTTCATCCAAAAGGTAAATATAGTTGTCGACATCATTTTGGAAAAAGGTGAGGGCAGCAAAAAATCCATCATTTTGATAATTAAAACTCAGATCGATATTGTTGGATTTCTCAGAGCTCAGGTTGCTATCGCCCACTTCCACTCTGCCTGTTGCCAGGTGAGGAGCATTTATTAACAGCTCTACCGCTGAAGGCGCTCGCTCCACAGCAGACAGCCCTAAACTTATCTCTAGTGACTCATTTACGTCTCTGCTCAAAGTTAGCGCATAGCTGGTATTGTTGATATCCCGAGCAAAATCCTCTAACTCGACTTCATGCTCATCAGCGTGGTCCTCATCATGACCCTCTTCGTGTTCCTCATCATGCTCTTTGTCATGAGAAATAGACCCTTTTTTGGTTATTTGATCATGCCTGATACCAAAGTCGAGATGGAATACATCAAAGTCTTTGCTCAAATAGTAACCAAGGGTTATTTCTTTGCTTTCTGATGGGTTTAGAAAGGCCTCTTCGCCGGTAACAGAGATATGTTCATCAACAAAATTAATAGCAATTTTTTGTGACAGAGATTCACTGTTTAAATCAAAAATTGCACCGTATTCTCTGGCATCATTTTTGAAAGTGGTGGGACCTTCTTCATGATGATTCTCGTCTTCATGCTCTTCATGCTCCTCTTCCTCGGCATGTTGCTCAGTCAACGAATAATCGGAGTCTCCGAAGTGGTAATCGACCTTTTTCAGCCAGCTGTTGCCTACCAGATAGGAGCCTTCGAGATTAAAGGTGCTAGCGTCAGTTGATGAGAAAATGCGCTCACCAGCATGTTCACCTTCGTCCTCATGGCCATCTTCATCCTCATGCCCCTCGTTACCTTCTCCGTGAAAAGGAATACCGTAAAGGTTTTCATTGTCTCTATAGGAGATACCAACGTAGCCCCAATCTCCGGTCTTGGAAATACCCAGCCTTTTGGAGGTAGAGGCGACATCACTATTAGGCAGAGAATCTAACTCATCCTCATGGCCCTCCTCATCGTGATCGTCATGTTCCTCGCCCTCTTCCCCATCATGGTCTTCGTGCTCGTCTTCATGGTGGATAACAGCGCCATGGGGAATTTCAAAGTCATCGAAGTTAGAATCTTTGTAGGCAAGACTGATATTCAAGCCACCAAGATTATTTTGGTAAGAGAAGTCATGGCTATCTCCGTCATTAACCGACTGAGCCTCTAAACCTAGTTTAAACTCAGACTCCAAAATATCCTTTCTGGCAATGGTGTTGTCCACCACATTGACGATTCCGCCGATGGTGCCATTGGAATAAAGCAAAGATGATGGGCCTCTGACAACTTCGATTTGCTGGATATTATTTAAATCAACCTCATTAATGTGATCCGGTCCCAAACCTGAAACATCTCTGACCACTATGCCGTTATTCAGGACTTTCACTCTGCTTCCCGACATGCCTCTAATAATAGGCTGACCAACAGCAGAGCCATAATCACTGGAGGAAACACCCACCAGGCCTTGGAGACTGGCACCTATGCTCTGGCTGGCATCGGCGGCGATAGACTGACCATCGATAACATGCAATGGGTTGGAGATTTCCTCTGCGGAGGCATCGATCAACGATGATGTAATAATAATTTCTTCAATTTCCTGAGCAAAAGCACTGCAGGATAAACTTAAAAGGCTGGCTGCCAGAGGCAACCTGCGAGTAGTTAATTTATTCAAAACTGATTCCTCTAAAAAATAATGTCCACGCCGAATAAACGGCACGAATGTCTTCCAATGAAAAATACAAATTATTTAGAGGTTAAAGGGGGCGCTCTGGCATGCTGGCAACCCCTGATGCGGTTGCTGACAGCCTGATGGTTGTGAATGGTAACAGCTGTAGTGGTTGCTGTTACGAAGGTTGTGCTGTTTTCATCGGTAACTGCTGCTGAGGCATTCTGCAATACAGAGACCGGACAGCTGTTCTCCTGATGATCAGTATGGGTATGAGCGGTTGCCGTCACCGACCCGAGGCCGATAACCAGACTTAAAACAATGGCAAATATTGTGTTGAAACGCTTCATAGCCCAACAGTGTATCGCTTTTTTGTACTGTAGCAACATCTATTTTGCAGTATAATGCCGCCAGAAAATGAACCGCTCGGAGATCCCATGGCAGATCGTACAGCCACAGTTACCCGCAATACCCTCGAATCCCAGATTACCGTCAAGGTTAATCTGGATGGCACTGGGCAGGCCAACCTGCAGACACCGGTACCGTTTCTGAACCATATGCTGGATCAAATTGCCCGGCACGGTTTGGTGGATCTGGATATTCAGGCCACCGGCGACACCGAGATTGATGATCACCACACAGTGGAAGATATCGGCATTACATTGGGAATGGCGATAACCGAAGCCATTGGCGACAAAAAAGGCCTGACCAGATACGGTCATGCCTATGTGCCCCTGGATGAAGCATTGTCTCGCGTGGTGATGGATTTTTCTGGTCGTCCCGGTTTGATTATGAAGGCCGACTTTGTGCGCAGCCATGTGGGCTCCTTTGATGTGGATCTGACTCGTGAATTTTTTCAGGGCTTTGTAAACCACGCTCTGGTCAGCCTGCATATTGATAATCTGCGTGGCGCCAATGCGCACCACCAGGTTGAGACCATCTTTAAAGCCTTTGGCCGCGCCCTGCGCATGGCCGCTTCGGCAGATGAGCGTATGGCTGGTGTTATGCCATCTACAAAGGGTACGTTGTAAGCGTACCCTGTCTTTTAGCACGGTTTAAATTATGAGTGATTTTCGCAGCCATATTGCGGTGATTGATTATGGGATGGGCAACCTCCATTCCGTAGCCAAAGCATTGGAGCATGTCAGCCCCGGTGCCCGTGTAACCATTACCTCAGATCCAGCCCAGGTAGAAGATGCCGACCGAGTGGTGTTTCCCGGTGTCGGTGCTATCCGCGACTGTATGACCGAGATTCAACGCCTGAAGGTGGGCGAGGTGGTCAGCAAAGCTATCAAAACTAAACCAGTGCTGGCGATCTGTGTAGGCATGCAAGCATTGATGGAACACAGCCAAGAAAATGGCGGCGTAGACTGTCTGGGGCTATTGCCCGGGCGGGTCAAATTCTTCGGCGACAATCTCCAAGATATCCAGGGCGCAAAACTCAAGGTCCCCCATATGGGCTGGAACAATGTTCACCAGACCATCGACCACCCCATGTGGCATGGTATCGATCAGAATAGCCGCTTCTACTTTGTGCACAGCTACTATGTAGAGGCTGACAATAATCCCTATGTTGCCGGTACCTGTGACTATGGATCCCCATTTGCCGCCGCACTCAGCCATAAAAACCTTTTCGCTGCCCAGTTCCATCCGGAAAAAAGCGCCGAAGCCGGTCTGCAACTGCTGCGTAATTTCTGCCGCTGGTTGGGTTAATCCGGCAGTTGGCTATGGATTCCATCTCAACCGACCAACAAGAACTTGTCTCTCGGCTCAATGGCGAAACCGCCAAAATTGCCTGGCACGAGCTACAAAAGCACTATGCCTCAGGCAATGTGCTGGCCGTGGCCAAAGGCGCAGACCTGATTAAAGTCGCTATAGCATTACATAGAGACGATAGAGATCAGGTGCAGCAGTGGTTGGGCGACGGTGCTGTGGGGCGGGTGCAAGACCAACAGGCCATGGACTGGTACGACAGCAATAAGCTACTCTGGGCCTTGGTTATCCCGCCCTTTGTCTTGGTTCAGGAACCGGAAGAAGAGCAGGAAACAGAATAAAAAAACAGGAAGAGGTGAAACGTGGATTTAAATAATAAAGTAGCAGTAGTCACTGGTGGCGCATCCGGACTGGGTCGCGCGGCCGCGCAGGAACTCTCGGACCGCGGGGCCACCCTGGTTATTATCGATATGAATGCCGAAGCAGGCACTAGGGCAGTTGAGGAATTGGGTGCGGACAAAACCCACTTTATTTCACTGGATGTGTCCAATGGGCCGGATGTTGAAGCTGCCTTTGATAAAATCACCGCCGATCTTGGCCGGGTGGACGTCTGCGTGAATTGTGCTGGTATAGGCATTGCCGCAAAAACTATCGACCGCGAAGGCAATCCTCACAACCTCGACCACTACCGCAAGGTTATTGAGGTCAATCTGATAGGTACCTTCAATATCTCCCGCTGCGCGGCGGCCGCTATGGCGCGCAATGAGCCCGACGAGAAAACCGAACGGGGTGTAATTATTCATACCGCATCTATCGCCGCCTTTGATGGTCAGATGGGGCAGGTGGCTTACTCAGCGACCAAGGGTGGCATTGTAGGCATGACCTTGCCCATGGCTCGGGATTTGGCGGCCGTTGGTATTCGTATTAATACCATCGCCCCAGGTGTGATGGCCACGCCATTGATGCTCGGAGCACCACAGCAGGTACAGGACGGCATTGTGTCCGGTATTCCTTTCCCCAAACGACTCGGCGAGCCCTCAGAATTTGGCCAGCTAGTTGTGCATATGGTCGAAAATAGCTACCTCAATGGTGAAACTATCCGCCTCGACGGCGCAGTGAGAATGCAGCCCCGTTGATGCAAATCCGCGAAGCTCAAGACGCTGACTTTGCTGCTATCTGGCCAATTTTTAAGCAGATAGCAGCAGCGGGTGATACCTATGCTTACAGCCCCGATATTGGCGAACAGGAAGCCCGGCGAGTTTGGATGGGACTGCCAGCCAAAACCTTTGTGGTTGAGCAGGGCGGCCGGGTTTTAGGCACCTATTATATTAAGACCAACCAAGCCGGCCCCGGAGCCCATGTGTGTAATTGTGGCTATATGGTGGCAGCAGAGGCCCGGGGTATTGGGCTGGCCACTGCTATGTGTGAGCACTCTCAGCAGATCGCGATTGAGCTTGGTTATACAGCCATGCAGTTTAATTTTGTGGCGTCGACTAATGTGGGGGCAGTGCGGCTGTGGCAGAAGTTGGGTTTTGATATTGTAGGTCGCTTGCCCAAGGCATTTAATCATCCCTCGGAAGGCAATGTGGATGCGTTGGTGATGTATAAGTTGTTAGAAGCGGTTGGCTGATGGGGTTCTCTCTAACCCCGCTTCAACCATTCAATAACCGCCTCTCGCGATCCTCTAAAAACCACTAGCTCTTTTTTCTTATCCAATTGATAGTTGTACATGGGATCGTAATAGTCTTTGGTAATAAGACTTAACCAGTGGCGGTGACTAGCAAAATTATCCTGATGCTGGATAGCAATAGCATTATCCATAGAGGCCATCAGCTCCTTGGTACGTTGACCGCCTAATCGCTTTTGCACTCGCAGAAGACTCTCTCGCAAATAGTTCGCAAACGCCTGCTCACCATTAGCACCAAAATATGCCATAGTTTTTAAATAGCGCTCCACCACATATTCCTGCCACAGCCGTTCAAGCCGTTCCTCAAAGTCCATCTCAATCACCACAAACTGGCTTGTCGCCATGCGATCAGCAAAGTAATGGGGAATATGCCGAGCGCCAATATTGCGACTCTCATCCTCAAGCACCACCATCGACTGGGGGTGCTGGTCTTCGACCTTTAGCAGATCAATAGCAATACGGTTCTCAAAATTAATCTGCGCCGGCTGCTCGTCCAAAGGTCGACCAAAACTTGACCCCTTGTGGTTGGCCGCGCCCTCAAGATCAAGCCCAGTGGGCAGGGCCTGAATAATCTCGGTTTTGCCGGTGCCGGTCATGCCAGACACAATAGTAAACATATTGTTGGCGCAGTAATCCATCAGATATTGATACAAAAATCCGCGCAGAGATTTGTAACCACCCTCAACCTTCGGGCACTCAACCCCAGCCTCCGCCAGCCACTCCTGAGTCAACTGAGAGCGCAACCCACCCCGGGCACAATATAAAACCCCATTGGGATTAGCGGCCATAAAGGCCTGCCAGGCATCCACTCGCTGTTGCTTGATCTCCCCATTCACAAGCTGATGGCCCAGCTCAATGGCAGACTCCTGGCCATTATTTTTATAACGTAGACCCACTTGATGGCGCTCCTCATCCGTCATCAACGGCAGATTAGTCGCAGAGGGCAGCGCACCAGTCACAAACTCCACCGGTGCCCGCACATCAATCATTGGAATATCATTGAGCAGCAGCTGCCGATAATTATTAATCAGCGGCAGACTCATGGAATAACCTGAATGCCAGAGTCGCCATCCGCCTGACCCAGTTCGCCAATGGGCTGATAACAGCAGCCAGCCTCCCGCAATAGATGACTCACCTGCTCGGCAGACTCAGGCTCAACGGCCAATAATAGTCCACCGCTGGTCTGAGGGTCACAGAGTAGAGTCCGACTCTGGGCGTCAGTACCAGACACTGAGCCGCCAATGCTCTCCCAGTTGCGGCCACTGCCACCGGGTACACAGCCCTGATTAAGGTAATCGACAACAGCGGGATCCAACAGCGGCACAGCATCAAGTTGCACTGACGCCGATAACCCACTGCCCTGACAGATCTCTAGGAGATGGCCCAGCAGACCAAAGCCAGTGACATCGGTGATGGCCGTTACCCCATCAATCTTGGCAAGCTCTGCCCCAATGCTATTTAGCTTCATCATATTATCTACCGCCAGACGGGCATGCTCAGGCTGTAGCTTACCCTGCTTCTCAGCAGTAGTGAGAATACCCACACCAATAGGCTTGGTTAAAAATAACTGATTGCCCGCTTTCGCTGTGCTGTTTTGCTTAAGATGCTCCAGATTTACTCGGCCAGTTACCGCCAGGCCAAAAATAGGCTCTGGCGAATCAATCGAATGCCCGCCCGCCAAATGGATACCCGCCTCAGCGCAAGCATGACGACCACCATCAATAACCTGTTGTGCCACCTCAGCAGGCAGGCTGTTAATTGGCCAGCCAAGAATAGCAATCGCCATCATTGGCGTGCCGCCCATAGCATAGATGTCACTGATGGCATTTGCGGCCGCTACCCGACCAAACTCAAAGGAGTCATCGACAATAGGCATAAAGAAGTCAGTGGTACTGATCACCCCAGTGCCATCCCCTAGATCATAGACGGCAGCATCGTCTTTGGTGCTGTTACCAACGAGCAGATTGGAATCAGTAGGAGCAACAAAGTCCGTTTTGAGGATGGTCTCCAATACTCCGGGGGCGATTTTGCAACCGCATCCGGCGCCGTGGCTGTATTGGGTGAGCCTTATTTTATTATCTAACATGATTTTTAGAGACGCGAAAAATTTAGTGTTCTAGAGTACTTGGTTTGCCAGAGAAGGTCATTGGCTTTGTTGCTTACGGTAGTCTCTGGGCGTTAGCCCGGTCCAATTTTTAAAGGCACGAGTAAAGGACCTTGACTCCGAAAACCCTACTAAATCAGCCACCTTCTCGACACTCACTCGCTCATTGACCAGTTTGTTAATGGCCGCTTCTCGGCGTAGATTATCTTTGATCTTTTGGTAACTGGTCGCGCTATCTTTGAGTCGCCGATGCAGTGTTTGGCTGCTAATGCCTAATTCCCCTGCTAAATCATGTATTGGGACGAATACCAGTTTGTCGGGATGGCGCTGAGCAATGATTCTCTCTATCTGTGCTTCCAAGGTGCTGTCGGAGCCTGGGATAGTCATAACATCCGCGGGGGCGTTTTGCACAAAGGTCGCCAGTTCCTGGTCGGAGCGCACCAGAGGCTTTTCCAGATACTGAGCGTTAAACACTAGTTGATTGGCACTGGCATTAAATTGCAGTTGCGACGGAAACATTATCTGTAACTCACTTTTATGGGCTGGTGCGCCAAAGGTAAAGTGGGTTTCTTTAAGGCGAATTGGCTCCCCGATATACCAGCTGGGAAAGCGATGCCAAATAACCAGCCAGAACTCGGTCATAAAATGTTCTGGGTCTAGGTTGGGTTTGTCCATGGTAAAGCTCAGTATGGCATTACCCTCGGCGCGGGTTAGCTGCATGGGTATATCATTGCTGACTAGGTTGTAAAAATTTACTGCCTTATCTAAAAGCTCACCCAATGTACTGCATTGGCTGACCAGCTCAGCCATGGTGGCAAACAGGCCGACTTTGCAATTGTTTTGGGTAAAGCCCATAAACTCATCGTCCAGTGTTTCCTGAACTGTTTTAAACAGCCTTGCTACCTGATCTGTGTGCACCCGCTGATTGGGTTGGTCCATCACGGCAGGGTTGATACCTGCCAGTTCCAGTGCCTGTTGCTGGGGCAGGTTTCTCTCTCTAAGGCCATGCATGCAGGACATTACATGGTGATTGCAGATGGTTGCCATGAGCTGCTCCGATATTAAAAATTATATTATTTGTGAGTTTATAGGCTTTTTATGCCAGTTAATCCTAATTTATCGGGTATTAAATGGCAATAAATGTGATCTTATTTGTTGAAAATAGACCTTCTATTGGCGCCTTCAGTCCTGCATAGTTCAGCTATTAAAAAATACGCCGGAGTTAAAATGGCAGATAGCACAAAACTCACTAGCTGGCAGCAGCTGGCTACCAAAGAGCGCAAAGGTGCCAGTCCCGAAGATTTATTGTGGCAGACGCCCGAAGGTATTGAGGTTAAGCCTCTGTACACCGCGGCAGACACCGCTAACCTTGAACATATGGAAGGCTTGCCGGGCTTTGCGCCCTACAAGCGCGGCCCTAAGGCAACCATGTATGCGGGTCGACCCTGGACAGTGCGCCAGTACGCGGGTTTTTCAACCGCTGAAGCCTCCAACCAGTTCTACCGCAAAAACCTCGCTGCTGGTCAGCAGGGTTTATCGGTTGCCTTTGATCTGCCCACTCACCGCGGCTATGACTCTGATCACCCAAGGGTAGTGGGGGACGTTGGCAAGGCTGGCGTGGCGATTGACTCTGTTGAAGACATGAAGATTTTATTTGATGGTATTCCATTGGATAAAGTCTCTGTGTCCATGACCATGAATGGTGCGGTGCTGCCGGTGATGGCTAGCTATATAGTCGCCGCTGAAGAGCAGGGTGTTGCGCCGGAGCAGCTGGCGGGCACGCTGCAAAATGATATTTTAAAAGAGTTTATGGTGCGCAATACCTATATCTACCCACCGACGCCGTCTATGCGGGTGGTGTCGGATATTATTGGTTACACCGCTGAGCATATGCCCAAGTTTAACTCTATTTCCATCAGTGGCTACCATATGCAAGAGGCGGGCGCGACCAATGTACAGGAGCTGGCCTATACCATTGCCGATGGTATTGAGTACGTGCGCACGGCCATTGATAGCGGTATGGATGTGGATAAGTTTGCCCCGCGGCTATCCTTCTTTTTTGCCATTGGTATGAACTTTTTTATGGAGATCGCCAAGCTGCGTGCGG
>OBMK010001587.1_pt1 | contig 18835 bp, 21 predicted proteins | sample 1539081 | NCBI WGS metagenome assembly OBMK01 (sample SAMEA3355528, study PRJEB22509) | marine metagenome | biome: marine; feature: river plume; material: water | place: USA | collected 2010-08-07 | depth 0.5 m | reverse complement strand
ACGGTGCTACATACCCTATTAACATCACAGGCGATGTAACTGGTAGCGTATTTGGTGATGATAGTTCACTAGTTATTGATGGCACTGATGGTAAATTTAAAGGTGTTATTGAAACTACACAAAATGCTACGTTTGATACAAGAGATGATGATTTAACATCACAAACAGGTATTACAGTAATATCTAATGCAAACGTTCCTGGCTTAGAAATTGTTACTGTGAATGGTTCAACTGAAGGATCTGGTGCAAACGTAAGACTTTATAACCACAACGGAACATACGAAAGTCAAACAGTATTACAAACTGGTGATAACTTAGGAAGACTTGACTTTGGTGGCTTAGTAACAATTCCAGGTGGAAGTGAAGTTCCACTTGCTCCGTGTAACATTAGAGCAGAATTAACACAACAAAGTGACGGTGTTAGTACATTACCACTTGGTAAATTAGTATTTGCCGTTCTTAATGGTCCAAACGTAGCCGATGCTCAAAAAGCAACATTAGATAATGTTGGTGTATTCCAATCTCCAGTATTACAACCAGGCGTATATGCAGACGATGCAGCACGTGATGCAGCTGTAACAGCACCAGCGGCAGGTATGATAATTTTTAATACTACAAACACTAAGTTCCAAGGCTATACAGGTAGTGCTTGGGTAGACTTAAACTAATCACATTACTTTAAAAACTCCTAAATGTAGGTTAAATACTACAGAAGGAGTTTTTTTATGACCAAAATAATTACAGATCCACAAAACTATACTAGAGAAGATTTAAGAAACTTAGACTGGGATATGGTAAAGTTAAATGTTACTATAGATCCTAAGCCTTTGCTAGAATGGTTTGAAACTGTAAAAACTACCTCCCCCGAAAGTCTATTTTTGTTTTCTATGAAAGATTTATTTCAATCACATTTCTTAGAAAACCCTAGAATGAACGGCATGTGTGTAGGAGATGCAGGTTATTGGACTTTACAATGGCCAGTACAAAGAACAGATCCTATACCAGGACCAATGTTTTGTGATAAAGAAAAGTTTCCTGAATTAGAAGATCCTAATTGGGGAAATAAAATGAACAATCATTTAGATCAATACTATTTTGGCGCATATAAAAATATGGTTGAAACACTAGGCCAAGATGCATGGACTTGGGGTAGAGCTATGAATTGCGGCACTGAAGCAGGTATAGGTCCTCATAGAGATCACGACGGTGAAGATATGTCAGAACACATGATTAGACTACATGTTAATTTAGAAACTAACAAAGATTCATCATGGCATTTCTTTTCACAGTTAGGAGAAACACCTGCTGATACTTGGCAATACGAACGTGCAAGTTATAATCCTAAGCCCGGTGAAATTTATCTAGTTAATGTTAGCAATGTACATGCTCCTGTAAACCACGGCAATGATGAATGGGTGTTGCTACACTCTGACCCATCAAATGACGCTGTAGACCGACTATTAAAAAGCGAGACACATATAACATATAATGGCTAAGTTAGAAACTATTGTTAACTTTAATATTGATAGTTGGCCTTATACACACTCTAGTATGGTGCCAAACAGTACCCCTATGTTTTACGGAACAGATACTGAACAACTATACAATCGAAATTTAAAGTATGCTCCGCAAGACTGGATCTATCGAGATAAAAAAGTTAATTATGCCTTTAACAATTATGGCCTACGCATGTCAGATAATATTACTTCTGAAGGTAAGTCTATCTATTTTAGTGGTACAAGTTTTACATTAGGAATTGGCATTGACCAAAATGATCGCTTTAGCGAACTTGTAAGTAATGACGCAAAATTAGATTTTATAAATCATTCAGGTCCTACCTACACAATAAAAGTGCAGGTATTGTCATTCTTTAATTACTTAAAAAATCATAGCAAACCCGATGTGTTAGTTATAGAATATCCGCCTGTAAGTGCAACTACATTTTTTAATAAAGACAAAGCATTTTTCTGCTATCATAATCATATGTCTAGTATAGATGAATATGCTAAATTATATAAAGTATCAGAGAACAGCAACTTCTTTTACGAAGAAGCAACTTATCTTAGGCAACAACTAAAATCCGTTTGTAAAAGTTTAGGTATAAAATTAATTGAACTGACCTTTAAACCAAAAGAACAATTTATAATTGATAATGATATTTTTGCATACGATTTAGATAAAGTAGATACTAGCGATATTAATTTAAGATATGCTAGAGATTTATTTAAAGATTCTGGTCATCCTGGAATACAAGTTCATAAAGATATAGCAGACTACATACTTGGGAGATTGTAATGAGCTCAATAACATTGTTTACATCAGGTAGTACAGACGAACCTAAACAAATTACACACTCTTGGGAATACATTAATGAATGTGCTAGACGTAGTGCTAAAGAAATACAACTAACCAGCAAGGATGTTGTACTAGATGTGTTTCCTGCTAATACTATTGCACATTGGACTATAACAGCGTATCCTAGCGTTTTAAGCGGCGCACAGTACGTTTGTAGCAACTTTACACCATATACGTACATACAAGCATTTAAACGCTTACAACCGTCTTATATTGCGCTTATACCGCGTCATTTAGAGCTTTTACAAAGTACAAAAGGCTTTAAAGACTTAGATATGAGTTGTGTACGTTACATGGTAACAGGCAGTAATACAATAGATCAAGACTTTATAGATGCATTTAAAAATAGAGGTGTACAGTGTGTAGCAAACTGGTACGGTATGACAGAGTTTCCTCCCCCTATTCTTATAGGATATGACAGCCCTAGTTTTGATTTGCATAACCGGCCAACAGACGATCATATAATGTTTCACCCTGTAACAGCAACATCTTCTTTAGGTGAAGCAATAATAAATGGCAGATCTACAGGTGATATTTTTGATACAAACACAATGACATTCTCACATAGAAGAAAAGAAGCAAATGGAAAAACTTGGAAGACTGACGTTTAGAACATTATCTAAAACTGATAGAGATGCTGTTGAGGTATTTTGTAATTCTCAGTCCTATAGTAACAACACTTCTTTAGAAAAAATGAAATGGGACTGGTGCCCGTTTTGGTGTGCAGCGTTTGATGAAGACCGTATTGTAAGTATTGCTGGTGCTCACAAACTTCCTGAAGTATCACCTAATGCCTATAGACTATTATTTAGAGGCGCACAACTGCCGGGCTACACATTAGGTACTGGTAGAAATATATTTAAAACTGGTATTCATTTAAGTTATCTATTACCTATACAGATTGATTGGGCAACTAATAATCCTAATGCAGAACTTTATATTAGTACTAATATTAACAACGATGGTGGTAAAAGTCAACGTATGAATAATACTATTATGCCAATGCTTGCTAAAACAGGAATTTGGACGTTAGATCGTACAATGGAATTGTACAATGTTCCACAAAATTTGTGGAAGATTAATATAGAAAAATATTATTTAGAACGTAAAAAATATTTAGATTTAGACCACCAACTGTAAGGGTGAAACAAATTCAATGATGATCCAAAGGCAGTGTCTGGTTGTTCGCCTTTTTCTTTAACTATGGCTTTAGTGTTTAATTGCTTTTCTAAGTTATTAAAATGTTTCCAATAAGGTGTATGATCTAATTCTGATAGTGTGTAGTGACTTATTGTAAAATTTTTGACATCTTCCATTATTGTCTTGTACCTTCTATTAAACACATCAAAAGATGTACCTTCTTGTAGACATCTATACAATCCCATAATACTAAAATTAATTAACCATATTCCATTTGCTTCTAATGGTTCTATAAATCCTGCACTTAAACCTATGGATGCAACATTTTTGTAGAATGGAGTTTTAGCATAACCAGGTGTAAATTTTAAAACCCTTAACTTTGATTTATCAGTATTGGGCCAATGCTCTAAGTATTCTTCTATTGCTTCGTCGTCTGAACAAAATTCGCTACTGTAAACATACCCTACGCCTCTTCTATTTTGTAAAGATATTTCCCACATCCATCCATGATTCATTGTTCTAGTTATAGTGTGTCTTTTAATATCTGTATCTAATAATTGAGGACATGCTATAGCACTATCATTTTTTAAATAATCATATTGTTGAAATTCAGTGTTTTGTTTTTTAGCAAATATTTTTGCAAATCCAGAACAATCTACATATAAGTCATATTTTGCCTTACCGGTCTTAGATAATACAACATAGTCAACACTGTTATCATCATCTAGTACAATATCATCTACATTGTCTATTATATGAGTGACACCGTTTGCTAATGCTAATGGCTTCATTACTTCGATTCCAAATTTAGTTGCATCTACATGATATGCATATTCAAACGTTCCTTGCGGTAGTGTTCCCTTTTCTAAATGATCAAAAGTGTCGTGCCCATTTCTGTCGTATAAAAACCAATGAAACCATGATTCATCTACGTCTTTCTTCCAACCAATATGTTGTATTCCTAATTTATGAATTGCATTGCATTTGTCCATCCATTGAGATTCTTCAAGTTCTAAATCTTGACAAAATTTTTGCATCAGTGGTAAAGTACTTTCACCTACTCCAATAATAGGAACATCACTACTCTCTACAAGAGTTACATTATAACTTCTGCTAAGATATGCAGCCGCTGACCACCCAGCTGTTCCTCCACCTACAATTAAAATATTCATACGTTTATTTGTGTCCTTAAAAAAATATTTATTTTTCCTATAGGAATTTTAAAATGTAAATGGATTCTATCTGTAGAACCTTTATTAATTGTAGTGTGTATACGTTTTGTATTTACAATGTAAACATTATTAGGTTCTAATACATACGGATGTTCGTTAATAATAAAATGCGAATCGTTATTAGCATACAATGGAATATGGACTCTTACATGTTCATCTTTATCTGCATGCGGAGGTATTCCTGAATGTTCAGGATGTCCAGTAATTACTAATTCTTCTATGTAAGGAATTTGATCATATAGTTTTTTAGCAAACCCTTTGAGCATCTTAGTAGGTTTTATAATAGGATCAAATGCTTTTTTATCTTTACGCATGCCTGGAGGTAAAGGACGCTCGTCTATATTTTCGCAATTAGTTAGTATAGCATAACCATATAGTCCTTTAAGATTAGTTCCTGGAACTTCAGGCATTGTCCATTTTAAGTAGTCAAAATTATCAACAAGGTCATTATAGTATTCTTTAAGTTCATCAAAATTAAATTTTACATTTTCTATTTTTTTACAATCAAAGTTTACTTGGGCTGGATCTAATATCCAATCTGTGTTTAGTAGTTCATCTACATTGTCTATAGGTATTTTAAATATTAAATGTATTCTGTCTGTATCGCCTTGATTAATTGTTCCATGTTGATTAGTGGTGTTAATAAGATATGCTTTACCTTCTTGTAAATTATACTTTGAATCACCAAATACAAAATAACTTTGATCATTTGTTTGTATAGGTATATGTACTTTAACAAACTCAGTATTATCTACATGTTGTTGTATAACTGTATTAGGCGGGTGAGCACTTATAACTGTTTGTCTAACATTAGGTATTGCATCTATAATATACTTGCCAAACCCAAATACAAGCTCGGTAGGATTATCAAAAGTACCTAATACTTCACTATCATGTTTAATGTCATACGGTGGGCAAGGCTTTGTAGTATCTTTTAAATTACTTTGTATAGCCCAACTGTATACATCATTTACTTTGTGGTCTAATGTATTTGTACTATCTGGTTGCCACTTTAAGTTGTTATACTGAGATACTTTAACATAATAGTCTTTTAGTTCTTGCAATGAGAATTTAAAGTTAGGTAACTCTTTAATATCAAAATCAAACATCATGGTACCTTTCTAATAAACTATAAACATGTTTGTTATGACCACTGTCATCTATTGTTTCATTATTATAATATTTCTTAACGTAGTTAGCAACAGCAACACTTCTTGATTGTCCTTTTGCACAATATATATGTAGTGTTGCATTTTCTGGAATCTTGCGTACAAAATATATAATTTGTTTTGCTTGTCTATCGCTACATGCTGTAGCATGTATTATTCTTTGTGTGTTATTGTACCACTTGATTGATTTTAATCCTGTTTTTTCAACATCCTCAAATTTTAAATTTAAAACATTATCTGCATCTGCCATAACAGGCTCAGAATGTATCCAATTACCGTTACTGTGTATGCCAATAAGATATTCGTTGTTTGGTATAGGTTGCACATCTTTCATTGCATATGTTTTTACATTAACCATGCTTTTACGTCCTTAGTCCACACTTTACCATAAAGGTGTACTCTGTCTGTTGTGCCTTTGTTTTCAACACTGTGAGGAAGTGTTGTGTTTACAAGATATGCCCAACCTGGTTCCATATGATATTCTTTACCGTTTATAATCCAATTACTATCTTTGTTAGTGTGTATCGGAATATGTACCCTAATTTTATCAGGACTATCTTGATGCGTAATTAATTTAGTTCCAGTTACATGCTCAGTTACTAACCATTTTTTACTACGAAAAGGTAGGCTTTTAACAACTTCTAATCCGTATCCTGTAAAACATTTTCTAGGATTTAATTCATCGTTATCATTATCCCTATACTCAGGTTTTGCACAACCTTGCTCAAAAGGCTTAGGACCTTCTTCGTCACTATTCCAGCATAACGTATAGTAACCAGTTTCGTCGGGTATAATATGTCCAGTCTCCCCAGTAGGGTCACTAATTGGGAACTGCCACACATGATGATTCTCTCCTACAATAAATTTCCAATCTTTGTAATTTTCTTGTAGATTATTATACCAGTCTTGTAACTTTTTTACATCAACACAAAATACACGTTTAACGTCAAAGCCTAGATCAACTGTTTGATGTTCTTCTATATATCGTTTCATTTCCAATTTACTAAATCCATAAATTTATCGTTACGTATATCTGAAATAATATTTGCTCTTGATGTGGGACTAAAGTTTGTAGTAGAGTGTTTAACTCTTGAATTTATAATGTAAACATTTCCTGGTTCAAAGTTATATTCTCTATTCCAATTTTCTCCCCAGTAAAATTTGCTATTATCATATGTCATAGGAATGTGTAGTCTAGCACAGTATCCGTCAGTGTGTGGATGAAGTATGTGTTCGGGCATGTGTTGTGTTATTCGTGGATTGTAAATATAGTTGCCTATTTCTTCTACTATAGATTTCCATTCTCCAAAATTATATTGGGTAAGATATGTATTTTCATTATAATCAAAATCTTTTATAACATTACCGTCATTGTCAAAGTAACTTTTTAATTCTGTAAAAAACTCTACGCCGGCAGCCCAAGGTGGCGGAAGCGGTACATCTCTGTGAGTTGGCCAAGTTAATGTCCATGAGTTAGTTAATACTTCATATGTTTTGTTACGTTCCCATTCGTAATCATTTGTATCAGTAGTAAATTTATTATTAACAGATTCTTTTATGTACTCAGAACATGTTTGAAAATTAAATTTTAAGTAGTCTAAATTAGATGTAACAATATTATACCAATGTTGTAAATTTTCGATATCTATTTTTTTATCTAATATTATAATGTCCCATTCTAAACTTTCTAAAACTGACAAGTCAACTTGAGAAGGTTGCAGAACTCTATCCATTTGTCATACCTATTACATTTAAAATATGGTCTTCTGTTACTCTTGTAATGATATGCGATCTGTAGTCTTCACTATCGTTAGTAGTTCCGTGCCAATCTCCAGTGTTAAGAATATATGCTTTACCTTCTTTCATATGATATGAGCGTTCTTTATTTTCACCAAAATGGAAATAACTGTTTTTATTACTTTCTATAGGAATGTGTAATTTAAGTACTTTACTATCTATATGCTGACGTATATACATACCCGGATGATGCCTGGTAACAATCGCTTGTCTAAAAGCATCTGTTCCTAATTCTTCTACTAAGTGTTTAAAATATCCAAAGTGTAACTTAGGCATAATTTTTGCATCGTTAATAAAGTTATCGTAATCTACTTCAGGATACATTTCAGAATTACATTGTGCTGGCGGCGGTAGTGCTTCATAACGTTCTATAGGCCATGCTAGGGTTACACCATCAATTGGTCCGCAATAGTAACCGCAAAACCCTTGCTCTACCATTTCCTTACTTTTTTCTAAGTTAAGTTTTTCAGCCATCTTATTAAAGTTAAACAACATGTGATCAAAGTTTTCTTTAACGTCGGCCCACCATAGTTTTAGTTTTTCAGCATCTACGTTATAGTTAAGTTCAATTATATCCCAATCGTTGTTGTTATATAAAAAATCGTGAGTTAAGCCATGATTAATAGGATCGTAGTTTTTAATTATTCTCAAATCTTGGATGTGTTGTGCGTTTTCCATTTCTTAACCTTTCTCTCATATCCATTGCGACATAGTCGTGCCCATATAGCACTAAGTCTTCTGGAATCATTTCTTCAAATTTAAACCAATGCTGTTCAAGTTGTTCCGGTTCTACATTCCATTGTAGCATTTCGCTTGACCAAATGTTTGTAGTCCACAGTACTTTTGTTCCTTGTACAGTATTTATTAGTTCAAATAACTGGTGAGGTTGTGTTACTAAATCTACAACATTGAAAGTATGTTTAAGTTGTCTATACCTATCCCATAATTCTTTGAACGCTTCTTTGCCCCCATGTTCCTTAACTTCTTGTTCCCAAAACTTTTTGTAGTTTCCTCTATAGGTACTACTAAAGTTATATTTAAGATCGTGTTCTAATAACCATTTGTCTAAATCATATCCATCCCAAGTTTCTAACAAGTGTTTTTTATAATTTAAACTTGCTTCGCACCAATCAAAATAATTTACTGTAGTATCTTTATGAAAGCCGTTTGTGTTTAGTATGGCAAGTGGCTTAAAGCCGGCGGCGGCACTAAACAAATGATCAATCAATTTACCATCTGTTCGTACTCCTTCACCCGAAAGTGTTTCTGTGTTAAATGCGTATACTCTATCTTTTTCTATAAATTCTTGATACCCAAGTTTGCGTATCCAAGCCGCTTGACTTTGATTTAAGCCTTCGTCTTGATCTTTGTTAAGCCATGCATTTGCAAGTTGCTGTGTATTCTCATATGGATATAAAAATACTTTACAATCACGCATATCATTTGTTAAATTATCTATAGTTATGCCTGCACGTATAGCAATGTCTATCCAGTTACTTCCGTCTGCTGTGATCTCAACATGTTTTTCTTGTGCATTGTCTGCAGGACCTATCCACTTAGGAGTATAATGGCTATGTACTGTATCTTCACTAAGTTTGTAATTTTGTAGTAAAGGCTTTCTGTCCCTAAATACACCCATTTCGTCAAACTTAGGTTTGCCAAGTTCTACCCATTTTTGTAAATTAACAAATAGGTATTGTCTATGCAATCCAGGATATGAACCTTGCATTCCTGTTTGTGCTTCTTTGTCCATTATATGACCTATTGCAAAGAAGTCTTTATTGTTATCATAGTAATTTAAACTTTGAGTTATTAAACTAGGTCCTCTAAATAAAAACAATCCTTGACATGCAATCATTGCAAACTCTTTATTCTTTTGGAGACTTTGTTCTAATATTTCTTCAACAGTTTTATGAAATCCTACATAACTACACATGCCCATTTTAATCATACGATTAATATAAAAATAGGTCATATCAAAACATCGTTTTTGTAGCCATGTATTATCTATATCACGATTAATATTAAGTATGCCAATGCCTACTCTGTTATCAATTTTTAGATCTTCGTAATAACGATCAATAGTAATACTATTCCAGTCTTTCATTTTACCCTCTGTTAGTATAGTAACTTGCTCTTAAGACATAGAAAAAATCTCTAATACGTCTACCAAGTTCGTAATGTATAATCATATGTATTCTTGGCTTATCACTGTTATTATATACAGCATGAACATTAGATATATCCATTAAGTATGCACTACCATTATCATCAAACGGAACTCTACCGTGGTCTTTAAAAACAAATCTACAACCTTTAGGATTGTTTAAACTTATATTACAAACACTCAAACGTTTTTCTTCATCTGATCTATCTTGATGTGGAAGAATATATCCACCTGGTTCAAGTAACATAAACCTTACACGATTTAAAAACTCCGCTGGCCATACATCTGTTAAAAACTTTTTAGTAACAGGACATTCATCTGCTACCCAAGTCCAATCTAGTTGTTTAATTGATTCTTGTCTATCGCCATAACTATTCAATGTTTGGGTATCTTCATTCAATCCATGTAGTGTTAGGCTTTTCCAGCCTTTTCCATATGTAGTTTCTCTATGTAAATGAAACTTGTCTGCAAGTGCTTCGGCTTCTTTGTGCATTTCTTTCCACGGTTGATTGTCTAATGCACTTAATTTAAAACACGGCCAACCGCTTTCCATTACAACCCATTTAGGATCGAATTGTTCTGGATATGTTATATCTATTTGCTTGTCATTTTCTAACAAGTATTTCTCTAATTCAGCGTTCATGTTTACTTTTTTCTTTACCCTGTAGTGTTAAATATACTTATGCAAGTTTTTAAGGAGTGTGTTTAGTCGTGAGATGTAAATATCTTGATAATCAAATCAATGTAGGTACTAATGGATCATATAGATTATGCTGTATGAGCTTAGAGCCTGAGGGCGAATACAATATCAAAACACACACACCGCAAGAATGGCACGACAGTGATTTCCATAGAGGTATCAGAGAGCAGATGGCGGGCGGTGAATGGCCTGATGCTTGCAGGCGTTGCAAAGAAATGGAAGAACACGGTCTACAAAGTCAACGTCAAAAAGAAAGAAGATACGGTCCAGGACTCAGTCATTTAGATTTACGTTTAGGCAATAGTTGTAATTTAAAATGTATTAGTTGTTGGCACATGAGTTCTAGTTCAATAGCAGAAGAAGCTGTTGCTATGCAGAAAGCAGGTGTTACACCGTTACACGGAGTATTAGATGTTCCGCATTTTAATTGGGCAGACGACAAAACATTTGATAAATTACTTGACTTACCAATACACGAAGTATACATGACCGGTGGCGAACCTATGATGGTAAAACATTTACCTAGATTTTTAGAAAGATTAAGTCCAGAAACAATAATACGTTTTAATACCAACTGTACAATTTGGAATCCTAAATTAGAAAAGTTACTTAGAAAATTTAATATGGTTATTATGAGTTTTAGTTTAGATGCTACCGACGATCGTATAAACTATATTAGGCACGGCACTAAATGGAAAGAAGCAGAAGAAAATGCAAAACGTTGGGCTGACTTTTGTAAAGTTGATATAAGTCCTACTATTAGTACTTTGAACGCATGGTTCTATGACGACATAAAAGAATATGCAGACAAGCGTAACTGGAGTATCTTTGAAAATTTACTTATGACTCCTGATTGGTTACATGTTAAAAATGCACCCGACGAATTAAAAGCACAATTTCAAGGTGTAGATAAATGGATGAATGAGCCTGCTAACCTACTAAAGCAAGAAGAATTTAAATACAATATTAATAAGTTAGACAGTTGGCGTAAAATGTATATAAAGGATTACCTACCTCCGGTAGCAAAAGCATATGGACTTAATTAAAACAAATAAACAAAAAAAGAGAAGTGTTTATAAAGGCGATGGTTACTATAGAAAACTATGGCACTTTGTAGATACAATATGGCTAGACGAACATGTAAAAATGCTTAAAAGTATTGTTCCCGACCATGTTGTATACCACGGACACAACGACGAGTGCATGTGGTTAGATACAAAAGAAATAGAAGGTGTTCCTGCAAGTACACTAGAACACACACCAGAATTTATAGAAAAAATATATAAATTTTGTTTAGACAATATTGAGCAAACTTTACCATATGTGCATGGCGATTGGGTGTTAAGTAATATAATTGTTAACGGTGATGACATGTACATGATTGATTGGGATAATTGTAATGTATATCCTAAACATATGGTTATAGAGAAAATGCAGAAAGACCTACGTAGTGCATTTGGAGATAAATTTGACCCCTCAAAGTTTTAGTTATCCCACAGTATATAAAAATAAAATATACATTCCCCCTTACGGATTAGACAGTGTTGTAGACTACATGCTAGTGTTTGACACTGACACAGATTCATTTGAAAAAATACAATTACAAGTAGACGATAGTTTTGAAAAATGGCAACGTGGTGTAGTTGTTGGAGATAAAATATTCTTTTTACCATATAACGAAAGAAACATACTAGTTGTAGATACAAAGACAAATGACATTAAGTACCTTGATACATTTAACGACAAAGGCAAATGGTTATGTCCACATGTATACGGTAACAGTATATTTGCGTTGCCCTATGGTGAACATAATGATTTTAGTTGGGCAATATCTATTGACACAGAAACATATACTAGATCATATGTAAATATTAAATCAGCAAGTGATGCAAAGAAATGGCATACTACACAATTATTAGGTAATAAAATTATAGGCGTGCCACGTGGCGAAAACTTAGATAATTATTTTTCAGAATCTATTGAGTTTGACTGTGATTCATTAACATATAAACTTACTGACCTAAGCGACCATTGGCAAGACTATGATAGTGAGCCGATGACAAATAAAAAATTTACTACCCTTGCTAATAGTAATGGAACATTGTATGCTCCGCCATACAGTGAAAATCCAAACTTTGATATTATGTTAAAATACAACGGTGATTGGGAAAGTATACGAACAGGAATAAAAGGCACTAGTAGAAAATATTATTCACACACTGTAGCAACCAACGGTAACATTTATTTTCCGCCTGCAGGGCATGACGAAGACTGGAGTGAAATGTTAGTTATACTTGCTAACGGAGAACACTATACAAAAGACCTTGGCATTGGTAAAGAAAGTAAAAAATATTTTGCTGGATTAGAAAACAGCCAACGCAAAATATATTATATACCTAGAGGCGGCTGTGTTTGTGAACCTGTTGACACTTGGAAAAGTCAAGGGGACTTAGCAGAAGTATTAGTTATAGATACAGAAACAAATAAAACATATACTATTGATGTAAGTGAACATTTTACAGACAACACTACTATTGAAAAGTATAACCAATGTGTAATTATAAACGATATAATATATGCATTCCCATACGGAGAAAGTGATTCGTTTCAAACTGTACTAGTGTTTGACACAATAAAGGAAAAAGTTATAAAGACTTTTGATTTAAATGATGTATAAAGCATTTGAAGATTTCTACAAAGAGGAAAATATAAAACACCTATTACTCCTTGACTGGAATAATACTTTAACAAGTCCGCCTTTTGCTACAGAACAATGTAAGGAGTATGCAGATGTTTGGCGTTTTAATAAAAACACTATTACATTAGATCTACCTCCTGCTACTAGCAAAACTAATGCTCCTATTGTTTTAGATAATGATTTATGGCTTATACCATATGGCATATACGATGAACTTAATGTTGTAGTGCAAATTAAAGATAATGATGTAGTATATCACAAATTACCGTTTGCAGGCAAAGGACAATTTTACAGTATTGCATCAAACGGTACGTCTGCTTTTAGTTTTCCTTTAGGTTACGAAGGTACTAACTACGGATTGTATATTAACAACGGCAAGGTTACAGAACATAAACTTCCCTACGAAGGCAAAAAACTACACATGGGTACTGTGTATTGTAATGGAAAGTATTGGAGTATGCCTAGAGGTGACGAACCTGGCTACAACAAACTACTAAGTTTTGACGGCAATAACTTTGAAAGTTTTGACTTAGATGTAAACAATAATATTACTAGAAAGTTTAGTGATATAATAGTAAAAGATAACATACTTTACAGTTTGCCTTTTGGTGAAACATCTGGTATTACAGAACTAGTAGAATTTGACACAACTACTAATCTAGCAACGTATCATAATTTAAAATTACCCTATGACTTTGCTAAAAAGTACAACGGCGGCGTACTAGTAAATAATAAAATAATTGCACTACCGTACGGTGACGAATATACTAAAGATAGTAACTGGGGAATTATATTTGATACTAATACAAAAGAGAGCAAAGTATTTGATATTGGTCTTAACTTTGGTGGCAAATTTAGATATCGTTGCGGCATAGAACTAAACAACAAAGCAATATTTTTTCCGTCAGGTACACCTAGCTGTCCTATAATGAGTGTAGATGAAAATGCAAATATTAAAACATTATATCTTATTGATTATATGTTAGGCAGACCGTGTGTAAAGAATGACTTAGTATGTTGTATGGCATATAGAAAAGTCGATGGTCAACACTTTATGTTAATATTTGATAGCGAATTAAATTTGCTGAACAGCAATCAACTCTTTACGTAGATAGATATCACTTAAACAATAACAGTTTTCTTTACCGCATGTAATTGTTTTATTAGGCAAAGTATATTTTTCTAAATTACCTATTTTGCCACCTTGCTGGCATTCAGCACGATATATGTCTCCCCACATATCAATGCTAATCATATCTAACCCTGCCCAACAGTTCCAACCTTTGTGTGCATTGAGCTCATTAACTATTAAATCGTTTGCATTAATGTCTTTGCCATCTAATAATAGGCCGCCTCTGTGTAATTTTGTGTCGTCTAGTTTACGTGTATAAGGCCAATTAGTTATAATGTTTTGTTGCGACATTGAATATGCACTTACTTCATTAGTTGGGTAGCCATCAATTTCTTGTTTGTCTAAAATTACTTTTGGCCATATCATTACGTTGTCACTACAATTAAACAAGCGTTCTGCAATATCTAATAGTTCATCAAAATTGTCAGGTAACATCATAAGATTAACAGCAACAGGACAAGTCATTACTTTTATAACTTCTATTATATGATCAATGTTAGCAAATTCAGGATGATAACTTATAATCATTCCGTCAGTATGTTCTGTTATTTTAGCAAAGTATTCTACTTTTTGACTTGCGTTGGTTAAAAAACTAAAGTACTGACCTTGCTGTTTTACAAGTTTAGCCATGTCAATAAAATGTTTCCAATAAGTAGGTTCGCCGCCGGAGATCCTATAGCAAATCTGTTTTCCATTAGCATCAAAGTTTTCTACAAAGTTTTTAACAGTGTCCCACTTTTTATGCCCTGTGCTTCCGTCATGAAGTCTGCTTGGACAATAAGAACAACGGTAATTGCATTTATTAGATAGCGTCCAACTAACTAAAAACCAATCTTCCTTTGCAGGATCTTTGTAAGAGAGTTTCATTCTGCCATTGTGTTATCTAGAACTAGTTGTTGTGTACGTTCATTTAATTTTACTGTTAAAATTAACGAATACAAGTTATCACTAAAACTAAACACACTGTGATCTAGTTGGAAGTTTGTAAAATAAACAAACCCAGGTTCTGGATATAATGGTCTACCGTCAATCATTTGTACATAATTTTCAGGACTACAACGACCAAACACTACTAGCAATCTAAAGTATTCTGGACTTATACCGTGAAAATCTCTATGTGGAGGAAAGAAGCCTCCTTGATCTACTTTTACAATATGTACACGGCCAATATCGGGTGCAAACACATCTACTAATCTTTTAATTTCTGGAATATTATTGTACACGTCTGTTGGTGTGTTAAAATTTTCTTCCTTCATTTCTACATCATGATATTTCTGCATATGACCAAAACTATTCAAATGGTAATTGTCCATAACATCGCCAGTATGACTTGTTACTGGTAGCCCCCAACGATTATTGTGGGTATCTTTTTTAGCATTATAAGGACACCAGTTGTCTTTAAACTGTTCTAGTTGTTGCTCAACTTGGTGATGGTCGATATGCCATTTTAGTTTTACTTGGTTACCTAAATTGACTAAACTTTGCCAACGTAGTCCTCTTTCAATTTCTTCAGGTGTCATATATTTCTCAATTCTTTAAACGTATTTCTAAAGTTTAATTCTCTTGTTTTGTCGCATATTTCTAAGTATTGTACAGCCGCTGGAAGTTTATGTGACCAATCTTCTGAATTCATATAATCAACTAATCCTAGCCAACGCATTTTGCCATAAGCACTGTTTATGAATTCGTGTGTGTTAATACTATTAGCAAACTTACTTATCGTATCTGCGGCTTGGTCTTTTAAGTCTTGAGGTAATACTCGCACATTTAAGTATGACGGTAAGTACACTAAATGCAACCCTATAATGCCGCCGCCGTAGGGCGCACGGTTTATTTTTTTAAAGTTTTGATCTAACTTCCATTGTGCAAGTTCTGCTAAACTATGTACATTAAGAAGTTGTACAGCACAGGCAAGATTAACAGTAATATGGTCTGATGTGTTATCAAGTAAATGCATATTACTTACAATGCTATCCCACTTACTAGGATGCCTTATGTAATCATTCTTTTCGCCAACACTGTCAATACTAAAATTAAATTTTACTTCTTTGAAGTATTCCCACATATCTAACAACCTTTGCGATATGTCTGTAGCATTACTATTGTATCTAAGTATACAATCTTTTGCATACCCTTCGTCTATCATAAATTGTAGTATTGCATAATGTTCTGGTATAAGCAACGGCTCACCACCAGCAAAGTATAATTCTTTTATATGATGTGCTTGATTTTTTACAGAGTCTAAGAAACTACTTTTCTTATACCATACATAATCAAAACTAGGATCCCAGCCTTGATCTTGTTTTAAATCTATAAGTTCGTATTTTGGATATTGTAATTTCCAATCTTTAACCCACTTTGAACTATCATGCGGACTACACATAATGCATTTTAAATTACATAGGTTACCTAATCTTAAATCAAAGTAAGGTATGTTTACAGGCAACGTGCCGTCATCGTGTGTTTGATCAACAATTTCTTGTACATCAATTCTTTCATTCCACACTTCAGTTTCCCAATTCCTTTTGCTTTTTATACCTTTTGATTCTTCTTCAAAACATTTTCTACAACTTGAAGGAACTTCACCATTAAGCATCTGCAATCTAGTATTACGCATTTGCTCACTATTCCAAACTTCTTCAATAGTATGATCGCGTAGATTCATGTTAACACCATCTTGTTTAACAAGTCCTACTTCTTTGTTGTCAGTTTTGCCTGCGCCACTAGCGTTTGCTGTACAACAAACTCTTACATCACCATTTGGTCTAGTTGCTAAATGTATCCATGGCAAAGGGCAAAATGTTTTACTCATTGAATTTATGTCCTATAATCATGTATCTAGTATACTTAGGTGTTTTAAATTCTCCAACATATGCAACATATACTTTTGATTGCTTTACAAAATCTTCCATACTACTTGCACATCTTATGTGTTCGTCAAGGTCAACATAGTTATTACTTTGTAATACTACTTTAGTACCTGGTTGAATATTGCTTAACCATTTGTCATATTGCTCTTGTGTTAAATGCTCGCAACTTGTATTAATAACTACGTCAGCATCACTAGTGTATTCGCACATATCTGCTGTTACAGCACTAAATTTGTTTTCATTTAAGTAACGTCTGTTTACAGTGTTTGCTATATCTTCGCACACAGGGTCTATATCAACGCTTGTAATGCGCTGTACAGCAATGTTAGAGTTAAAGAGTATACTTGCCAGCACTCCGTTCCAACCACCGTATATGACGATATTTAACGGTCTAACAGGTACAAATTCTAATAGGTTCTCAGCTAGCCATACTTTACTGTTTACTTGACCTTTCCAAAAACTTTCTAAGGTACGATATCGATTTTCGCTATTACGAATTGCGTCCATCCAAAATAGTACATCTTCAATATCAACTTTCAAACTGAGCTCCTAGTTTATCAAATTTGCCACATTGTTTTTGGCATTCTTTTAAACAACCGTTTGACCATGTGCTTTCAACACTACTAAAAAAGTTACTGTCAAATATTTCTTGTAATGTATGTTTATTTAAATTAGGAAAATTTCCTATTTTATCCATGTAATCAATTCTACTTTCGCTAACTGGTGGTAGCCATTCTAAGTCTAGCCAACAACAAGGTGCTATGTTACCGTTAGCACCAACATATATAGAATTAGATTCTTGTGCTTTACAAGTTATTGTTGGGTTTATTTCTTGTTTTGCTTCTTCTACTATTTTTATAAAACTTTTGCTTGTTTCTGTTGGATACAAAATATCAATTGTTTTTCCATTATCATCTAAAACATTAAATTGACCATTTTTAAATCTACTAGAATTCTTATATTTAAAATCACTAAAACCTAGTTCACTTGCAAGTTGTCTACATTCTTCTACTTGATGCTTATTATGACGGAACACCAACATATCCCATCTAGCATTGCCGCCTGCCTTTATAAATGTTCTTGCATTTACTAGTATAGTGTGAAAGTCTGTGTTTATTCTATAACGAGCGTGTGTATCTGCTAAACCGTCTATTCCAAATACTACAGTTACACCAACACTAGCAAGTTCTTGCCACCATGCACTATTCCTTGCACTACCGTTTGTGTGCATTTGCAAAATGATGTTAGGGTTTACTTCACGTAAGTATTTGTATATGTCAAGTGTCTCAGTGTTAATAATAGGATCACCTAAGTTGCCACACATATTAACTTTGTCAAGTTGTTGTATAAAACTAACCGGAAACCATTCTTTAAATGTTTCTAAGTTTATATCGTCTAGTGTTACAAACGGCATCATAGGACCGCCTTGCATACGTCTTGGACACATTGGACAACGTGCTTGACAACGTGAGGTAACTTCTAAATGTATGTCTCTTATTTGCTCTAAATTATACATCAGTCCACTCTTTGTTTAACTTTTTTATTTCTTTAAAGACTGTTGAATTTATACCTTGT
>OBMK010001584.1_pt1 | contig 18854 bp, 29 predicted proteins | sample 1539081 | NCBI WGS metagenome assembly OBMK01 (sample SAMEA3355528, study PRJEB22509) | marine metagenome | biome: marine; feature: river plume; material: water | place: USA | collected 2010-08-07 | depth 0.5 m | reverse complement strand
TTTATTATTTCTTTACCTTGTTTAAGTTTTTGTTCAAATACTTTAATAGCTATTGTCTTTGTTTAAGTTTTTGTTCAAATATTCTAATGTTTAACAACAAACTCTTGTTTGTTTTCTTAAGCTTTATTATGTACCAACACATTACAAAGAATATGATAGGCTCAATAATAATAAATATCCAAATGTTTATTTCTTGGTAACTCATACCAAAGTATGGTTTCAGCCAGTGTAGGAATTCTACACATAGATCAAATAATTCGTTCATAATGTTGTAGTTTTATAAATAAGAGAGGCATCACGATGTGTGACACCCCTCTCGGTTAGTAATTAGAATTGGTCTTCAATGTCTCCAGATTCCTCTACAGAAACTTTAGCTAACTCATCGATTTGATTGACCATGTCGATCTGTTCTCCTGCTTTTGTAGCAGCAATGTGCTCTTTAGCAATTTCTTGCTTTGGAATAGCATTCTCTGGAGTTTCACGTCCAGCAGATCTTAGCATTGTTGAGATAAGAGACTCAAAGTTTGCATCTTCATTAGTTCCTTCTACGAAACCAGTGTAAGTGCTAACTGTTCTCTCTACACCGTCGCTTCCCGTAATTGTATACTCATCTGTTTGAGCTGTTACAATTGTACCGTAAACCGCTTGACCACTTGTCGCGTCATAAAGATAGTGTTTTGATTCATCTAAATAAGATGCTTCCCATACACATTTCTTTGTGACTTTAGGTGCTGCTAATGCATAAACTATTTCTCCTGTCATTGGATCAGCTACTTCTCTGAAACCTGGAGATTCTAACGTTACTACTTTGAAGTTCTTACCATTAGTATCTTGATAAACTTCTGATGTTGATTGTACTCGTACCATAATTAATTGTATTTTATTGATTTATAAATGGTTCTTATTACTTAGGCAGAACCGTTAGCCAAATACTTATCTGTTAATATAATATCCACCACCACGATTAGTCGCCTTGGTAGTGCATAACGTTGTACTACCACAAGCACTTAGTACTAATGATAGAATTAATAAAACTAACACTCTCTTCATACTGACAAGATTAATTGATTCTTGAAATTACTAGAGTATGTTACTAACTCAGCTATCATGTCTTCACATTGCATTCTAAATGCCTGTTTAATGTGTGAGTGCCATGATTTAGGATACACCTGCATAAGCTGTGTATACCTGTTGTCGTTGTCCAATTTTAAAACACTGAAACGTCCTGTCTCGATGCTCTGAAGAATGGTGTCTTCCGGAAGGTTTGCAAACATTGTTATTTATTGATTTAAAAATTGATTAAAAAAAGAGAGCAGCCTGACCCACTCTCATAACTTATCTATCTCACTAGATACTGTTATCAGGACAGTTTTTTTCTTTCTCTTATTACTTGTTTGATTGATCTAAATAGTGCAACAGGAAAGACTAATGCAAATCCTGTTAAGCACACTATGTAGAGTACTGTAGCAAAGTTCATTGCTACGTGTTGAAATGTATCCATTGATTAAATGTTAAGGTTAGACGATGATATTACTGTTGGTTTTAGTTTACTTATCTCTTCTCGTAGTCTGACTGTAGACTGAAGTAATAATTGATTCTCTTTCTCAAGCTCTGCTACTCTTTTTCGCAAAGCCTGAATTGCTGCCGTGTTATAATCCATATTTCTTATCTAAATCAGTTAGAACAGGAACGATAGGTAACCAACCAAACATTAACATGAACCATATAGTAGCAACACTTGTCAAGCATTGTTTGATAGTGTAATCGTTAGATAATAAATAACCAACGGTTGCTATGAATAGCCATGTTAATATAAATGTTGTGATACCTGCTAGCATTAGTTTAGTATGTTTCATGATGCAGTAGTATTACGTGATATACCTACACTCTGTAGATATTGTTTAACCTTAATCCAAAACTGTGAGTGTTGGTAAGCAGGTTGTGGATGATCAATTGCAAAGGATCTGTAGTCATTATAGACCTTGACTTCTGAACTGTTGTGATAGTGTACACATACTACACCTGTATCTAATAAGATGTGATGTTTGTACTTTTTAATGATTGGATCTGACATAATTGTAAATTAAAGGGTTAATTAGTGAGTGAATTGTAAGGTGTATTTATAGGGTGATGTGAAATAATGTCTATATAATTAATAGTACATTACGTTGTTGGTGTGTAAATGGGTGGATTATACAGTGTATTGACCTGCCTAACGTAAACACAACCAGAACAATGTTGTAAGGTGGAGATTACAGTAGGTTGTTGGAGTTTATACAGTAGGTTGTTGTATAATAAGTACAGGACCAATTAAAGGGAACCCGAAGGCTCCCCATAATCTACTCAGCAACGATCTTCCCGCCAACTTTGAATCGGTCGTGGTTATCCACATCTCTTAAGAACAGTGATCTACCCATTACATAGGTGTCATCTTTATCAAAGTAACCAGAAGTAGCTACTAAGAAATAATCTTGTCCGTTCTTGTCTTGACGAATGTCTGTTACGTTGGCAATAGTTAATACATTTTCCATAATATAGTGAGATTTTAAAGGCTCGGGGTAGTTCCTCCGCCATATTTAGGAGGGGGAGTTTACATTAGGTGGTATATGCATTCACAATTTTAGATAGTAAAAATATTTTTAGAATTTTGTAGCCCCACTAGGGATCGAACCTAGAACTAAACTTTAGAAGAGTTTTGTTATATCCATTTAACTATGGGGCTTACTTTGTATAAATATAATAAACATAAATATTATAAAGCACATAAATACTATATAATGATAATAGAAAAGAGGTTAATGCGCTAAGATATAGTATGTTGAGGTGATTTAAAGGTGACTGACATGTACCTTAAAGGTGACTGAGGTGTACCTAACTTATGAACAAACCAGAATATAACAAACACAAATGACATCTGCAAGAAAAATTTTTAGTATTTTTGAATCATGGAGGATTGGTCACTACTTAACGTAAGTGCATCAGCAGGACACATTAAAGTAGTATTCGAACAGAAGCGAGCTAAAGTTCATGTAGATATAGAAATCATTTATTCATGTACTGGCGAACTTAAAGGTTTAGTGATCATAGAAGAGTAAATGAAGAATTATAAAATAAAGTACATGACAGGAATTAAGCACGAGGGAGGTATAACCGTTCCCATCTACAAGTATAAAAGTATACCCTGCAGAAGTACACGAAGATATCATGGTAGTATGTATGCACTAGCTGGTCTAGCTGCTTGCCCTAGAGATCTCCTCGACTACTTATGTGAAAGAATGGATTCAAGCAACATTATTTTTTCTAATGCAAAAGTGAGAAACAGCTTTAAAGAAATCATCTACAATGTTAGTGGGTTTGAAACTATCTATCAAGATGCCACTATAAAAAGAGCGTTCTATGCTCTGGTAAATAAAAATTTACTTTTGAAAGGAGAGAAACGTGGTACATACATAGTTAATCCTTTATACTATTCAAAAAACGAAAATAAAGAAAGAATACAATTAATAGAAAACCTAGTTCGTGAGGACTTACTAAAATTTAAACCATGAGAAAAAAAGGAGTAGATCAAACACCCTATCAAACAAATAAGAAGATTAGAAAGGCTATAGATAAGGTGTTAGAGAAAAACGCCACTAACTGGGCTAATTTAGGAACAGGGACTAACCTAGATTTAAAAACTAAAAAAGCTACAGAGGAAGCCTGGATTGAAATGAGTAAAATTATTTATGAGTTAGACAGTGAGTATTGGGTGTCTATTATGAAAAACACACCGGGTAGTTTAGTAGAAAAAGTATTAAAGATAGAAAACGGACAAGAGTAACAAAAGATCTCTATAATACACGTGTCTATCTTTTAGTCTTTTATTTTATATCATTTATTGATATATTTGTAGTAAATGGCTTGAAAGTCATTTGGATAATTTAAGTCAAAAAAAGAAACCAATGAAAATAATTAAACCAGGAGTCGAATATCAAGTTACTGATTTTGCAGATAACGAAAGATTCCAAACTATAAAATTTACAGAGAAACTGGCAGGCTCTTTTCAAGCAGGTACTACAAACGAAGAAGTAATAAATATTCTTATTGATCGTTTCTATACACTACAAAAAAAGAACTTCAGCGCAGAAAACCAATGTATAATTCTTTTATTAAAGAATGTCAGACAATTGATGGCAAAAAGGCTATCAAGAAAAATAGAAAAAGTAATAAAGTACAATGAAAATACAGATACCAACCAATAGGCAAAATATCCGCAAAGATTACTTATCAGTTATTAACGGATTATTAAAACTTACTCCGACGGAGTTAAAAGTTGTTTACGTACTATCTACTATAGATATAGATAACCCATGTACAAAAGACAACAGAATAAAAGCAGCATCTGAGTTAGGATGGAGTAGAGCTGTTTTGAACAACACAATCAAATCTTTGAAAGATAAAAAAGTATTATTGTATGATAAAGAAACTAGAAAGTATTCTTTTCATCCACTAGTATTAAGAGTTCCTAAAGAAGACACAACTCTTGTAAGCTATCTTTTAAGTTTTGAATTTCAAATACATGCAGAATAATGAGTATTTTATTGAAGTATCGATTGACACTCTTGAAGCGGTTTTTAGATTTATCGAAATTCAAGAGGTAGAGCTTACTAAGTTAGGAATTGACTTTGATTATGATATATATGCAGTTTGCGAGTCGGAAGACTCATGGTCTATAAGATATTATATTAAATACAAGGAAGATAATGGGAAAAAATAGCAAAAACAGAAAAGAAGATTTTTCTTGGGTTAACGATGTACAGCTTGAACAAGAAATCGAGTACGCATTGTCAAGAAAGAAGAAAAAACAGTTTTCACATAAATTCCATAAGAATAATAATTCTAGATAATGGCTCAGAATAAAGTAAAAGAAAAAATTATACAAGAAATCAAAGATGAGATGGGCGGTACAACAAAAGAACTAAAGTCTATAATAGAATCACAGTTCGAGTACTTAGCTTACAAGATGGGCAAAGGAGAGTTTGAAGGCATTAGGCTTCCATACTTTGGTTTGTTTCATTGCAATCCTAATAGAGTAAAAAATTTAAATCATGAAACTTTTCAAAGAAGAAAATTTCCAAGTAGTAATAGAGACTGAGGCTAAACTAATACCTGAGTTCAAAAAAATAATAGTAGATGACAAAGACAGAAAAAAAAGAACTGCCCATAAGTATTTATCCTTCATATACTTCATGTGCGACTACAGATCACCCTATTCAATATATCCTGAAACCGAAAGAAAGCGAAGATTGCTTGATGACCTCAACTTCACAAAAGATGAGTCTATCACAACTGCTGTTAGCAAAGGGATGGACAAGTACAATAACTTACAGCGAACACCTACAATCTCAGCCTTAAAAGCAATTCGAGAAGGGCTCTTAACTTCATCAAGGGTTATAAGCGCTCTTAATGAGCAGATCGAAATAGCATTAGATACTGTAGATGGTGAAGAGGGAAAAGATGTAGGATCTATTATGAGAGATGTAAAAAGACTATTAGAAGTTTCAGAACAATTGCCAAAAGCAATTGACACTATAAACTCTCTGGAAGAAAAAGTTAAAAAAGAACAAGCTAATGAATCTAAGATCCGAGGAGGAGGAACTAAAGGTTTATTTGAAGATTAAAATAAAACAATGAAAGAAGATATTCAACTAACCGCAAATTCAGATCAATTATGTAAGTGTGAACAAAGTAACCTTAACATCACTGAGATAAACGAAGGCAATGTACTGTTAGAAAAATTTTGTCCCGCCTGTGGCGCGACGACCATTATCTACAAAGAGATGCCTGTAAAAAAAGAAAAAGAGCATACACCTTATGGAGCTGCTCACTTTATGTATCCAGATAATGATGGAAAGAACTTTAGCGGCACTGTAGAAAACGAATCTGATTTAAAAGGTTTAAAAGAATATTGTCATTACCAGTATGAACACGGAGAGAGCTTTTATTTATTAGTGTCTACAGTCAAAGACGGAAAACACGAAATAGACAGAAAAGATTACACACAGAAAAAAAGAGATACAACAAAAAAGTAAGATGTTTGTAAACACTAACGAATTTAGAAGAGAGGGCTTAAAGTTTTTAAAATATGGATTGTATTGCGGAGATCCAATAGGTAGTGCTCCATACTACGAGTATTGGTACGAACAATTAAGAAGATGTAAAGAAGGATATACTGTTGGTGACGTAAGAATAACAGGTCACCATTATTTTTACATGAACTTTTGCCAAATAAAATTAACAGAAGCAGTGCAGGGAAAAAAAGCCGGTGGTTTTAAAACTGTTTCCTTTCCTGGGTTTTGGGATGGCGATTATGAATATTTTCACGCTATGGAAAGAGCCGCTGCCGAAGGCAAGCACTTAATAGTGGCTAAAGCTAGGCGTAAAGGGTTTTCTTACAAGAATGCTGCCATAGCTGCAAACATATACAACACTACAAAGAATTCATACACACTTTTATGTGCTCACGATAAAAAGTATTTGTATCCAAAAGGTATTATGACCATGGTTACAGATTACATGAACTTTCTTAACGAACACACTGGATGGCAAAAGCGCCGTCAAGGAGTTGATAAAATAAACCACAAACGCGCAAGCTATTTAGAGTATATTAATAAACAAGGCGTTGAGAAAGGTTATAAGTCTGAGGTTGAGGCTATTACGTTTAAAGATAATCCAGATGCTGCAAGGGGTAAGGATGCTAGTTTAGTTATTTTTGAAGAGTGTGGAGCATTTGATAATTTAAAAGCTTCTTATTTAGCAACACGTCCCTGTGTGGAAGATGGTGGTGTAGTTACTGGACAAATTGTATTGTTTGGAACAGGAGGTGACATGGATGGTGGTACGATAGATTTTGAATCTATGTTTTACAATCCAGAAGCTTATGATCTATATCCTTTTGATAATATTTGGGATGAAGGTGCTCAAGGAAGTAATTGTGGGTTTTTCTTTCCTTCCTATCAAAACAAAATAGGATTTATGGACAAAGAAGGTAATTCATTGTCAGATCAAGCAAAACAAGAAGAAGAAGCAAAACGAGATCAGTTAAAAAAAGAAGCTAAAGATGCTTCAACACTAGATAGATATATTACTGAATATCCTTGGATGCCTAAAGAAGCCTTTTTACAACAAAGAGGTAACATGTTTCCAGGAGCCACTCTTGTTGATTGGAGAAATCAACTAATGAGAACAGGGTTACATAAACAAATGGCGGTAGCCGGTGTTTTAGTTGAAGCGCCAGAAGGAATAGAGTTTAGACCTGATCCGCGCGTGCGACCTATAGAAAAGTTTCCTCTTAATAAAACAGATGACTCAACAGGAGCAGTAGTTGTGTATCAGTCACCAGCTTATAACCAAGAAGCAATACCCGACGATTTATATTTTATAGTTCATGATCCATATGGGTCAGATGGTTACGGTGCCTCTTTAGGTTCTGCATATGTTATGAAAAGAATTAACAATATGTCAAAGCCTGATGATATGATAGTAGCATCTTACGTAGGTAGACCAGAGTCACAAGACGAATATAACTATAACCTGTTTTTGCTTGCACAATATTACAATGCACGCATAGGTTTTGAAAATGACCGAGGTGAAGTTATACCATATGCTAAACGTAAAAAGCTTTTACATTGTTTGCTACCAGAAGCGGAACTGTTTGATAAAACTTCTGGAATAAGAATAAAAAAACTAAATAGAACCTATGGAACTTCCATGGGATCAAAGCAAAGAAAGAATCAAGCAGAAATATATTTGCGAGATTGGCTAAAAACACCAAGAGGTCAACAAGAAAATGGAGAAAGAAAATTAAATCTTCATTATATCTATGATATTGCCTTAATAGATGAGTTAATTAAATATAACAATAAAGGAAATTTCGATAGAGTTTCAGCACTTTTAGTTGGTATGTTTCATATGAAAGATCTCTATAATAAAGAGTTCGAAGCAGAAATAGAGCAAAGTGAAGATTCTTTTTTTAATAGGAAGTTTTTTTCGTAGTTTTGTAAAGATATGAGTAGAATCCCAAAACAAAAAATTCCTCGTAGTCGAAAGACTAAAGAATGGGGGCAAAACACAATTGAAGCTTTTATAGACAGGAGCTCTTTTTCCAGTCAACACAAAGCTCAATTGCATAACTACTACGACGCATATAATGGAAACTTAGTTGAAGCAGATTACAACTACGTAACAAATCCTTATAACTCTGAAAAACATAAAGTAAAAGGCTTTCCCGCTAAATTAAGAAGTTACAACATTATTAAACCTGTTGTAGATTTATTATTAGGGGAAAAATCTAAAAGACCTTTTGCTCATCAAGTTGTTATCCGTAATTCTGACATGAAGGATAACCAACAAAAACTATTACAACAAGAACTTAAAAAATACCTAGAGCAAAAGTTTATCAATGAGCTTAATCAAATGGGTATGGAAACAGGTGAGCCTTCTCAAGAGCAAATGCCATTAGAAGAGTTGAAAGAAGAAATTCTTACAAACTACAAAGATGCAAGAGCTATTATGGGTCAAGAGGCTTTAGATTATATGATAGATAAACTAGAACTACCGGATCATTTACAAACGGGGTTCTTTGACTGGTTAGTCTCTGGTGAAGTCTATTCATATAAAGATATCTGTATGAATGAGGTAGAATATGAAATAGTATCACCATTAGATTTAGATTACGAAAAATCACCTGACATTCAATTTATTGAAGACGGAGATTGGGCAATCAGAAGAAAGATGATGAGTGTTAATGCTATTGTTGATTCTTTTTATGATGTTTTAAAACCAGACGAAATAGATAGATTAGAAAGCCCTAGTGGTAAAACGATGAACGGTATATTATCTCCGTTTAATCGCGATTCTAGATCTATGGACACTGAACGATTTGCTGAGGTACTACATGTAACATGGAAATCATTTGCTAGAATAGGAATTCTAACTTACTACGATGAAGTAGGTCAAGAACAACAAATGATAGTAGATGAAAAATATAAATTAGATTCTGAGAAAGAAGAGTCTATAGAATATTACTGGGTTAATCAAGTTTGGGAAGGGTATAGAATTGACGGAGATATCTTCGTTAACATTCGTCCTCATCAAGTACAAAGAAACGAAATGTCAAACTTATCCGTTTGTAAGCTCCCTTATAACGGTCGCATCTACTCAAATCGACATTCAGATCAAATATCCGTCGTTTCGATGGGGGTACCCTACCAAATTTTATATAACATCTTTCACTATAGATTAGAACTTTCTATTGCTAAGAATAAAGATAAGATCATGTTAATGGAAATGAATACAATTCCAAAAAGACATGGTTGGGACGAAGAAAAGTTTATGTACTACGCAGATGCGATGGGATATGCTTTTATAGATTCTACAGCAGAAGGTAAACGTGGTGAAGCTGTTACGTTTAATCAATTCCAAGTATTGGACATGAGTTTAGGGCAATATATAGCCGCTCAGTTCCAATTACTACAATCTGTTAAACAAGAATGGGAAGAACTTATTGGTATCTCAAGACAGAGAAAAGGACAGGTGCAAGCATCTGATGGTATTGGAGCCACAGAGAGAGCTGTCTTTCAAAGCTCTGTAATGACAGAAGAATTGTTTAGACGTTTCGATAAATATGTAGAAAGAGAATTTAATGGTCTACTTGATACATCTAAAGTTGCCTGGAAGGACGGTAAGAAAACACAATACATTACTGGTGATTATAGAGAGGCTATTTTAGATATAGATGCTGAACTTTTCCAAGAAGCAGAGTATGGCGTGTTTGTTAAGAACAATTCTATTGAAAATGATAAAATACAACAGTTAAAACAACTTACATTATCATTTGCTCAAAATGGATCACAACCAGGGACTATTGCTGAGATACTAGACTCTAGTAATTTTGCACAAATAAAAGAAAAGCTTAATGAAGTAGATGCTGCTGAAAAGAAAATACAAGCAGCTCAACAACAGCAAGCACAGCAGATGCAACAACAACAATTAGAAGCACAAGCGGCAGCTTCTCAAGCAGCTCAAGAATTTGAAGCTAATCAAAACCAACTTGATAGAGATAACAAGATACAGGTTAAAGAGCTTGAAATAGCAGCCAAAACTGTTGACCAAGATATGAACAATAATGGCATTAATGATGCTGTTGATCTTGAGCGAGTTAGAATCGAAAGAGAAAAACTATCGCAAAAAGAAAGAGAAATGCAATCAAAAGAACGCATGGAAAATAAAAAATTAGACCTTCAGAAGAAGGCATTAAGTAAGAAACAAACATAAAAAGGCTCTATATAAACACAAACAAAAGTTTGCATATTATATATTGAAATTTAGTATAATTTAATTAATTTTGACATGAGTAAAGAAGACAACCTAGATTTATCAAAGATAAGCGTAAGCGAACTCTTAGATGACAAGCAAATCCCAAGTACAGAAACTACAGAAGAAACACCAGAAGCCGTAGAAACTGAAACTCCAACAGCAGAAGAAACATCTGAAGAGACTACAGAAGAAACATCTGAAGAAATTCAAGAGGATGACACAGAAGCAGAAGCTCCTAATGATGCTTTGCAAGAAGCTGCAGACTCGTTAGAAGAAGGAGAAGAATCAGAAGCTAGTATTATATCCACTCTTAAAGAAAGATTAGGATATGAAATAGAAGGAGATTTTGAAGATGACTACGATGGTATAGCTGGTTTAACCAAAGCTATGGCAGAAAAGATTGCTGAAGAGCAGTTTAGATCTGTGTTTCAATCGTTTCCTGACATTCAGGAGTATTTAAATTACAGAGTATCTGGAGGAGATCCAGACAAGTTCTTTAAAGTAGCAGCAAAAGAAATTGATTTCGGAAAGCTGTCTTTAAGCAAAGAAGACAAAGGTATGCAACGTAAAGTTGTAGAAAGTTTTATGCAAATGCAAGGTTTTGAACCAGAAGAAATAACTGAAACAATACAAGACTATGAAGATGCAGGTCTTTTGTTAAAGAACTCTGAGAGAGCAGTTAAAAAATTAGCAGCTCATCAAGTAAAACAAAAAGAGTCTTTAGTACAAGAACAACAAAAGCAGGCACGAGAGACTGCTAAACAAACTCAAGAAACTTGGGGTCAGATAGGATCTATCATAAACAAAGGTAGATTAAGAGACTTTACAATTCCTGAGAGCGACAAAAAAAGATTTTATAGTTGGATGGCAACACCAGTAGATAATAACGGTAGAAGCCAAAGACTTATAGATAGAGAAAAGTTAGATCAAGAGTCTATTCTAGCAATGGAATACCTTATGTATAAGGGATTAGACATATCTAAATTAGTAAGCGCCAAAGTAAATACAAAGCAAGCGGCAAGTTTGAAATCTAAATTGAAATCAAGCAAACCAACAGCTTCTAGAAGAATGAAGGGTAATAAAGGAGGATATAACAAGACTAGTAATGGTCGACCTAATATTCCAACTTTAGATAAGCTATTAGGCTAAACACAAATTTTTAATTTTAATCTTTAATATTTATTTAATCATGGCAGCAGACAACGCAAAAAGACTTCGTTTATACGAAGATTTCTTCAACGCAGAAGGAATGACAGATGAGAACTCGTTAGCGAGCGCTCTTCTTACTCAGCCTGATGTATTATCACCTGTGATCACTCACTTGGCAGGAAAAGAAGACAAGAGGTTTCCTCTTTCTTTTCTTACTGAAGGAACTGGTTCAGTAAAGTACATCAACGACATTGAGTACGATTATCCAGTAATGGGTAGACTAAACAAAGCAGTTAGATCTAGTTCACTAGTTTCTGGATCAGGTGCAAATTACACACGATTTAAAGTAGCCTTTGATAGCAAATGGTTTATCAAACAATACATTATTGAAAGTGAGAATGGAATCCAGGCAAGAGTAATGGATGAACCATATGAAAACGCAAGTGGACAATGGGTTTATACTTTACAATTAGTTACTGCAGATGAAAACGATTCAATCGGAGCATCTGATGTAGCTGGTAAAAACTGGGTACAATTATTCGCGCCAACAGCGATCTCTGGATCAGTTGGTAATGAGAGCAATTGGGTTGCTCCATCTAAAATGAGAAATCAAATTTCTCTTATCAGAAAGTCTTACCGTTATGAAGGTAATGCACCTGATAGAGTTGTAAACTTTGAGTTTAACGTAGACGGTAGAAAAACTGCTTTATGGTATGACTTCGAAGAGTACCAACACATGTTAAGATGGAAAGAAGAAACTGAATACGCTCTTTGGTATTCTAAATACAACAGATCTTCTGAAGGTGTTATTCACATGAAAGACGACAATGGAAAACCAATTCCACTTGGTTCTGGAGTATTAGAGCAAATTCCTAACGTAGATACTTACTCTACATTAACAGCTACAAAAATCAAGTCAGTAGTAAGAGATGCATTATATGGTGCTTCTGATGCTCAAGACATGAACATAGTATTGTTCACAGGTTTAGGTGGAATGGAAGAATTCGATAACGCAATGAAATCTGAACTAAGTTCTGGTACTTATATCAAGAACACAGATCCTTCTAACTTTGTTACAGGGTCAGGTTCAACATTGCAGTTAGGTGGTTTCTTTACTTCATACAGACATATTGATGGTCACACAGTAACAGTGAGACATTTACCTTTATTTGATCATGGTGCAAGAGCATTGAATAGTCCAAAACACCCAGTGACTGGATTACCAATGGAATCTTACAGAATGATTTTCTTAGACATGTCAACTTACGATGGTGAAACCAACGTACAGATGGTATCTAGAAAAGGTAGAGAATTAGTAAGATGGGCAGTTGCAGGTGCTTCAGTACCTCCAGGATTCAACAGCGGTAACTCTTTAAGAGCTAACGACGTTGATGGTGCATCAGTTCACTTTATGAAAGAATGTGGTATCGCAATTAGACGAGCTACAAACTGTCTACACTTAGAATGTGTAAAATCATAAATTTATAAGCAGTCAGGGGAGTAGAAATGCTCCCCTTTACTGTTTTGTTTAACATAGAAAATAAAATCATGAGTTCAAGAAAAGTAGTTTTAAAACGAAAAGCTAACGCAACAAATTTACCGGAACACGTTTATGCAGAAGCTAAACGAAAAATAGGTTCCACTTTTTCTAGTAATGGAGACTCTCAAACAGGTCTTACCTTTGCAGAACAAAAAAAATACATGCCTCAAATAATTGGTGTCGACGCAAGTGACATTAATTTTATGAAAGAGGTAAAAAAATATTTCCATAACATGACTGTTACTATCGAATCTACAGGAACAGATTTAGAAGTAGGAACAGATGATAATGGAGAACCATTAAATTTAATGGATTACATAAGATGGAAATTCGCATGTGCGCACCCTTACGTAGCGCAGGATGAAAAAGAAATGAAATCTAATAGAGGTTACAAGTACTTTATCTATGATACCAAAATTGAAAAAGTTAAACAGTTATCAGGAGTTAGAAAAAGAAAAGAAGCTTACAAAGAATTTATAAAGGTTACCTCTAATGTATCCAAAATGGATCAATTATTACAAGTTTACGGTTACGAGCCTAAAACAATGGATGAAGCTCAGAAAGAAATCACTCTTGAAGGAGAGGTTGAAGCAGATCCAACACAGTTTTTAGGATATGCTACTGATAAGAATTTAGAGCACCAGGCTTTCGTAAACGACTGCTTAACAAGAGAAGTCCTACGTAAGGTAGGTAATACTATATTAAACGGAGATGTGTCTTTAGGAGACTCTATGGAAGAAGCTATTTTGTTTATAAAAGACAAGAAAAATTCTGATGTATTAACAACCTTAAAAGCGCGTCTAAAAACTTTTAGTTAATTATGACAGTAGCAGAAATGCATTTTGCTGTAGAACAAGGTCTACAAAAAGTAGGTTCTAATTCCTTTGATACTTTTTTACCAGAGGAATTGGACTTTGCTTTAAATAAAATGCAAGAGCGTTTTATAAAACAACGCTTTTGGTCTAAATCAGATCCAAAACAATCAGGATACTATGGTACTCAAAAACGTATTGATGACTTACGTGTGTTAACTATATTAGATTATAGTGATGACGTTTCTACAATGAGTGCTACTGTAGATCATGAGGATTTTGATTTACCAACAGACTACATGTTTTTAATTAACTCTAGAGTTAAAGTTTATTACGATGATTGCGGAAGAGCAAAACTAGGAGCAGATGTTTCAGCAGGCGAAACAGAAATAGAAGTAGACAAGTATAAAAAAGAAGTTGTCTTACGGATTGTTGAGCCAGATGATGCATACAATTTGCTTGCAAGTCCTTTTGCACAATCAACACATAAAAGCCCAATGGGCATAATTTCAGATACGTTTATTAAGGTATTTACGAACAAAAGGTTTCTATTAAAAGGTGTAGGCTTAGATTACATTAGGGAGCCTTCAGAAATTTCCTTATCTTCGAACCTGGATTGCGAGCTAGCAGAACATACACACCAAGAGATAGTAGATTTAACAGTTAAACATTTATTAGAAGCAACAGAGGCTCCGAGATACCAAACCAATTCAATTGAGGGATCTCAATCTGAGTAATTAATTTAATTTTAATCTTTAATATTTATTTATCATGGCAAAAAAAGAAGTCCTAATCATCAACAGTGATACTGCTGCTGCTTCTGCTTTTGAAGCTGCAAAGTTCGGTTACGCAAAAGACGGCGCAACTTTTACAGCTGCATTAACAAGCGGAGACGACAACGTATCATTATTCTACGGATCTAAAAACGTAGGTCCAATCAGCGAAGGTAGCATCAAAAAAGTTACTTCTATAGCGTATAGCGCTGGAACAGCACAATCCTCTACTGCAACAATTGCATTAGAATCAGGAAGTGCTTATGTAAAAATCATCAATACTACTAAAGGTACTATGAACCTTCCAATAAAAACTTTTGAAGGTGCAAGTGCTGCAGCTATCGAAGCTCTTATGGATATTGAGTTTGCTAAATCAAGCTCTGAGTTCTATGGTTTTGGTGCAAGTATATCTGGTGCTGTTATCACAATTACAGCTCCTATTGACTCACATTTCAGATTAGCTGGAAATGACGCTAGTTCATTTGTTTACGGTACAGCAGCTGTTCCTTCTGTAGGAACTGAAGCTAAAGTAGCTCAAGCAGAAAAAGCTGGATTCATTGACGGTGGAGTATTTGGTCTTGGTGGTACAAACATCAAAAAACCAGTATCTGTAGTATCTGGAAATTACGATCTAGTTTTAATTGAAGCTGAAAAAGTAACACCATCTAAAGCAGTTGGAAATGCAAAAAATTATGACAGTTTCATTATTGAAGTGTACGTAAAAGACGGCAACTCTACTGTAACACCAGCGGCTATTGTAACCGAGGTGGAAAAACTTAAATAGACACACTTATAATATAATTGTTTGTTAGTTTTATTGTTAGTTCAAAGGAGGGGGCGGTTTTAAAACTGCTCCCTTTTTTATTACAAAATAACAGACAAATTAAAATTTAGTATTTTTGAGAAACCATAAATCAAACCATCGTGAAGTTAGAAGACGTAATAAAACAAAAATTAATAGAAAACCCAGATTCAAGTTTTAGCCAAATAGCAGAAATAGTACAAGCGCACCATACTGGAGAAATGTTTTCTCATCGTACCTTACGACGTAAGGTTGCAAAAGTATCAAGACATGAATCAATAAACGATTCAAGAGTACCAACAACATATAACTATAAAGGAGAAAAACCTATTACCTCTTTAGCTGAGGCTATTGATTTCTTCAAAATAGATCTTAAAAAATTTGAAGTAACTGGTTACACCTGTAACGCGTGGGATGTTACTTCACAGAAAGGAAAGAAGACTAACTATCAAGTTAAGCTTACTTTAAAACCACGTGAAAAAGAAATAGATTATAAAGAACTGAGAAAAAACTTAGACTCTGCGATATCTACTATAAATGTAAAAAGAACACCTGGCACTAATCATGGCGTTCTATGTCTGGCAGATTTACATATAGGAGCGGATATACAGAATTTAGCAAAAACACAGGACTTTAATTACAAAACAGTAATAGAGTATTTAAGAAAGATAGCAGACAAAGTAAATGAGAAAGACTACAAGAAAGTGTCAATTATCTTTCTAGGAGACTTTATAGAGTCATTTACGGGACTTAATCATATCAACTCATGGAAAAGCATGGGGAAAGGATTATATGGTCACCACGTCGTTATTTTGGCTTATGAAATATTAAGAGATTTTTTAGCAGCGGTTAATAATTTAACAGACGTGTATATGGTTGCAGGTAATCATGATAGATCTACCTCTGATGCAAAACACGATAACGAAGGTGATGTTGCTGGATTATTGTTTTATATGGTTAAACAAAGCTATTTAAATAAAAAAGTTAATATTGAGTTTTCTTCTATTATTTTAAATAGAATGATAGATGGTATTTTTTACGTAATGACTCACAACCATCATGGAGTATCTAAAGGAGATATAGGAAAAGTATTTTTTGAGTACGGAGATCAAAATTCTTATAACATTTTACTAGGAGGTCACTGGCATTCTAGAAAATCTAAAAAGGTTTTTCATACTCTAAACGAAACTTACCTAGATCAAGCAAATTATCGTGCTGTAGATATTGCCCCATTGTTTACCGGGAACTTTTACAGCGAGTCAAACGGTTGGACTAGTAATGCTGGTTTTAGTTTGATTGAAAACAATGGTAATGGTAAACCTAACATATTTGATTATTCTTTATAATGGCTGCAGGATCACACAATTTTAAAATCGAACAAGGTACAACGTTCAATAACACACTTACATATAAGCAAGCAGATGATACTGCTGTAGATATAAGTGGTGCGCAAATAACTTTAAAGGCAAAAGACAATAGAAGTGATAGTACACTTGTTGTTGATTTAAGTGTTGGTAATGGAATAACTATTACTAATGCAACAGCTGGAGAGTTTACTATTAGTATTCCTTCTTCTACAACTGCTAATTATACTTGGAACAGAGCTGATTTTGATTTAGATCTTACTTTATCATCTACTACTGAAAGATTAATATCCGGACAAATACAAATTATAAAATCAGTAGCATAATGGCTAAATACGTAAAAATATCCACACCAGCAAATAATGAGGTCCATGTAAATTCCTCAACTAAAAATAAAATTGTAACTTCGCAAAACCAGGTGGTAGTTACCAGTGTAGGTACTCAGGGACCTGCAGGTACAGCATCTACTTCTGAAGTTTTCACACAAGCAGTAGCATCAAGTGAATGGGTTATTAATCATTCACTAAATAAAAAACCATCAGTAACAGTAGTTGATTCAGCAGATACAGTAGTGGTAGGGGAAGTTGTTTATAATACAAATAGCAGACTCACAGTAAGCTTTGAGGCGACGTTCTCAGGAAAAGCATATTTAAACTAAATGTATAATATAATTAAAAATAAATAATCATGGCTGAAATTAAACACCTTGTTGATATTAACCTTAGTGGTAATCAACTACAAAATGCATCTATACACCCTTTAGGGACTGCTCCGACTGCAAGTTTACAAGCAGGTCGTATATATTTTGATACCTCACCTTCTGCAGAAGCTGACTATAGATTAAAAGTTTATAGTGGATCTACAGGGGGATGGTTAGAAGTAGGCGATCCTGTTTATGACGCAACAGTAACAGTTACTGCTGGAACTCTTTTAAGTTTTGGATCTGGAGAAACTGGAGTCTTTACTTTAAATCAATCTGCTGATAAAGCATTTACAATTAATCACGACGCTGTAACAACAACAGCAGCTGCTGGAACTGCCGTAACGTTAGGATTTGGAGAGGCTTTCAATAACATATCTACAACTTACACAGCACAAGGTCACGTAGATACAGTTACTACTGTTGCTACTACTTTACCTAGTTTAGGTACATCTTCTACTACAGCATTAGCTGGTGATACAACTGTTGATGATATTAGTAATGCAAACTTATTAACTAGATTAGCTGCTTTAGAATCGGCTGGTGGCGCTGCAGATCAAAATATTACGATAGGTGCTGATGCAGGGGATACTATTGTTCTTACTGGAAACTTAGTTGTATCTGGAACAACTACAACAGTTAACTCTGAAACAATTAACCTAGCAGATAATATTATTACTTTAAATAGTAATCTTGCAGGTAACGTTGATCCTTCTGAAAATGCAGGTATTGAAGTTGTAAGGGGTACTGCATCTGATGTATCTCTTTACTGGAATGAGGCTACAGACGAATGGATGCTAAATGATGGTGCTGCTAAAGTTATTGCTACAGAAGGTAATATTGCTTTAGGTACTGATACTACTGGAAACTATGTTGCTACTATTACAGGTAGTACAGGTATTGATTCTTCTGCCGCAACATCTGGTGAAGGAACTACTCACTCTTTAACTCTTGATTTAAATGAACTAACTGCCGCTACAGGTATAGTAAGTTTAGCAGGGGTAGGTGCAAGTAGCGCTACTAAGAAATTTACTATGGCTACTGTAGTTGCAGAAATTCTTAGTGACGTAAGTGCAAGCACAACTGTAGGAGATGATACTGAAACTGTTTTTTATATAGATCATGGTTTAAGTTCTAACAAAGTAATTGTTCAATTATACGATGCTACTGGTAATACTGTAATAGCAGAGGTTAGACGTGGTGTTAGTGATGCAAGTAATACAGCATCAACAGATCATATAAAAGTTAGTTTTAATGTAGCTCCTGCATCAGACGAACAAATTACAGTTTTAATACAAAAAGTAGCGTAACAGCACTTTTTAAATATTTAGTAAATTATGGCTCAAAAGTTCCTAACA
>OBMK010001578.1_pt1 | contig 18891 bp, 12 predicted proteins | sample 1539081 | NCBI WGS metagenome assembly OBMK01 (sample SAMEA3355528, study PRJEB22509) | marine metagenome | biome: marine; feature: river plume; material: water | place: USA | collected 2010-08-07 | depth 0.5 m | reverse complement strand
ACTGGTACTGAGATCGTTTATTTATGGCTACATCTGACATCGAAACCGTAGGCAGCGCTGCTGACACCGCGAAGATCGTGGTGGCAGCCGCCTTGGCATTGGGCGGTTTCGTCGCCTTCTTCATGCTCGCCAAGCAAGGCAGTTTGGTGCAGTGGGGTGGCTTGCTCGCGGGATTGTTGCTGGGCGCCGTGGTATTTTTTACCGCGCACACGGGGCGTCACTTCCTCGGCTTCTTGCGTGATGCAAAGCGCGAAGTTGAAAAAGTGGTGTGGCCAACACGCCGCGAGTCGATGCAAATGACTCTGTATGTCTTTGCGTTTGTTTTCGTCATGGCGTTGTTCTTGTGGTTGACCGATAAAACCCTGGAGTGGTTGTTATACGACTTGGTATTGGGTTGGAGAAAGTAATGACAGAAGAAACCGCAAGCACAGCTGCCGCGCCACAATCACTCGCACCCGCCGATGGCATGCGTTGGTATGTCGTTCACGCCTACTCCGGTATGGAAAAGGCAGTTGAGCGCAACATCATTGAGCGCGTCAACAATGCAGGGATGCAGGCCAAATTTGGCCGCACCTTGGTGCCAACCGAAGAGGTTGTTGAGCTGAAAAACGGCCAGCGTCGTACCACAGAGCGCAAATTTTTCCCGGGTTACGTCTTGGTCGAAATGACCATGGACGACGAGACCTGGCACTTGGTGAAAAACACCAACAAAGTGACCGGTTTTGTCGGTGGCGCCAAAAACCGTCCGGCCCCCATTTCTGAAGCCGACGTGCAGAAGATCATGGGTCAGATGCAAGAGGGCACTGATAAGCCCCGTCACAAGGTTGAGTTCGTCACTGGCGAATACGTCCGTGTCAAAGAGGGCCCGTTTGCTGACTTCAACGGTACTGTCGAAGAGGTCAACTACGAGAAAAATAAAATGCGCGTCGCGGTCACTATTTTTGGCCGATCAACGCCGGTCGAACTGGAATTCAGCCAGGTCGAAAAAGGTTAATTTGTTTTGTTGTTGGCACCCCAGGTGCCAACAGTTTTGGCGTTTCCGACCCGCGCCAAATTGAAAAGCAGGGTCGTTATTTGCGAGGAGATTGCGCTGGTCGCAGTCGTTTGTACTCGAAGGAGTTAAAAGCATGGCGAAGAAAATCGTCGGCTTTATTAAGCTGCAAGTTCCAGCTGGTAAAGCCAACCCAAGCCCCCCAATTGGTCCCGCATTGGGCCAACGCGGTTTGAACATCATGGAATTCTGTAAGGCGTTTAACGCCCAGACCCAAGGTGTCGAGCCCGGATTGCCATTGCCAGTGGTGATCACTGCATTCGCAGACAAGAGCTTCACCTTCGTGATCAAGACCCCCCCAGCGGCGGTGTTGATCATGAAAGCACTCAAGTTGACCAAAGGATCTTCTGTTCCAAACAAGACCAAGGTTGGCAAGATTACCCGTGCACAGTTGGAAGAAATCGCCAACACCAAAATGAAAGACTTGAACGCTGCCAGCCTCGACGCTGCCGTTCAAACCATCGCAGGTACCGCACGCTCAATGGGCGTTACTGTGGAGGGCGCATAACATGGCCAAGTTAACAAAAAAGCAAAAATCGTTCGAAGGCAAAGTTGACAGCAACAAGCTGTACGGCATCGTCGACGCCTTGGCGTTGGTGAAAGACTGTGCAACTGCCAAGTTCGACGAGTCAATCGACGTTGCTGTTCAGTTGGGCGTTGATGCCAAGAAGTCTGACCAAGTCGTTCGCGGCGCCGTTGTGCTGCCACACGGTACCGGCAAAACCACTCGCGTCGCGGTGTTCGCACAAGGTGCGAAGGCTGAAGAAGCAAAAGCCGCTGGTGCTGATATTGTGGGTATGGATGACCTGGCAGCCGACGTGAAGGCCGGCAAAATGGACTTCGACGTCGTGATCGCGTCACCAGACGCCATGCGCGTGGTCGGTACATTGGGTCAAATCTTGGGCCCACGTGGTCTGATGCCAAACCCAAAGGTTGGTACCGTGACGCCTGACGTCGCAACCGCCGTCAAAAACGCCAAGGCAGGTCAAGTTCAGTTCCGCGTTGACAAGGCCGGTATCGTTCACTCAACCATTGGCCGCCGCTCTTTTGAGTCAGACGCGCTTAAAAACAACCTCGCAGCCTTGGTGGACGCGTTGGTTAAGGCCAAGCCCGCGACCAGCAAAGGCTTGTACCTGCGCAAGGTCGCCGTGTCATCAACCATGGGTGTGGGCGTTCGCGTCGATACCCAGTCCATCGCAGCCTAATCGGGACGCGATAACAAATTGAGTGGCACTTCGGTGCTGCCCATGTGGTGGGTCCTGGCGTCGATTCAAACCGATGCTGGGGGTCATCCAAGACCGTTGGTGCGACGCTTAACTTGTTAGGTATCGCTTAATTGATTGCCAACGCAGATGGCGATCCCGCTGCAGATGGACAAGCCCCTCGGGGTTTCCTGAAACAGATGATCGCTGCAATAAGGCGCCTAAGTCGGTTTATCCGGCGAGGGCATTAAGAAGGAGTTGACCTTGAGTCTGAACCGCAGTGAGAAATTAGCCGTCATCGAAGATGTGACAGCACTCGCAGCTAAAGCTCAAACGCTTGTGATGGCGGAATACCGCGGCATTACGGTGGCAGCAATGACTGAATTGCGCGTGAAAGCCCGCGCAGCTGGTGTGACCGTTAGCGTGTTGAAAAACACGCTGGCACGCCGTGCTGTGGCAGGTAGCGCGTTTGAAGTTGCTGGCGACCAAATGACCGGTCCGCTGATCTATGGCTTCTCAGAAGACGCCGTGGCCGCCGCGAAAGTGATGGCCGAGTTTGCGAAAACCAACGACAAGTTGGTGATCCGCTCAGGTGTTTACGCTGGTAAGTCACTGGATGAGAACGGCGTTAAGCAATTGGCAGCCATCCCCTCGAAAGAGGTTTTGTTGGCGCAATTGTTGGGCTTGATGCAATCCCCCGTCAGCCGTACCGCACGTGTATTGGCTGCCTTGGCAGAGAAAAAAGGCGAAGCCGCCGCGGCCTAACCCCTTGGGTTTGTCGCGACGAGTTGAAACCGTAACGTTTTAGGAAATTTAAAAATGGCATTTGATAAAGACGCATTTTTGACCGCATTGGATAGCATGACGGTCATGGAACTCAACGACTTGGTGAAAGCCATCGAAGAGAAGTTTGGTGTGAGCGCTGCAGCGATGGCTGCACCTGCTGCCGCTGGTGGTGGTGCCGCTGCTGCCGCTGAAGAGAAGACTGACTTCGACGTGATTTTGGTCGAAGCCGGCGCAAACAAAGTGTCAGTCATTAAGGCTGTTCGCGAATTGACCGGCTTGGGCTTGAAAGAAGCCAAAGACATGGTTGATGGCGCACCTAAGGCTGTCAAAGAAGGCGCGAACAAAGACGAAGCTGAAGCCGCTAAGAAGAAGCTGGAAGAAGCTGGCGCTAAGGTCGAGCTCAAGTAATTTTGCACAGCGTGGGCTTGGCTTCGCCAAACCCACGTTTTGCAAGTTGCACAGGCTGGTGTTCGCACCGGCCTTTTGCGCTTTTTCAAAGTGCAGAGAATGCACCTAAAAATGAGTCCAAACGGCTCATTTTTAAGTGTCTTCTAAAGTCCGACGTTAGAAGATGGCTTGGTACGGACCACGTGCAATGCGTGGTTGTCAGCCAAGGCTGGTAGTGGCCAGCCGCCGAGCCCGCTGGTGATGCACCGACGCATCGCCGGTGTCCATTGTTCTGTCGAAATGTTCCGGAGAACCCATGGCCTATTCATACACCGAACGCAAACGCATTCGAAAGAGTTTTGGCAGCCGCGAAAACGTGCTGGAAATTCCTTACCTGTTGCAAATGCAAAAAGATGCGTACACCGCATTCTTGCAAGCAGACACCGCTCCTAAAAAACGTGCGAACGAAGGTTTGCAAGCTGCATTTTTGGCAGCATTCCCGATCGTCTCGCACAACGGTTTCGTCGAGATGAAGTACCTTGAGTACAACTTGGCAAAGCCCGCGTTTGATGTTCGTGAGTGCCAAACCCGCGGCCTCACATTCGCATCGGCTGTCCGCGCGCGCGTGCAGCTGATCATCTATGACCGCGATTCAAGCACGGCCCAATCGAAGGTTGTGAAGGAAGTGAAAGAGCAAGAAGTCTACATGGGCGAAGTGCCCCTGATGACCGACAAAGGCTCCTTCATCATCAACGGTACTGAGCGCGTGATCGTGTCTCAGTTGCACCGCTCACCCGGCGTGTTCTTTGAACACGATAAGGGAAAGACCCACAGCTCAGGCAAGTTGCTGTTCTCTGCACGCATCATTCCTTACCGTGGTTCATGGCTCGACTTCGAATTCGATCCAAAGGACTTCCTGTATTTCCGCGTTGACCGTCGTCGCAAGATGCCCGTCACGATTCTGTTGAAGGCCATTGGCCTGACGCCCGAATCTATTCTGGCCAACTTCTATGTCAACGACCACTTCCGTTTGATGGACAGTGGCGCACAAATGGAATTTGTGGCCGAGCGCTTGCGCGGTGAAGTCGCCCGCTTTGACATCACCGACAAGTCAGGCAAAGTGGTGGTCGCTAAAGACAAGCGCATCACCGCACGCCACACCCGTGACCTCGAGCAGTCAGCGACAACCCACATCAGCGTGCCCGAAGAGTTCTTGCTGGGCCGCGTCGTGTCTAGCAACGTGATTGACCCCGATACCGGCGAGATCATTGCCAAGGCCAACGATGAACTGACGGAAGCCCTCCTGAAGAAGCTCCGTGCCGCTGGCATCCAAGACCTCGCGTGTATTTACACCAACGAGTTGGATCAAGGTAACTACATTTCGCAAACCCTGCGTACCGATGACACCGCTGACGAATTCCAAGCGCGCGTGGCCATTTATCGCATGATGCGCCCTGGCGAGCCGCCCACCGAAGACTCGGTGCAGGCTTTGTTCCAGCGCCTGTTCTACAACCCCGATACCTACGACTTGTCACGTGTGGGTCGCATGAAGTTCAACGCCCGTGTGGGTCGCGATGAACTCACCGGCGCGATGGTTTTGAGCAACGAAGACATCTTGGCAGTGACCAAGATTTTGGTCGACTTGCGCAATGGTCGCGGCGAAGTGGACGATATCGACCACTTGGGTAACCGCCGCGTTCGCTGTGTCGGCGAACTGGCAGAAAACCAGTACCGCACCGGTTTGGCGCGTATCGAGAAAGCGGTCAAGGAGCGTCTGGGTCAAGCCGAGCAGGACCCGCTGATGCCACACGACCTGATCAACTCCAAGCCCATCTCTGCGGCACTCAAAGAGTTCTTCGGTGCGTCGCAGTTGTCGCAGTTTATGGACCAAACCAACCCATTGTCAGAGATCACGCACAAGCGTCGCGTTTCTGCTCTGGGCCCAGGCGGTCTGACGCGTGAGCGTGCTGGCTTCGAGGTGCGTGACGTGCACGTGACCCACTACGGTCGTGTGTGTCCAATTGAAACGCCAGAAGGTCCAAACATCGGTTTGATCAACTCGCTGGCGCTGTACGCACGCTTGAATGAGTATGGTTTCATCGAAACCCCTTACCGCCGCGTGACCGACGGTTTGGTGACCAACCAAATCGACTACCTCTCAGCGATTGAAGAGGGTAAGTACGTGATCGCCCAGGCCAACGCACCGTTGGATGAAAAGGGCTGCTTGGTTGGTGATTTGATCTCCGCTCGTGAAAAAGGCGAATCTGTTTTGGTCGGTTCAGAGCGCATCCAGTACATGGACGTTTCGCCCGCGCAGATCGTTTCAGTGGCGGCCTCCTTGGTGCCGTTCCTGGAGCACGACGACGCGAACCGCGCGTTGATGGGCGCCAACATGCAGCGTCAAGCCGTTCCCGTGTTGCGTCCTGAAAAGGCCGTTGTCGGTACCGGTATTGAGCGTGTTGCCGCGGTTGACTCTGGCACCGTTGTCACCGCTAACCGCGGTGGCGTGGTTGACTACGTTGACGCGACCCGCGTTGTGGTGCGTGTGAACGACGCTGAAGCCGTTGCCGGTGAAGTGGGTGTGGACATCTACAGCCTGATCAAGTACCAGCGCTCTAACCAGAACACCAACATCCACCAGCGTCCCATCGTCAATTGCGGCGATGTGATCGCTAAAGGTGACGTGATCGCCGACGGCGCATCGACCGATCTGGGTGAATTGGCCTTGGGCCAAAACATGTTGGTCGCGTTCATGCCATGGAACGGTTACAACTTCGAAGACTCGATCCTCATCTCTGAGCGCGTGGTTTCTGAAGACCGTTACACCTCCATCCACATCGAAGAGTTGGTGGTGATGGCGCGTGATACGAAGCTGGGCGCAGAGGAAATCACCCGTGATATCCCCAACCTGTCCGAAACACAGCTGAACCGCCTTGACGATTCCGGCATCATCTACGTTGGCGCTGAAGTCCAACCCGGTGATACCTTGGTCGGTAAGGTCACACCGAAGGGTGAAACCACGCTGACGCCAGAAGAAAAATTGCTTCGTGCGATCTTCGGCGAGAAGGCTTCTGACGTGAAAGACACCTCCTTGCGCGTCAGCCAGGGTTCACAGGGTACGGTCATTGACGTGCAGGTGTTCACCCGTGAGGGCATCACACGCGACAAACGTGCGCAGCAAATTATTGACGACGAGTTGAAGCGTTTCCGCCTCGACCTGAACGATCAATTGCGCATCGTTGAAGCGGACGCGTTTGCCCGTATCGAAAAAATGTTGGTTGGCAAAAAAGTCAACGGCGGTCCACAGAAGTTGGCCAAGGGTGCCACCATCGAGAAGGCCTACTTGGCTGAGCTCGACAAGCACCACTGGTTTGACATCCGTCCTGCCGATGATGACGTTGCGTCACAACTGGAGTCAGTCAAGAATGCGTTGGCGGCCACACGCCACAGCTTCGATTTGGCTTTCGAAGAGAAGCGCAAGAAGCTGACCCAAGGCGATGAGCTGCAAGCCGGCGTCTTGAAGATGGTCAAGGTCTACATCGCTGTCAAGCGTCGCTTGCAGCCGGGTGACAAGATGGCGGGCCGCCACGGTAACAAGGGTGTGGTCTCTAAGATCGTTCCCGTTGAAGACATGCCATACATGGCCGACGGTACCCCTTGCGACATCGTTTTGAACCCGCTGGGTGTGCCTTCACGTATGAACGTGGGTCAGGTGCTGGAAGTGCATCTGGGCTGGGCCGCCAAGGGTTTGGGGCAGCGCATCGGGAACATGTTGCAAGCGGGCTCACGTGCCACAGAGGTGCGCGGTTTCCTCGAGCAGGTCTACAACTCAACCGGCCACAAGGCGGACCTGAAAGGTCTGAACGACACCGACGTGATGGCTATGGCTGAAAACCTCTCACACGGTGTGCCATTTGCAACCCCCGTGTTTGATGGCGCGTCAGAGGCTGAGATCCAGGCAATGTTGCAACTGGCCTACCCAGAAGAAATTGCACAGGCAAAAGGTTTAACGCCCACCCGCACCCAGGCGCAGCTGTATGACGGCCGCACTGGCGACGCGTTTGAGCGCAAGACCACCGTTGGTTACATGCATGTCTTGAAGTTGCACCACTTGGTCGACGACAAAATGCACGCCCGCTCAACCGGTCCTTACAGCTTGGTCACGCAACAGCCATTGGGCGGTAAAGCCCAGTTCGGTGGCCAGCGTTTTGGTGAGATGGAAGTCTGGGCCTTGGAAGCCTACGGTGCCTCTTACACCTTGCAGGAAATGCTCACCGTCAAGTCTGACGACGTGCAGGGCCGTACCAAGGTATACGAAAGCATCGTCAAAGGCGAACACGCCATCGAAGCGGGCATGCCCGAATCGTTCAACGTGTTGGTCAAAGAGATCCGTTCATTGGGTATCGACATTGAGATGGAGCGTTCTTGATGGGATGTGTCCCGGCAGGCGCCTTGCGCGCTTGCCTCTCCGTTTCCATCAAGTCTGACATTTAAGGATTGAAAACATGAAATCGTTACTCGACCTGTTCAAACAGTTCACCCCTGACGAGCACTTTGACGCCATCAAAATTGGTTTGGCATCGCCAGAGAAAATTCGTTCATGGTCTTTCGGCGAAGTTAAAAAGCCCGAAACCATCAACTACCGCACCTTCAAGCCTGAGCGCGACGGTTTGTTCTGTGCCAAGATTTTTGGCCCGATCAAAGACTACGAATGTTTGTGCGGCAAGTACAAGCGTTTGAAGCACCGCGGCGTGATCTGTGAAAAGTGTGGCGTTGAAGTGACCCAAACCAAAGTGCGCCGCGAGCGCATGGGCCACATCGATTTGTCTGCACCTTGCGCGCACATTTGGTTCCTGAAGTCGCTGCCCAGCCGCTTGGGTATGGTTCTCGACATGACCTTGCGTGACATCGAGCGCGTGCTGTACTTTGAAGCCTATGTGGTGGTTGATCCCGGCATGACCCCGCTGAAGAAATTCAGCATCATGACCGAAGACGACTTTGACGCGAAGCGTGAAGAGTTTGGTGACGAGTTCGTCGCCAAGATGGGCGCCGAAGGTATCAAGGACTTGCTTGAAAGCATCGAACTCGACTCCGAGATCGAGAAGCTGCGCAATGACCTGACCGGCTCAGAACTCAAGATCAAGAAGAACGCCAAGCGCCTGAAAGTGCTTGAGGCCTTCAAGAAATCAGGCATCAAGCCTGAGTGGATGATCTTGGACGTGTTGCCCGTGTTGCCACCTGATCTGCGCCCATTGGTGCCGTTGGATGGTGGTCGCTTCGCAACCTCCGATCTGAACGACCTCTATCGCCGCGTCATCAACCGCAACAGCCGTTTGCGTCGACTGCTTGAGTTGAATGCGCCTGAAATCATTGCGCGCAACGAAAAGCGCATGCTGCAAGAATCAGTGGATAGCTTGCTGGACAACGGTCGTCGTGGCAAAGCCATGACGGGCGCCAACAAGCGTGCCTTGAAGTCCTTGGCCGACATGATCAAGGGTAAGAGCGGTCGCTTCCGCCAGAACTTGCTGGGTAAGCGCGTCGACTACTCAGGCCGTTCGGTTATTACCGTGGGCCCAACCCTCAAACTGCACCAGTGCGGTTTGCCCAAGGCGATGGCGCTTGAGCTGTTCAAGCCCTTTATTTTCAGCCGTTTGGAAGCGATGAACATCGCCACCACCATTAAGGCTGCGAAGAAGGAAGTTGAAGCCGGCACCCCTGTGGTGTGGGACATTCTTGAAGAGGTCATCAAAGAGCACCCCGTGTTGCTGAACCGTGCGCCAACGCTGCACCGTTTGGGTATCCAGGCGTTCGAGCCGATCTTGATTGAAGGCAAAGCCATCCAGTTGCACCCGTTGGTCTGTGCGGCGTTTAACGCTGACTTCGACGGTGACCAGATGGCGGTTCACGTCCCCTTGTCAGTGGAAGCACAAATGGAAGCCCGCACCTTGATGCTGGCCTCTAACAACGTGCTGTTCCCTGCCAACGGTGAGCCCTCAATCGTGCCGTCTCAAGACGTGGTTTTGGGCCTGTACCACGCCACCCGTGAGCGCATCAACGGCAAAGGTGAAGGCTTGTTCTTCGCCGACGTCGCTGAGGTCACACGTGCATTGGATGCTGGCGAAGTCGAATTGACAGCCAAAATCTCCGTGCGCTTGCCGGTCTACACGAAGAACGCTGAAACCGGCGAATTTGACGTGTCATACGCGCTCACCAACACCACCGTTGGCCGTGCGCAGTTGTCAGAAATTCTGCCAAAAGGCTTGCCGTTCGAAAACCTGAACCGTGCGCTCAAGAAGAAAGAAATTTCTCGCTTGATCAACGCATCGTTCCGCAAGTGCGGCTTGAAAGAGACCGTTGTGTTCGCCGACAAGTTGTTGCAAAACGGTTTCCGTTTGGCGACCAAGGCAGGCATCTCAATTGCGGTTGACGACATGTTGGTGCCACCAGAAAAGGCGTCCATCATTGGCCGTGCGGAAGCCGAAGTGAAGGAAATTGCAAAGCAATACGCCTCTGGTTTGGTAACGGTCGGCGAGCGTTACAACAAGGTTGTGGACATTTGGGGCAAAGCTGGTGACGAAGTGTCTAAGGTGATGATGGCCCAACTGGCGAAAGAGCAAACAGTCGATCGCCATGGCAATACCGTCGATCAAGAGTCATTCAACTCCATCTACATGATGGCGGACTCTGGCGCGCGCGGCTCTGCTGCTCAGATTCGCCAGTTAGCAGGTATGCGTGGTTTGATGGCGAAGCCTGATGGCTCGATCATCGAGACGCCCATTACCGCCAACTTCCGCGAAGGCCTGAACGTGTTGCAGTACTTCATCTCAACACACGGTGCGCGTAAAGGTCTGGCCGATACGGCGCTGAAGACAGCCAACTCCGGTTACCTGACCCGCCGTTTGGTTGACGTCACGCAAGACTTGGTGATCACCGAGTTGGATTGCGGCACCGCTAACGGCACAACCATGCGCGCCATCGTCGAAGGTGGTGAGGTGATTGAATCGCTGCGTGACCGCGTATTGGGTCGTACCTTGGTCGAAGATGTTGTCAACCCCGAAAACCAGATGGTACTGGCCAAAGAGGGCGACATGCTCGACGAAGACCAGATGGAAATCTTGGAAGCGGCGGGTGTCGACGAAGTGAAAGTGCGCACCGCATTGAACTGTGAAACGCGCTTCGGTCTGTGTGCCAAGTGTTACGGCCGCGATTTGGGTCGCGGTGGCTTGATCAACAACGGCGAAGCCGTCGGTGTGATCGCCGCCCAGTCCATTGGTGAACCCGGTACCCAGCTGACCATGCGGACCTTCCACATCGGTGGTGCGGCGTCGCGTGCGGCGGTTGCCTCCAGTGTTGAAGCGAAGTCAGGTGGAACGATTGGCTTCAACAGCACCATGCGTTACGTGACCAACACCAAAGGTGACCTGGTTGTGATTGCCCGCTCAGGCGAGATCATCATCACCGATGAGCATGGCCGTGAGCGTGAGCGCCACAAGGTGCCTTACGGTGCGGTCTTGGCCATCAAGGCTGACCAAGCGGTGAAGCCCGGCACGGTATTGGCAAACTGGGATCCGCTGACACGACCCATCATCACTGAATTCGCAGGTACCGCCAAGTTCGAGAACATCGAAGAAGGTTTGACCGTTGCGAAGCAGGTTGACGATGTGACGGGTTTGTCATCACTCGTGGTGATCGACCCCAAGCGTCGCGGCTCAACCAAGTCGATCCGCCCCGCGGTGAAGCTGTTGGATGCCAATGGCGAAGAAGTGAAGATCCCTGGAACCGATCACGCGGTGGCCGTTGGCTTCCAAGTGGGTGCGCTGATTCAAGTTCGCGACGGCCAAGAAGTGGGCCCTGGCGAGGTGCTGGCACGGGTGCCCGTCGAAGGTCAGAAGACCCGAGACATTACCGGCGGTTTGCCACGCGTTGCCGAGCTGTTCGAAGCCCGGACGCCAAAAGACAAAGGGACATTGGCCGAAATCACCGGAACCGTGTCATTTGGTAAGGAAACCAAGGGCAAGATTCGCCTGCAGATTACCGATCCTGATGGCGGCGTTTGGGAAGATTTGGTACCCAAAGAAAAGAACATCGTGGTGCACGAAGGCCAGGTGGTCAACAAGGGCGAGACGGTTGTGGACGGCCCCGCCGACCCACAGGACATCTTGCGTTTGTTGGGTATCGAAGAGCTGTCACGTTACATCGTCGACGAGGTTCAAGACGTTTACCGTCTGCAAGGTGTGAAGATCAACGACAAGCACATTGAGGTGATTGTTCGTCAGATGCTGCGCCGTGTGGTGGTCGAGAATCCAGGTGATTCAGGCTACATCGGTGGTGAGCAGGTTGAGCGCTCTGAAATCTACAACACCAACGACGCCCTGCGCGCCGATGGCAAGATTCCAGCCACGTTCAGCAACATCTTGTTGGGTATCACCAAGGCGTCGTTGTCAACTGACAGCTTCATCTCTGCGGCTTCTTTCCAGGAAACCACCCGCGTCTTGACCGAGGCTGCCATCATGGGCAAGCGCGACGAGTTGCGTGGCCTGAAGGAAAACGTCATTGTGGGTCGATTAATTCCAGCCGGTACCGGCTTGGCGTTCCACGATGCACGCAAGGCCAAAGAGAAGATTGAAGCCGAAGAGCGCCGCATGATTGCCGAGGCGGACAGCCATGGCGTGAGTGCCGACGACGAGGTCTCAACCGAAGTCGTGGACGACGCATCAGCTGCCGATAACGCAGCCGAGTAATCGCCACTTCGCGCAATCAGATGCGTGAAAACGACCCCAGTCGCGTTACCGTGACTGGGGTATTTTTTTAAGGGCCTCATGACGACGGCTGGTCTTTCGCAACAATTTCCCTGGGTCGCTCAGATGGCGCAAGCCGTGAGCAATGGCCGCAACACGGACGCCGTGCTCGCGAAAGCGCCGGGCGCTTTGCGCGCAGGCGTGCAGGCTTTGGGCTTTCATGTGCTGCGTCAATGGGCGTGGGCCCATGCGGTGACGGCCCATTTGGTCGCCAAAAGGCCAGACCCCGAACTGGGCATTTGGCTGACCACCGCGGTGGCTTTGTTGCGTGAGCCGCGTCCTTATGACGCCCATACGCTGGTCGACCAAGCGGTTCAGGCGTGTAAAGACAACCACCGCCTGACGGCCAAGGCGCCTTTTGTCAATGCTTGCCTTCGACGCCTCTTGCGCGAGTACGCGGCGTTGGATGAAAAAGTGATGGTTGATGAAAGCGTCCAATTCAACCATCCCCAATGGTGGATAGAGCGCTTGCGCAAACAATACCCCGAGCAATGGCGCGCGGTACTCGGAGCCAACGGGGTCGCTGGGCCCATGGTGCTGCGTGTTAACGCTGCACAGGGTTCAGTCGCTGCGTATCAATTGCGTTTGGCTGAGATCGGCGCCGACTCGACCCCCGTCGGCGAGGAAGGGTTACTTTTGGCAAAGCCTTTACCGGTTGGCCAATTGCCAGGCTTTGCGTCAGGTGCCGTGTCGGTGCAGGATGCATCGCCTCAAATGGCCGCCCACTTGGTGTGGGACAGCCCCCGCTTAATGGCGGCCGTCAAGCGTGGCGAGACCGTGCGAATTTTAGATGCCTGCGCGGCCCCCGGCGGTAAAACCGGACACCTGCTTGAAATGGCGACGGCCATCAGCCATGCCCATAGTCAGCCCATGCGCACGCACGTCACGGCGCTGGAGATCAGCCCGAAACGCGCGCAGCGTATCGACGAGACCCTCAACCGCCTGGGCCTGCGGCACGCGGCAACAGTAACGGTCGCTGATGGCAAGGCACCTCAGCAGTGGTGGCGAGGAGAGGCCTGGGATGCCATCCTTCTGGACGCACCTTGCACCGCATCGGGCATCGTTAGGCGTCATCCCGATGTACCATGGCTACGTCGCCCCTCAGACGTCGACCAGCTGGTCGCTGAGCAGCGTGCCTTGCTGGCGATCGCTTGGTCCCAGTTGGCTGCGGGCGGGCGCTTGGTATATTGCACCTGTTCCACATTTAAAGAAGAAGGGGAGTGGCAGATTGACGCATTCATGCAGCAGCATCCCGAGGCCATGCGTGTCGAAGCGCCGGGTCACCTGTTACCCGGTGGGGTGGAAAAACCGCTAGCGCATGCCGCGTATGACGGGTTTTTTTATGCCGTGCTCGATAAGCGATCCGTTTAACTTGCGCCACGTCGACATGGCTTTTCGCCGCGCCATCACTGTGACCTTGGCCGCGTTGTTTGTTATGTTTTGCGGCCATGCGCCTGTGGCTTTTGCAGGTGCTGCCTCAAAGCCTGCCCAGCTGGCCTTGAGTTGGGTCAAGGGTGAGCTCGTCGCCAATGTGGCCATCTCTTGGCAGCCCCCGGCGCACATCAAACAGGTGTTGGAGCGCGGCGTCCCATTGGTCTTCACACTGCGGGCAACCGCGATCGAGCCGCGTTGGTATTGGCGTGACAAAGTGCTGGTCGATCTGACCCGCCGAACACGCGTGGTTTACTTGCCCCTCACCAATCAGTGGCGAGTGAGCTTGGCTGATTCGGATGAGACCAACGCGGATGCGTTTGCCCTGCACCAAACCGTACCGACGATTGCGCAGGCCATCGCCTTGGCGTCCAATACGCGGGCATGGGCCTTGGGGACGGCGGCCACCTTTGTCCAAACGACCAACACCGAGGTGCTGGTGCGCTTTGCGTTAGACACCACAGCGCTCCCACGCCCGTTCCAGATTGGTGTTGCTGACCAAGCTGAGTGGGGCGCGCCGGTCACGGTACGCGCGGCGGTCCCACCGACTGCCATCGTCGAGCCTGTCACAAATTCGCCAACGGTTAGCGAACCGGCACCGGTCGTAACAGCCGACCAGTTGAATCGGGGTGTTGAGGTGAAAAAGCCATGAGTCTGACCCTCGAAGCCCCCAAGCGCAACCGTGCCAAAAATGCGACCTGGACGTTGGGCATCGGCTTGGCGGCCTTCGTCTCGGTCGGCCTCATCTTATTATTTCTGCTCACGCAGGCCACCAACAACAGCGCGCTTTACGAAACCTATTACGGCTATCTGGTTGCCCTCAATGTCGGTGCCGCGAGCGTCTTGGCGCTTGTCATCGCGTGGCTGATCTTCCGCCTGTGGCAGCGCTGGCAGCAGCGAAAATTCGGTAGCCGCCTACTGGTTAAATTGGTGTTCATGTTCGCGTTGGTCGGGGTTTTGCCTGGCGCGCTGATCTATGTGGTGTCCTATCAATTCGTGTCCCGCTCCATTGAGAGTTGGTTCGACGTTCGGGTTGAGGCGGCGCTGACCTCTGGCCTTAACTTGGGCCGCACCACCATTGACATGTTGCGTGCTGATACGGGGCGCCGAGTGAGCGCGGCCGCGCAGGAGCTGGCATCGGCTCAGATGGGCGCTTACACACTCCAATTGACCCGTTTGCGCGAGCAGTTGCAGGCGTCCGATGTCAGCGTTCTGGCGTCGAACGGGCAAGTCATCGCCAGCGCCAGTGAGTCATCCTTCAGCTTGAGCGCCAACACGCCACGTCCCAGTGCCAGCCAAATGGCGATCGCTCGCGACGGTTTGGTGAGCGTTCAGGTGCTGGGTCTTGACGGTGAATCAGGTGCGCGGCCCACGCTTCAGGCGCTGGCTTTTATGGCGCCCACTGACGTTGCACTGCAAGGTGTCAGCCACTTTTTGCAGGTGTCTGTGCCGCTGTCGCCTGACCTCGTTGCCGACGCCTTGTCGGTGCAAGAGGCCAACCGCGATTATCAAGAGCGCTCGCTGGCACGGGATGGCCTGCGGCGCATGTATATCGGCACACTCACCCTGACCCTGTTCTTGTCGGTCTTCGGCGCTGTCTTGGTGGCGGCCCTTTTGGGTACCCAGTTGGTGCAGCCGCTCTTGTTGTTGGCCGCCGGTGTGAGGGATGTTGCGAAGGGCGACTTAACACCCAAGCTCATTGTCGATACGCGCGACGAGCTCGGGGGCCTCACCCGCTCATTTGCCGACATGACGCAACAGCTCGCTGACGCGCGCGGCGCCGTCCAGGCCAGTGTGCAGCAGCTTGACGCCGCACGCGCCAGCTTGCAGGCAATTTTGGATAACCTGACCGCTGGCGTGCTCGTGCTTGACGCCAACGGGGCCATACAAAGCGCCAATCCGAGCGCGGTGCGTATCCTGCAATTGGCCGATAACCCAGTGGGCCAGCCATTGGCTGCGTTACCGGGCCTGGCCGCTTGGGCCCGTAGCGTTGCGACGCAATTTAAAGGGCTCGAGGCAGAGCATGCCGTTCAAACCAGCACCGATCCCGCTGCCCTGCATTGGCAAAGCAGTTTCGAGCTCGAGCCCAACGCGCATGCCGTCGCACAAGACCACATCACTTTGCTGGCGCGGGGCGCCTTGCTACCGGGCGAGGGCCAGCTGCTCGTGTTCGACGATATTTCCGACCTGGTTTCGGCGCAGCGAGCCAAGGCGTGGGCAGATGTGGCGCGTCGTTTGGCGCATGAAATCAAAAACCCCTTGACGCCCATTCAATTGTCGGCGGAGCGCTTGGGCATTAAGTTACAGGGAAAATTGCAAGCCCCAGACGACGCCTTGTTGAATAAATCTGTGAAGACAATCGTCGAGCAGGTTGAAGCCATGAAGCGACTCGTTAACGAATTTCGCGACTATGCGCGCTTGCCGGCTGCCGTGCTGGTACCCATCGACCTGAATGCCGCCGTGCAGGATATTCTCAACCTCTACGAGCAGGCGATTTGCCCGGTCGTGTTTTCGCCGTGTGCGGGACAGCCGATGGTTGAGGCCGACGTACAGCAGTTGCGCCAAGTGATTCACAACTTGGTACAGAATGCACAAGACGCCACGCAGGCCGCTGCGGGCGTGGGCGTCAACGGTATGCCGGGCGTGGTTGATATTCGGACCGAGCGATCGGGTGATGGGGACACGGTTCGGCTCATCGTTGCTGACATGGGCGCCGGCTTCCCAGACATGATCCTCAAACGTGCGTTTGAGCCCTACGTCACCACCAAGACCAAGGGCACGGGCTTGGGCCTGGCCGTCGTGAAAAAGATCGCGGACGAACACAACGCCAAAGTCCGTCTCAGCAATCGAATGCAAGGAGACGCTGTTATCGGCGGCCAAGTATCGTTATCATTCCCATTGGCGGGAATACATCAGTAAGGGAGGCCTCAAGGGCCATGGCAAATATTTTGGTAGTCGACGACGAGCACGGGATTCGTGAATTGTTGTTTGAAATTCTCGATGACGAAGGACACAACGTCATTGCCGCGCAAAACGCAGCGGAGGCGCGGCAGGCGCGCCTGAACGCGCGCCCTGATCTGGTGTTGCTCGATATTTGGATGCCTGATACCGACGGCGTCTCGTTGCTGAAAGAGTGGTCGGCATCGGGCCTACTGGACATGCCCGTCATCATGATGAGCGGGCACGCAACCATCGAAACAGCGGTCGAGGCCACACGCATCGGTGCAATGGCTTTTCTCGAAAAGCCCATCACCATGCAAAAGCTGCTGGCTTCTGTCGAGCAAGGCCTGACCAAAGGTGCGCGGCAGCAGATGGTTAAATCGGGCGACTACCGTGGCGCTGCTGCACCAATGCCCAGCAGTGGTTACGCATCGATGGCGGGTGCGTTGGCGGCAAATGGCGGGTCATCGGTTCAGGCCATCACCACAATGGCCCCAAGTCACCCCCATGGAGCGGGTCACGATGCGTTAGCTGGCCACCTATCGCCTGCGATGATCGGCGCCGACCATTTGTTGAACCAGTCACCAGCATCCAATATTCAGAGCTTTGAGTTGGACAAACCCTTGCGCGATGCGCGCGACCAGTTTGAAAAAAGCTACTTCGAATACCACCTGATTCAAGAAGGCGGCTCCATGACGCGCGTGGCTGAAAAAACAGGCCTTGAGCGCACCCACCTTTACCGAAAGCTGAAGCAGCTGGGCATTGACCTCTCTAAAGCCAAAAAGGGCCAGATTTGAAAGGGCTGACCGAATACGGTCGGTTAAACATTTTTAGGGCAGCCGCGATAACCGGCCCAACGGCTGTTATACTGTCGGTCTTGGCCCGGTAGCTCAGTTGGTAGAGCAGCGGATTGAAAATCCGCGTGTCGATGGTTCGATTCCGTCCCAGGCCACCAAACAAAAACCGTTGTCTTCGCAAGAGGGCAACGGTTTTTTCTTTGTTGCTCGCCCTTTGAGATGGCATTGACTTGGGGCGTTTAATTTTTAGCGCAGCAGGTAGCCATTGCGGGCGAGAGCGATTGGCTATGGTTGCGTGACGTTCTCAATTCGTGCGCAGGCGCGAAACGCGTGAACGCATATTTATAAACTCTGGTTATATAAAAATATAGTTGATAAAAAAAGAAAATATATAAAAATGACTGGTAAATTCTCTACTCTCTAACCTCCGGTTTGAAGTGTTAAATCTTCGAAATCTAAGTCACATCACGAAAAGAAAAAATGAAATACACCCATAGTTCAAGTCTTAAAGCCATACTCGCGACACTGCTCGCTATCGCGATAGGCGGCTGTGGTGGTGATATTGCCACCTCACTACGCGGGGTTGCCGCTACGGGAGCAGCGCTTGCAAATGCTCCCGTCTTCCTCAAGGATGCACAAGGAAACGAGCCAGTCGGTCAGAACGAAGCCACTGGCGTTTCGGTCGTGTCCACAGACGCAGAGGGGAAGTTCAATTTCAGCGCCAGTCTCATGAGCGGCTTGAAGTCTCCGGTTCTAATTAAAGTCATCGGAAGAACGGTGCTTGACAGTGGGGATGACGCTTTTACCTCCTTGCATAGCATTGCCACGCTGAATGGCGACGATATCAACGTCACGCCGTTGACGGATGTCGCGACAACGATTGCCCTGGCGGGCGATCCTGCTGCTGTCTTTTCCGCGCCTGCAACATCACTCTCTGTTATCGATGAAGTCGCGATTTCAAACGCGAGTGAAGTGTTGATGAACAGCCTGGGACAAAACAACACCAAGCTCGCGGATCTCGATGTATTCAAGTCTAGCTTGGACCCAACACCTACCAACGACTTGTCTAATCCGTCTGCTGCCAAGGTACACGATATGTTGTTGGACTCTCTGGTCATGGTTAAGACTGGGACGACTGTGGGTTTGATTGACCGAAACGGTCCTGTGGAAGACTATGTCAGTCAGCCTGCCATCAAGTTATCCATTGGTGAGGCGACGATTGAGAATGTCAACGGAAATATCTCAAACCTGGATCCCACAAATGTGCTCAACCCAACCAAGTTGTCGGCGTTTGTCACACGCCTGAACATTGCGTTCGCAGGGAGTGAATGTGATTTTTCAACTTCCGGCGCCGGATGCGGCACCATCGTGAACGATCCAAAGATTTTCTCGACCAATTACAAGCATCAGGGTATGCCCGGTGATGTTTGGCTCAAAAAGTGGGTTGGTGAGGCACTTGGGATTGAAGACTTCGCTGGTTTAAATGTTGAGGTGAAAAC
>OBMK010001567.1_pt1 | contig 19013 bp, 16 predicted proteins | sample 1539081 | NCBI WGS metagenome assembly OBMK01 (sample SAMEA3355528, study PRJEB22509) | marine metagenome | biome: marine; feature: river plume; material: water | place: USA | collected 2010-08-07 | depth 0.5 m | reverse complement strand
TGTATCCCAATATGACGGTGAGAACTTTGAGGCAATCAGCCCGGCTTTATACGTTTGAAACTTCGCCGCGTCTGCTCCACCGCGCTTGGCTGACTCGATCAACAACTTGGCAGTGGCCAAAGAGCCTTCGTGATTGACGCCGATTTCGGCGATCACGTATGGCAAGTCACTTTTGCCTACTGCTCGATCACCAAATTTAATTTTCTCGTTCACTTGGTCGACTCTTCGCCATGTTTTTGAATTAGCCGTTGACGATGGTGCTCCATTGCTGCTGCATCGTTGGTCGAATTGTTTTCGTGGCGGCGATAACGATAAAGCGGAAGCTCAAGTCTGTTGATTTTATATTTCTTTGTGAACCTCAAACGCAGATCGGTTTCTTCGTGCAGCAAAAATGTTTCGTCATACAAACCGATGTCAATTAGTTGCTCGGTGCGAAACATGATTCCGCAAGCGATTGGGTCAGTTAGACAATTTTTACGACCGAGGACTTCTTCTTGTTCGTCTACCAGCAGGTAATCACAAGCCACAGCATCCATATATTTGTTTTCACGCAAGAATTCGTGCAACAAGTGCAAAAACTGTGAGTTGACGTAGTCATCGGCATCAACACGCACAACATAAGGTGCTCGAGCACGACGAATTGCTTTGTTCAGTGATGCTGGCAGTCCAATGTTTTTTTCGTTATCAATCAACACAATTTCGCCGGCAAACTCCCCTAGCACTGATGCACTTCTGTCGGTGCTGCCATCGTTGATAACTACGATCTCGAACTTGTCTCGCGAAATTGTTTGAGCAAGCAAAGAACGAAGACAGCGCGAAATGTATTTCTCTTGGTTGAACGCGGCGATAATCACCGAGATGACTGGTTGTGTCATGGCTATTACTGCAGAACTTTCGACAGAGCCTTATTTAAGCGGGCAGGTACGGTCTCGTCCATCTTTACGACCACTGGTAACGACACGGCTCGCTCAAGTCGAGCCCTTGAGTCTGTGAATGCCTTCGATAGATCGCCGCCATGTCGTGCGACAAGTTCGGGCATGTGGGTCCAAGTTCCGGCGAAGTGCCAAGTGACAGCCTCTGGCAAAATTTTTGTTGATAGACCTTCGGCGAGCAATGCATCGCGGCATTTTTTGGCCGTCGCGTTGTCTTTGACGCTAAAAACCAAAGCGTCTGCTGTTTCATACGAGCCGACCGGCACTTCTCGCGCAGTAATGCCCGGAAGCGAATCAATCGCAGCCCACATCGCGTCACGATTTTTGCGCTGAGCCGTCACGACTGTAGAGAGTTTCTTTAGTTGTGCAAGACCAACCGCGCCTTGCATCTCGGTCATCCGAAAATTGAAGCCACTGCTTGCTCGCGTATCTTCCCACCGTGGAACAGCAGGATTGTTCTCATGTCCGTGGTCATGCCATGCGGCCGCTGCTTTGTAGTCGGCCTCGTTTTGAAACACGACCATTCCACCCTCGCCAGTTGTCATGGTTTTTGCAAAGTCAAAACTGAAAGTTCCCATTCGTCCCCAGGTGCCAAGTGGTCGATCGTCAAGCGCCCCACCGCAGCCCCAAGCCGCGTCTTCAATCAAAGCAATTTTATTTTTCTTACAGATATCTTCGATCTCGAACAGTCGTGCTGGTGTTCCTAACATGTGCACAGCAATGACTGCCTTGGTCCTTGGTGTGATCAACTTGCTCAAAGACTCTGGGCTCATATTCATTGTGCCGTCAATGTCAGCGCAAACTGGTGTGGCTCGGGACTCAATGATCGCTTCGACTGTGGCAACGAAAGTAAAACTTTGGGTTATGACTTCATCACCAGGTTTGAGATCAAGAACTGCCAGCGCGACACGCAATGCGGCAGTACCCGAAGTAACTGCCAGCGCAAAAGGCGAAGAAACTGACTTAGCGAATGCTTGTTCAAAATCGCGAACCTTCCATCGATTTTGACGAATCGCATCAAACGAGTGGCGAAACAAAACTCCACCATTTTTGAAAATATCGTCTACTTCAGCCTGCTCTTCAGCGCCGATTAGCTCGTACCCAGGCATGTATTGATTTTACTCGGAGATCTTTACATCTTCTCGAACAGCGAGATGATCCTTGAGTCGGTAAGCGTTTTGCGGAAGTCGGCGCCTAACGCATTTGTTAATGGCTTTTCATGTTTAACGGTGGCTGCAATCAACGCACTGCGCAATTCGTCGGTCAAGTTTGCACACACGCCCTGCGGAAGTGCGACTTGCTGCAGCTCAATCATTTTTCTAAATTCAACAAAAGCATCTGGATAAAACTCGCCAAGAGCGTTAAGCACGATGCAGTTTGCGACACAGTGATGCAGACCGAAAACTACGCTCAAAGCCGCTGAAAAAGGATGAATCACGCCGACATAACTCGTGGCGATCGCACAGCCACCCAGATAACTCGCCACCATCAAGTCGCTGCGACGTTCGGCGGCCATCATGTCGGTGCTCAAAAAGACATTTCTGCACAAGTTCACCGTCTCACGTGAATAGGCATCACCAATGGCATTGCGATATGAACCTGCGAGTGCTTCAATGCAGTGAATATACGCATCCATGCCGGTGTAAAAATATTGATTTCGTGGCACCGTGCTCGTCAGACTTGGGTCAAGAATCACGTGATCGAACACTGTGAAGTCGCTGTTCATTCCTAATTTCAAACCTGTCTCGAGATTTGTCATCACGCACGTGCGAGTTGCTTCCGAACCAGTGCCTGAAATAGTCGGCACACCGATTTTGTGTACGCCGGGAACTTTGACCAAATCCCAACCCTGATAGTCAGCGGCGCGTCCGCCATTCGTCAACAAGTTTGAAACCGCTTTTGCAGTATCAAGAGTTATGCCTCCGCCATAGCCAATGATTGTCGCCGGCGTTGTGTGGCCCGACTTTTGCAAGGTTGCAACTAGTACGTCAATTGATTGCGTCGTTGGTTCATCGACTGTGCTGACGAAGTGAACTGCATCAGTTGGTTTGGCCCCAAGCGAACTGGCGATGTAATAGTCATTTTTGAAATAGTCATCTATGAGATAAACAGCATCTTTTGTCTTATCTGTTCTCTTGGACGCCACCAAGTCGGCAATACCAAGCGCTGCGCCATCGCCAAATGTGAACCGACCAACATTGCGGACGACTTTTACTCCAGTATCAAGTGTCGTCACGCCAGGCCTCGCATCTTGTCAAACATAGTCACAGAAACATCAAATTTATTGTTGCTCGCCACAACCGTGCATGGCTCGCTATGAATATTCTCAGTCAGATCAACACCCTCAATTTGAAAAGTTCCACCCGCGCCGTTGACTATTGCCAGACCGGCAGCGACGTCCCAAAACATGATGTTATGTTCGGCGTAAACGTCTGCAGCTCCTGTTGCAACTAGTGATAGCGATGCGGCGGCAGAACCGATCATGCGAATTTTGCCAAATGTCGTCAGAATTGTTGCAAACTCGCTCACTACTTTGGTGTCGTCAATCGGAAATCGACTCGGGAAGCCCGTAATCAGAGTGGCCTGACCACGCTCAGTTCGATCTGAAACCTTCATCACTGTCGAGCCGATGTGCGAACCAATGCGCGGGCCGCCAAAAATTATTTGTTTCGTCGAAAGGTTATAAAGCACACCCAATACCGGTTCATTGTCGTTCCATAAGGCAACTGAGATCATGCTTGGCCCAAGACTTCGACTGAAGTTGTAACTGCCGTCCAAAGGATCGACCACCCAGAGCAAGCCAGGCAAGAACTTGCCAGGAATATACCCAGTCTCTTCACTCAAAATTGCATAACCAGTTTTTTGTAGTTCTTTCAAGATTGGTTCTTCAAGAAGCTTGTCACCTTCAAGTTTTACTTCTCGCCCACCGATTTGTAGATCAACAACATTTTTTGCTGCCGAGTTATTGACGCGAACAAATTTGTTGCCAACTTTTTTGACAAGGTCGACAGTCATCTCTGTCAAACCATGCACGTCGTTAATAGTGAGATTTTCCACTTTTATGCTCCTGGATTTTCAATCTTAAATTGATCTCGCCAAGTTGGGTCGGCATAGTAAATTTTGTATACCAATTTCATTGTTTGGTACGCGTCGTGTGAAGTGCCACTTAGCACTGGTTCATTATTCAAAATACTTTGCGTAAACGCCGCGATTTCTGAGTCCCATGATGGATCTTCGTTATATTCAAAGAACTCTTCTTTTGGATCGCCGTTATCACGATCAGGATCTGCAGTTACCAACGTCATGGTCTCGCTGCCGTAACTCTTCGACCCCGTGAGGATGCCTTTCAAAATGATGCCGCCTCGTTGCATATTGATATCAAGGCTGAACTGATGACGCCACTGAGTCGCCGACGAGTTGAGCATCGCTACGACACCATCGCTCGTGCGCATCAATGCATAAGCGTTGTCTTCAACGTTGTAGCCCCAGTGACCATTTGAGATAAAACTCTGCACATCCACAAACTCGCCGGCGAAAAGCCGCATCAGATCGACCATGTGAATTCCTTGGTCGAGCAATACACCGCCTCCGGCGATTTCTCGTTTTGCACGCCAATCAGCCTGATTAAAAGTGATCAACTTTGACTTGCCGTAGACACCTCGCATGTTGATGATGTTGCCAAACCGACCAGAACGAATAATTTTCAAAGCGTCTTGAACCGAATCGTGGTATCGGTGATTAAAGCCGTACATCAGTCGACACTGTGGATTCTTTTTTTCTGTCGCAATCACGGCAGCGATGTCTGAGACGTCTCGGCCTGGTGGTTTTTCACAAAACACATGTAGACCGAGATTTAAGCCTGCTTGAGTCACTTCAGCGGCAATGTCGTTTGTGACACAAACAATCAAAACGTCAAGATCTTGTTCAAGAAGTTGTTGGTAGGTGCGAAAATGTGCGACACCATTTGGCAGGACACCATCAGACGCGAACACGCGATCACAAACCGCAACTAATTTGAGATTTGGGTGTCTTTCAACGCAATCACCACGACGCTTGCCTACAACTCCGTAGCCGGCAATGCCTACTTTTAGAACTTTTGCCACCATCTGACTAGTTTAAATTGTCGATCACTTGGGCGCTGACGCACCATTATTCAAAAACACAGTGTCTACGCCGTAAGCAATAAAGGTGTAGCCCTCTCGAATTCTTTGTTCAAGCATCTTTGTGTCTGGCTGCACTACATGGATACCACAAGGCATCTTTTGTTTTGCACAGACTTCAAGAATTTTCGTTAATACATCTTTGTATTTTTTGTTTTCGAACTCACCAGTGATGCCCAAAGATGCCGACAAATCGTACGGTCCGATCATGATCGCATCTAAACCTTCAACTTTGACAATTGCTTCAAGATTATTTACGGCATCAATATGTTCAATTTGAGCAATGACCAGCGACTCTTGAGCTTCTTCAACGTACGCGTCAAAAAATTTACCGAATACATTTGCTCTTTGAAATCCGACTCCACGTCTTCCACGCGGCGGCCAGTGACATTCAGAAATGATTGCCTGTAGTTGGGACGCCGAAGAAATCATCGGGATAACTACCCCAGCTGCACCTTGATCTAATGCTTGACGACAATTGATCGGCAACGGACTAGCAACTCGTGCAAGAGGCAATGTTCCGCCCAGTTCAAGAGCTCGAAAAATATCTGGAAGTTGATTTACGGCAACTGGACCGTGTTCCATATCTATGGCTACCCATTGGTAACCAGCACGTCCCATAATTTCGGCAATATTTGATTCAGGAATTTGCATCCAACTGCCAATTGATGCAGAGCCACTTCGCAATGCTGTGCGAATTGCTCGCACTTTTTCAAGCCTGTTCATTGATACCTCGATATGCGAAAGTGATGATTAGCAATTTACAGAGAAATGGTGGCGGGGGTAGGATTTGAACCTACGACCTTTGGGTTATGAGCCCAACGAGCTACCGGACTGCTCCACCCCGCGTCGTGACACTCAGGCTACCAGCGACATGACATAATCGCAGTTGCGATGTCACTCTTCAAACGAACACCAAAAGCGACACAGTCAGACCTTGAGACACTCAAAACTGAGTTGGCTGAACTACGAAGTGAGCTGACAAAAAGAACAAACGCGCTCTCGCTCGTTACCGCGGCGACAAACGGGCTTGATCAAAAGATTGCAATCATTGACGAACGATTAAAGACGATGACAACCGAGCTCTCACATCAAATGCATGAACTTGGAACCGAAATTGAAACACTTGTGAAAACTGCCGATGAATCGGCTTCTCGAGAAGCGTTAGAGCAGCTGCGCGTGAATCAAACTCGTATTGCTAATGAACAGGCTCGCTATGAAATTGCTTTCAGACAAGATCTTGCTGAAATCGTCGAACAAATTCGACGAACAAAATAATCTAAAAGTTAATTGCCAACCAAGGCAATAGCGCGGCTCACCAACTCGCGGGCCTCGGCGAGACGCTTTTGATAGAGGGCGAAATCTGGTGGTGAGCTACCGAGTGCTGCATCGGCTTGGGCAAACAGTTCTTCGGCGCGAGCCAAAAGGGCTGCTGGAGTATCTAGAACAGTTGTTACTCCACCGCTTGAAGGCAATGTTGTTGAAGGCGAACTTGAGCCAGAGTCGGTTGACGCATCTGGCGTCGCTTCTACCGAACCGTCATCTACACGATCACCAAGACTTTTATCAAAACCAGGGAACAACTTTTGAATCGCTGAAGTTAGGTCATCAGCCATTACAACTTTATTGTTATACGAAGCGAGGAACTTTCGTACGAAAATTTGTTTTGCACTTGGATCGTCTGGTCGCACATACAGTGGGCGAACATAGACAAGGCCTTTACCGACATTGATTATCTGAAGGTCGCCGTAAATGACTCGTGAACCGCGTTGATCAAGCAATGTAATCTGCTGTGAAACAACAGGATCACTACCAATTTCAGCCGCGACTGTCGCTGGACCTTCCGGCAATGGATCAACAACTTTGTAGACAGTTAACTGACCGTACGTTTCAGGGTCGCTTGAGACCACCATAAAAGCTCGAAGTTCTTTTCGAGCATTATCAGCCGAGAAAGGAACAAAAGGTCGAAGCATCGAGAACACGCCCGAACTAGAAGTTGTTCGTGGGGCGTGGAACATCGTGTAGTACGGCTCGAATCGCGCAACACTTGCGTCTTTGACTTCGCCAGTGTTGGCCGCGTTCAAATCACTCGTGAAATCTCCGGCGACTACGCCTGTCAAACCTTCAGGCTCTGTGGCTGGTGCTTGAGCAACGCTCCACGCAGCGTTGCGATTGAAAAATAATGTTGCATCTTCAAACTGGTAGCGACCATATGTATTTGTCTGCACTCTAAACAAATCTTCGGGATATCTGAAGTGAGCAACAAGACCTTTTGGCGCAAGCGAAACTGGCGTGAACAACTTCGGAAACACCGACTGCCAAGTTTTAATAATTGGGTCAGTTTCATCGACTACATAAAACTTCATTGACCCGTCGTATGCATTCACTGCAATTTTGACGCTATTGCGGACATAATTGAAGCCGGTATTCAATCCACTGCCGAAAGTGAGCTGATCAATGTTCGCCTGCTGCGCATATGGATAGCGGTTCGTAGTTGTAAACGCGTCAACTAGCCATTCGACTTTGCCGTCAACAACTACTGGATACGGATCAGCATCAAGTCGCAAAAACGGTGCAACTTTGGCCACGCGTTCTTTGATATTGCGAATAAACATGATCTGAGATTCGCCTTCAACGAGTCCTGAACCAAACAAGTTGTACTCACCAAAGTGAACTGCAAATGCAACTCGTCGCATCAAAGACGAAAGTTCAACGCCACCTTTTGCTGAATATTTATTCGCCTTGGCGTCAGCACATGCTTGTTCGGCTTCGCCGGTCTTTACCAATGCGTACGAGTCAAGTCCTTCGCCAAAATAAAGTTCTGGCTGGGTAACTCCCAAGTCTGTGTAGATCGGTCGACCGTCAATCGTTACTTTGCTGGCGGGCGCTACGACAAGACCGCAACCGTGTGTATATAGAAGGTGTCGCGACACCCAGGTTCGGTTTGGAATACCGGCTGTATTGAGTTCGCGTGCGGCAACTAAAACTTGCTGTTCTCTTCCATCGATTTCGTAACGGTCAACGTCCAGATCGCGGATTGCATAGAACGAAGTTTGACCCTCGTCAAGAACAAAACGATCTCGCATTTGAATTGGGTCAAGTTGGCGAACATCTTTCAGCGGTTCAGCATCATTTGAAACATCTGCAGAAGTAATCGGTTGGTAGTCAACTTCGACACTCTTTACAGAATCTAAACCCATCGCGTTCTTTGTCGCCAAAAGATTGCGCTCAATATATGGCAACTCTTTGGTGCTGACGTTTGGCTGAACAGAAAAACGCTGAATAACGGCCGGATAAATTTGGCCAGCAACAAGTGCGACAACCACCCACAACATCGTTGCGAGAACCGGCAAACGCCAGCCCTTCTGCCAAACATTCCATAAAAAGAGGACGGCGACCGCAAGCGAAACAAGAATCATCAAGCTCGTTGCAGGCAACTGCGCGTTCACATCGGTGTAAGTGGCGCCTTGCACAACGCCACGTGTTGATTGGGTCAATTCAAAGCGTCCGAACCAGTAACTGACCGCACGAGAAAGAGCAATTGCCGCAAACAAAACCGACAGATGCGCTTTTGCTTGTGGAGTTACATGTCGACCTTGGGTTTGCAATTGAATCGCACCATTCAAATAGTGTGCGATCGCCGTTACAAGGGCGATCAAAATCAATGCGGCAAGAGACCAGCCGATCAAAAACTGAATAAACGGCAATTTGAAAACATAGAAGCTCACATCGCGGTCAAATAGCGGATCTTTGATGCCAAACGATTGAGCGTTCTTGAACAGCAGCCAGTCTTGCCATTGCGATGATGCAGGCAACCCAACCAGAAGTCCAAGTACAAAAGAAATTACAACTCGAACTAGCCACTGGCGTTTGGCAACAAGTTGTCGATAGCCAGCCAATGCGCGTTGTTCAAGCGAAATTGGCACATCACTCGGTGCCAAGCGATCCGCCAACCACAAATTAAGCAAAATCGCGAGCGAGAAAATCGTAACGAACACTGCGGCGAGACTTAATTGCGTGGTTAAGACACCCCAAAAGACGTCAGTTCTGCCGACGACGTCATGCCAAAGAATGTTTACGTAAAAATTGGCAAGACTGCGCGCTGAAATGCCGCCAACAACGAATACTGCCAAAACCGCCGACCAGATACTGCGAGCTTTTCTAAAGTTGCCGATGCGAAAGCCACCACCAGGTGTTCTCGGGTTGCGTGGACTACGCGGCAAGTCGGAGGGGTTCCGCACGATTGAAAGACTAGCGGGATGATGGAACTACAAGACACTTACATCCGGCGTGAATTACGGGATGTTCGTCACCTGTTGGAAATTTTTCGCCGCAATTAACTTCACCGGCAAGCGAGTTGTCTTCAGCATCGGCACACGGAGGTCCATTCGGGTCAACCATCCAACAAACTTTCACTCCTGTCTCAAGAACGAGATAAGCGCCACGACTATACGCAAGTCGTGAGATGTCACCAACAATTTTGTCTACCTGTTTCATCTTCCATTCGCGATAAGTACTACGAATCAAGCTCGACATTTCGCTTGCACTACCGTCACTGCTCTCAACACACTTTTGAATTCGTTCACGCAACGGATAGACAATATCGTCGGCGAGTTTTTTTGACAGAACTTGCATCACCGTGGCGTTGCTGATTTTCTTTCGCAAGTCTGATTTCAAACTCTTTGAAAGCGACTGCGCTCCAGACATTGCAGCTTCAATCAACTCTTTGCTAGTTGCTTCTACGAATGTTTGCAATTGATTCTCAAAGCTTGGCAGTACTTTTTCAAGTGCTACCTGTGCTTTCTTTGACTGTAAGTAGTTGAGCATTGCATTCTCTTCGTCAGCCAATACTCGTTTAAGTTTTTTAACGAGCATCTCGTCAACTGCAATCAAGGCGCTGTCGCGTCGTTCAAACATCTTGAGGTCGGGCTCAATTGGCTTTGGCGGTTCAACTGCTTTTTTCGGTGTCTCAGTTGTTTTATGTGATGAATCTTTGACGGTCTTTACTGAACTAGCAACATTCTCAGCACCGGCTTGGCGAAGTTTTGCGAACAAGTCATCAACACTCGACTTCTTTGGCTCGATTTTCTTGATCAATTCAGGCGTCTTGGCTTCAGGCACAGTTGGCGCAGTCTGATCTACTTCTGGTGTTTCAGTTGAAGGATGCAGACGCCGCGATGTTCGACCAAACATCTGAACAATTTTGGCACGATGCCCGTCGTCGGATTCTGCAGGTTGTTCGTCTGCAATCGTTGGCGCTGAGTCTTGAATCACAGGCACGATATTTTCTGCTTCGACCACCGGTTCTAAAATTTCTGGTTCTGAAACTAGTTCATTAACCGGTTCAGTCGCATCATCTTCAAACTTTTCACGATCAAACGGCAAGACATTTGTTGGCGAGTCATTACGTGGCTCAATCACGCTGATTGGTTTTGTTTCAATTACAACTGGCACTGCCTGCTGAAACTCTTCGGCGGCCTCATCAAAATCGGTCAAATCACCGACTACCCCGCTTGCTGCCAAACTTGCGCGTTCAAATGCCGCTTTAAGACGATCTCGGCTGCGAATTAATTCTTCGATCTGCTGGCGTGCAAGTTCACGACGCACCGCAAGTTCGTTCAAAAGTTTTTCACGATAAGCGCGTGCCTCGTTAACCATTTCGCGCCCTTGCTGTTTTGCAAGCTCAATTTCTGATTCACTGTCGGTTGCTGCATCACTTCGTCGTCGCGAAGATTCGATCTCTGCTTGCTCGCGCAACCTCGCAACTTCTGCAGAAGCCTCTCGAACAATCCGCTCAGCGGTTTCTGCTGCGCGATCTCGCATCTGTTGCGCAGCTTCACGCGCAACAGTTAAAACTCGCGCGGTTTCTTCTCCTAATAATGCTGTCACCGTCGCTTCATCTAGGACACCAGGGTCTGAGAGTCCGCGAGTCTGCATTGCTCGCATTTCACTTTCCAAAAACTTCTCTCGCTCTTGCAAACGGGCTAATTCCGCCGAGACCATTCGCAAGAAGTCGCGCACTTCGCCTTGGTCATAGCCCTTGCGCGAGACATTAAATTGCGCAGAACCTACGGCTGCGGGCGATGAAGGGTCGGGTCGGGAGAAACTTATCGCCATGCGACAAGATTAAACGCTATTTATAGTTCAATTGCGTCATTAGAGATGGCACTGCCGCCCAACTCTTTCAAGACGCTGAGTGCCTCTTCAAGATTTGCAACTGGAATGATGCGAAGTTTTGAACCAGCGACGCGTCGAGCAGCACTCAACTCTTCTGCAGTCTGCGAACTAGGTACAAGAAAAATAGTTGCGCCAGTCGCTTTAACTGCAACAGTTTTTTGTCGCAAAGCACCAATCGCGCCAATCGACTCGTCGCCGTCAATTGTGCCTGTGGCTGCAACTTTGAGCCCGCCTGTGAGTTCGCCCGGCGTCAATTCATCTAAAAGCGCGAGAGTGAAAGATAAACCGGCCGAAGGTCCGCCAATTAAATCGGTGTTGATCCCCACTTCAAATGGCAAATCAACCTTTCGAGTGTCGGCAGGCCACACACCCATGATCGTTCGATTTGGGTCGTCAGGGCTGACCATCAATTCAATTTTCTTTTTCACTGATTTTTCTGATTTGTGCGGAGTGATGGTCACTTCAACAACGTCACCAGGTGAGTAGTCGGCGATGATCGGCATCAAGTCAGAAAGCGTTGGGATCTCAATGCCGTCAAAAGCAGTGATCGTGTCACCGGGGTCGAGTTGTAAACAGGCGCTCAATGGTTTCGGGGCATCTTCACAGACGAGTCTCTCAATAATTAGTGCACCATAAGAAATAGAAACGTCATAACCGAGTCGTCTGAGTGCGACATACTCGGCGATTTGTTTCGTCGTGGCCATTGCTTGAAACCCAAGTCGTCGCTGTTCGCTAGGTGTTGACTTTCCAAATTTTTCTTCACGATTCAATACATCGACGTCGGGATCGAGAACTCCGATTAGTGCGTCAAGCGCAGTCAGCTTTGATCCGTAGGCAGTAACAAACAAAATTGGTGCAGAAGTTTTATATCGCGTGACCTGACTCAATGCTTGCTTGTCAAAAGTAAATCGTGATGCAACTTGCTCTGCCGAACCTGGCGCTACTTCCCAATAATTTATTTTTACTACCGCAGATGTGATCATTGCACCCGTAATGAGCCAAACAATTGTTATCAACGGTAGAGCCCACCACATGTTGCGTTGGCGTGGCGCAATAACGGTTTCCTGCTCAGCTGCGACCGTCGGCGATACGCTAGAAGGAGTTGTGGTTGTGTCGATACTCATGTCACTCACCGTCTTTGATGTTACGGTCAGGTCTAGCGCAATCATCATGCTGAGCATGATTGCTTTTTGGTTCGCAACCCGCGGTCGCACAAGGGCGCAATTCAAACCAGTGATGGTGCGAGTCGACAACAAGCGCCCATATTTTTACCAACAACTTTCTAGAGAGCGCACTCTTAAATCGGCCGGGCTTCTCGGACTAAGTGGCTTGGCCATCGGAATCTTGTTCGCCGTCGTCTTATCTGTGTTGGCTACCTTCGTGTTTTCTCTACTCACAGGTTCTTTGGGAAACTGACGAATGAAGATTCTTGTAACTGGCGCAGACGGCTTTATTGGGTCGCACGTTGTTGAGACACTTGTCAAGAGCGGGCATGAAGTTCGAGCATTCGTGCTCTACAACTCATTCAATTCTTGGGGATGGTTAGACGACTCAGATAAATCTGTTCGCGAGAGCATCGACGTCTTCGCTGGAGACATTCGTGATCCGCACGGGGTCGATAACGCTGTGTCTGGCCAAGAAGTGATTTTGAATCTCGCGGCACTGATTGCAATTCCTTATTCGTATCACTCTCCCGACACGTATATAGATACGAATATCAAGGGCACGCTCAACATTTTGCAGGCGGCGCGTCGACACGAAGTTTCGCGTGTGATTCAAACTTCCACTAGCGAAGTTTATGGAACTGCCCAATACATACCAATTGACGAGAAGCATCCGCTTCACCCTCAATCGCCGTATGCCGCATCAAAAGTTGGCGCGGATCAACTCGCTTTGAGTTTTCATGCGTCGTTTAAAACACCAGTTGGAGTTTTGCGACCCTTTAATACATACGGACCACGTCAATCTGCTCGCGCTGTAATCCCAACAATCATTAGTCAACTCGCTACTGGGCGTGAGGTAAAACTCGGTTCGCTTTCACCAACGCGCGACTTTTCATTTGTGCAAGACACTGCCAACGGTTTTCTTGCCGCAGCAATGAGCGACGCGATCGTCGGCCAAACCGTCAATCTGGGTAGTGGTTTTGAAATTTCAATTCAAGAAACTGCCGAGACAATTGCCAAATTGATGAATGTCGAGCTCAAACTTGCCAATGATGAACAGCGTGTTCGACCTGAAAGCTCAGAAGTTGAAAGACTGCATGCCTCAATTCAAAAAGCCAAAGAAGTTTTGGGTTGGCAACCACAATTAAAAGGACTCGAAGGATTTAAGGCCGGGCTAAAACAGACAATTGACTGGTTTTCGAATCCGACAAATCTCGCGCGCTACAAAGCAGATCGGTACAACCTCTAACTAGATGGCGACTCCAAAAACTTCGAAGCAAGAACTTCTTGCAGTTTTAAATTCAGTGCTTGGAAAACCCGCAGGCTCACCAATTGCTTTGCATGAGCCCAACATCGGCGATCACGAAAACGAACTGGTCGCGAAATGCCTGAGTTCAGGCTGGGTATCGTCTGTTGGCCAATACATCACAGAATTTGAAACTGGCCTCGCAAAATTTACAAAAGCCGAGCATGTCATTGCAATTGTTAACGGCACCGCCGCATTGCACTTGGCGCTACACGCAGTAGGTGTAAAACCCGGTGATGAAGTCATCGTTCCTACGTTGAGTTTTGTTGCAACTGCAAACTCGGTTTCGCATTGTGGGGCGATCCCCCATTTCGTCGACAGTGACGGCGACGCATTGGGTCTCGACCCCATCGCATTGCGAGCGCACTTAAGTGCAACTGCTTCAATCAAAGACAATCAGCTCTTTAATACGAAGACCGGGCGACGAATCAGTGCGCTAGTGCCGATGCACACTTTTGGTCATCCGATGCAAATCGCAAAGTTGGTTGAAGTTGCGAGTGAATTCAAGTTGACGATCGTCGAAGATGCCGCTGAATCACTCGGCAGTTTTGTTGGCAATACACATACTGGAACTTTTGGCAAGTGCGGTGTGATTAGTTTTAATGGCAACAAGACGATAACCACGGGTGGTGGTGGCGCAATTCTGACGAATGACGCAGAGCTCGCCAAAAAGATTCGACATCTAGCTACAACGGCGAAACTTGCGCACGATTGGGAGTACATCCACGATGCAGTCGCGTTTAACTATCGCATGCCAAACATCAACGCTGCACTCGGTTGTGCACAACTTGATCGACTTGACTCATTTCTAAAAGCAAAACGCAAGCTCGCAACAAAATATTCACAGGCTTTTGCAGAGTGTGACACACTAAGTTTCGTCGCCGAACCAAACGGCACGACTTCAAATTATTGGCTTAACACAATTCGGCTGAACGCCCCAGATTTGCAAACTCGAGACGAATTGCTCAGCGCCGCACGCGCAGATGGATACTTGTGTCGACCAGCATGGAACTTGCTGCACACTTTGCCGATGTATGTTGACGCTCCGCGCGCAGACTTGCCAGTGGCACAAAGACTTTGGCAATCATTGATCAACATTCCAAGCAGTGCGCGACACTGTTTAGGCGATATTTAGTGCGCAGAAAAATTTGTTTTGTAACCGGCACTCGCGCCGAATATGGCTTGCTACGGCCAGTTATGAATCTGTTGAAAACAGACTCTGACGTTGTTTTTCAATTAGTTGTTACGGGATCACATTTGTCACAGCGCCATGGCGAGACCGTCAATGAGATTGAGGGTGACGGCTTTACTCCGGATGCCAAGCTGACGGTAGATCTCTCAAACGACTCTCGAGTTGCTGTAGCTGTCGCTATGGCAGATACGACCGCTCAGATGGCTGAGACTTTTTCGCAGCTCGCGCCAGATCTGATTGTTGTTCTTGGTGACCGCTACGAAATTTTGGCGACTGCTCAAGCCGCTCTCATTTTGGGTATCCCTGTTGCTCATATTCACGGCGGCGAAGTAACGACTGGCGCTTTTGACGACAGTATCCGTCACGCAATCACAAAGATTTCAAATTTGCACTTTGTTGCCGCCGATGAATACGCACGACGCGTAATTCAACTTGGGGAACAACCAAACACCGTTTTCAATGTTGGTTCTCTCGGGGTTGAAATTGCTCTAAGCGAGCAACTTTCAACAGAACAAGAATTAAGTGCCAAGCTAAATCTTGATTTGAAGAATCCAATTCTGCTCATAACTCATCATCCGACTACTAATTCGACCGATTCGACAACTTCTGAAATAGCAGAGCTTCTCGCAGCGCTTAAGTCTTTTTCGTTCTGCACGATCATTTTCACAGGAGCAAACGCAGATCCAGGCAATCATGCAATTACTGAGATGGTTAACAACTTTGTGGCCGAGGACCCTAAAAAACGCTCGGCGCACAAATCACTTGGCCAGAAAAATTATTTGAGTCTGATGAAAATTTGTGCTGCAGTCATCGGCAACTCTTCAAGTGGAATTATTGAAGCTCCGGCATTTGGTGTTCCGACAGTCAACATCGGCAGTCGACAAGATGGTCGTCTTCGAGCAGATTCAATTATCGACGTCGCAACAAACCGTGATCAAATCAAAACAGCAATTGAGACCGCGCTTTCGTCAACGTGGCAAGAACGTTGCGCCAAACAAAGAATGCAATATCGCGCTGACAACACTGCGCAACGTATTGCCGATACTCTGAAAACTGCTGAGACTAATCAGCAAAAAACTTTCTTCGATATCTCGTGACAAACATGATGCAACATCACAAAACTTTTCTGATTGCTGAAGCTGGCGTAAACCATAACGGCTCAATTGAATTGGCAAAGAAATTAATCGACGCCGCAGTCATGGCTGGCGCAGATGCTGTCAAGTTTCAATCTTTTGTGGCTTCGTCGATTGTTACAGCTGGTGCAAGCAAAGCCGAGTATCAGATCACCAACACTGGTTCCAAAGAATCACAACTCGAAATGCTGAAGAAGTTAGAGCTATCTCATAGTCAGCAACGTGAATTGCATCAATACTGCCAACGCAGTGGTATTCAATTTTTATCCACCCCGTTTGATACTGCGAGTTTGAACTTTCTGACTGCTGATCTTGGTCTCGAGACAATCAAAGTTGGATCTGGAGAACTTACAAACGCTCCATTTTTGTTTGAAGTGGCGCGGTTGGCTAAAAACATAATCCTCTCCACTGGCATGAGCACCATAGATGAGGTGGCTGATGCGCTGGGTGTAATCGCGTTCGTAATGACTGATAGCAAGAATCCATCTGTGAGTTCTTTTAAGTCAGCACTCGCTAGTTCTGAGGGTAGAAAGGCTGTTACTTCGAAAGTTACTTTGCTGCATTGCACAACTGACTACCCCACAGTTCCGAGCGATGTAAATCTGCAAGCAATGTTGACACTTCGCGAAAAATTTGACTGTCAGGTTGGCTTTTCGGATCACTCTGTTGGTATTCATCTTGCAGTCGCGGCCGTAGCAATGGGTGCAACAGTAATTGAAAAACATTTGACAATTGACCGCGACTTGCCAGGCCCCGACCATAAAGCGTCACTTGAACCAAGCGAATTTAAAAATCTTGTTGACCAAGTAAGGGATCTTGAAAACGCGTTCGGTGATGGCATAAAACGACCAACTGAAGTTGAACTTAAAAACAAAAAGATTGCTCGACGAAGTTTGGTCGCTTTAAAAGCAATCAAAACTGGTGACGTATTTACTTCAGAAAATATCTCAATAAAACGGCCAGGCACGGGTCGATCGCCATTTGAATATTGGTCGCTACTCGGAACTAAAGCAACATCAGACATCGCTGAAAACGATCTCATTCCGTAATGAGCAACACCAAAATATATTTAGTTGCATGCGGAGGGCACGGCCGAGTTGTGCTTGATGCTTTGTTGTCAAGCCAACAAACTATTCACGGAGTGGTTGACGCGAACATCGCCATTGGCACAGAAATTTTCGGCGTCAAAGTTGTCGGCGGTGATGACGTCATTAAATCTTTTGATCCACAAGTGACGCAACTAGTTAACGGCTTTGGGTCAACGGGCAGCAGTAGAAAGCGCATAGAAACTTTCGAGCATTGGTCAAAATCTGGTTTCAAATTTCGTGGCGTGATTCATAAGGCGGCGTCGATTGGCGCAGAATGCAAAATTGCTGATAGCGCACAAATAATGGCCGGAGCGGTCTTACAAAATCGCGTCAGCGTTGGCGAAAATGTTGTGATTAACACTCGGGCATCAATTGATCATGACGTCGTCATCGCCGACCATGCTGTGATTTCGCCTGGTGCAATTATTTCTGGCTCGGTAAAGATCGGTCACGGAGCATTTGTCGGAGCCGGAGCAGTCATTATTCAAGGCATCGAAATTGGCGATAACTGTGTAATTGGTGCTGGGGCTGTTGTGCGCCACAATGTAAAACCAGCAACCACCGTCGTGGGGAACCCTGCAACACAATTAGAATAGAAGCAATGTCTAATTGGCGAGATGCTCTCGTTTCGAGTTCGACCTCACTGCGTCAAACCATCGAAGCCATCACTAACGGCAACTTGCAAATTGCCCTTGTCGTAGATGCGAACAACAAACTTTTGGGAACAGTTACCGACGGTGATATTCGTAAAGCAATTCTTGCTGGAAAAGATTTAGATATCACGGCCGAAGAAGCGATGCGCCGAGAGCCAACAACCAGCGCCGCAAAAACACCCCGTGCTGCGATTTTGAAATTAATGCGTGAAAAGCGAATCCACCAGATGCCATTGCTAGACGATCTTGGACGAGTAGTCGATGTACTCACAGTTGACGACATGATTGGCGCACACCAGAAACCAAACGCCGTGGTGATTATGGCGGGCGGACTTGGCACGCGACTTCACCCGCTCACCCAAGACACGCCAAAGCCGATGCTCAAGGTGGGCGGAAAACCAATATTAGAAACGATAATTCAGTCTTTTGTGGATCAAGGCTTTGTTAATTTTTTTGTCTCGCTGAACTACAAAGCAGAAGTGATAACAAATTATTTCGGTGACGGCTCACAGTTGGGTGCAACAATCAACTACCTCCATGAAAAATCGCGGCTCGGGACCGCCGGAGGTCTTTCACTTCTTCCGCAAAACATCCATGCGCCAATCATCGTGATGAACGGCGATCTTTTGACTCGAATCTCTGTTGAAGCACTTCTTGACTTTCATGAGCGCGAAAGTGCGGTGGCGACAATGGTTGTGCGCGAGGACCACTATCAAGTTCCCTACGGCGTAGTTGAAGTGGACGGAACCCAAATTATTGGCGTTGAAGAAAAGCCAATTCAACGCCACTTGGTTAATGCAGGCATTTACGTAATCAGTCAAAAGGGTCTAGAAAATATCCCAAATGACACCTTTTACGATATGCCAACTCATTTTGCGAAACTCTCTGCAAACGGACACCGCACTGCCGCATTTCCGCTTCATGAATACTGGGTTGATATTGGTCGCCTAGACGAACTCGAACGTGCTCAGCGAGAATGGCCACAGGAACTTCAGTGAAAGTTGCTGTAGTTGGTGCGGGATCAATCGGACAAAGACACCAACGATTACTTCAAGAACTCGGACATGAAGTTGTTGTCATTTCCAAAAGTTCAAAGTCAGCAAAATATAAATCACTCTCAGATGCGCTCACTCAAGAAAATTTTGAATACGTAGTCCTGGCAAGCCAAACATCGCAACACTTTGCAGATCTCAGTGTTTTGATTGAAAA
>OBMK010001540.1_pt1 | contig 19230 bp, 17 predicted proteins | sample 1539081 | NCBI WGS metagenome assembly OBMK01 (sample SAMEA3355528, study PRJEB22509) | marine metagenome | biome: marine; feature: river plume; material: water | place: USA | collected 2010-08-07 | depth 0.5 m | reverse complement strand
AATTAAATTTAATTATTTTCATATAATATTATAAGTATAATGGATAAACAATTTACCAATAAAATGAAACAGCTATTTTCAAAAGTTAATATGGAAAATAATAAAGCAAAAATTATTAAATACGCGTCTTATTTTATTGTCATTATCATGATATTTGGTATTGGATCTTATATCTACACCAAAATGCAATTAAATACTGCTAATTGTAATAATTTAAAAGAAATATATAGTGGATTTCCTACAATATCCTCATTTAATCCAAATGATTCTGCATATAAATATCTTTTACGTGATTATTATGTAAAATCAGCATATAATTGTTGTTCTGGAGGTCAATTTAAAAATGATTATGTTAACACATGTGCTTTAAAAACTTGTATTCAACAAGGAGCTAGGGTATTAGATTTTGAAATTTATTCTATTAATGATAATCCTGTGATTGCTACATCTTCAATTAATAATTATCATGTTAAAGAAACATATAATTCTATTAATTTAGATGACGCATTACAAATAATTAATAATAACGCTTTTAGTGGTGGTTCTTGCCCTAATCCAAATGATCCTTTAGTATTACATTTTAGAATTCAAAGTAATAATGAAAAAATGATGAACAAAATGGCTGACGACATATATAATAATATAGAATCAAAATTATTAGATAAAATTTATAGCAACGAATATTATGGTCATAATTTAGGAGCAGTACCATTGAAAGAATTTCTAGGAAAAATTATTATTTCAGTTAATAAATCTAATAATAGTTTTGAAAATACAAAATTAAAAGAATATGTCAATATGGCTTCTAGTTCTATTTTTTTAAGAAATTCTAGATTTTATGATATTCAATACACTCCTGATTCTAATGAATTAATTGAATATAATAAAAAACAAATGACATTTTGTATACCTGACTTAAGTCCATATGATACAAATTTTTCTGCTGCAACTGCTATGAAATATGGTTGTCAATGGATTGGAATGAATTTCCAAAATTTTGATGCAAATATGGAATATTATGATTTATTTTTTGATAAAACTGGAAGCGCATTTGTATTGAAACCTGAAATGTTACGTTATGTTCCTGTAACCATTCCTAATCCTAAACCACAAGATCCTAATAATTCTTATACTACACGAACCATATCAACTGATTATTATTCATTTAGCGTTTAAATTTATTTATATAAATTTTCTCATATAATTATATAAATGTCCAATTGTAATTCAAAAATTACTCTAGAAGAAAAAGAAATTGCTATATTGAGAGAAGCGGTAGACGTTGCAGAGAAAAAAAAAGGTAGACGTATCACTAAAGATCCTGACGTTAAAAAAATTATTAACATATTAGAAGATTTTTTAAAGAAAAAAAAATTAGTTTGTTATGGCGGAACAGCAATTAACAACATTCTTCCTCTAGAAGATCAATTTTACGATAAGAATGTTGAAATTCCCGATTATGATTTTTATAGTCCTAATGCCTTAAACGATGCTAAAGAGTTAGCTGATATTTATTATAAGAGTGGATTTAATGAAGTAGAAGCAAAATCAGGGGTTCATCATGGTACATATAAAGTATATGTTAATTTTATTCCTGTTGCTGATATTACATTTTTAGAAAAACCTCTTTTCAAAAGGGTACAATCTGAATCAATTAAAGTCTATGGAATTTTATATTGTCCTCCTAATTTTTTACGTATGAATATGTATTTAGAACTATCACGTCCTGCAGGTGATATTTCTAGATGGGAAAAAGTTTTAAAACGACTTATTCTTTTAAATAAAAATTATCCACTCAAAGGAAAACATTGTGATCCTAAAGATTTTCAAAGAGAATTTGAAAAACAGATTGATTCTAATAAAGAATCACAATTATATTATACTGTAAGAGACGCATTTATTGATCAAGGAGTTATATTTTTTGGTGGATATGCTAGTTTTCTATATTCTTCCTACATGCCAAATAAAATTAAAAAAACTTTTCAAAAATCACCTGACTTTGATGTATTATCTGAACAACCAGAACAAACTGCCGTTATTTTAAAAGAAAGATTACTAGATTTTAATTATAAAGGAGTACAAATTATTAAACACACTGGTATCGGAGAAATGATTGCCCCTCATTATTCTGTTCGTGTTAAAATTGGTAAAATTGAAGAAACTGTTGCTTTTATATACGAACCTTTAGCATGTCATAGTTATAATATTATTAAAAAGGGTAACAAAAATATTAAAGTTGCTACAATAGATACTATGTTAAGTTTTTATTTTGCATTCTTTTATAGCGATAGAGATTATTATGATGAAAACAGAATTTTATGCATGGCACAATACTTATTTGATGTACAACAAAAAAACCGTCTTGAACAAAAAGGTTTATTAAAACGTTTTAGTATTAATTGCTATGGAGAACAACAGACATTAGAAGAAATGAGAGAACAAAAAGCAATAAAATATAAAGAGTTAAAAAATAAAAGAAATTCTAAAGAATATGAAGCATGGTTTTTGCGTTATATGCCTTTTGAAATAGATATGGAGAAAAAAGACAAAAAATTAATTAAAGCAAACAAAACTCTTAAAAACTTAACAAAAAAACGCAATTCTAAGAAAGATAAAAAATCTAAAAAAAAATCTAAAAAAAATATTATTGATCTTTTCAAAATAATTTAATTTCTTTTAATAAAATATATGAAGTATTATTTAATTCCTATATTTTTATTACTTATTTGTATTATTTTATTTAATTCTTCACGACATTCGTTTAGAGAAGGATTCGAATCATATAATAATTGTATAGAACAAGGATACCCAAAAGAATTTTGCATGGAAACTCCCATACAATCAAAAGTAGATAATGGTTATTGTTCATGTGCAGATGGATACTTTGGATCATGGCACATGGGTGAAGGAAAATGTTATTGTTATCTTTTCAATGGGTTACTTCCACATAAAATTACACGACCATATAAATCTTCTCCATTTGATTAAATCGTTAAATATAAAATAATATCTCTCCAAATATTTTTAAATATTGCTATATGTTGTTTTATAAAACTATCTTTTCTCCAACTATCGGGAAATAATGTATCTATTTTCATCCCAATCCTAAATATATACACTAATATTACAAATATAATTTCTCTCAATCTAAATATTAATATATCTAATATACTCCAATTATTTACATAACTACACATATTAGTTCGCTTATTTGTTTCAAAAAACTGATGTGTATCCATTAAACCCTCTAATAATCTTGGATAAATGTTTTTTTCATTTTTTATAAAAATCATTTTCGTTATTTTATCAAAACTTTGTAAATTAATAAATAATATTTTTCTATTATTTTTGGGTTTAAAAATATGTGGAAATGCACCATCTATACATCCATCTTCATGTGTTAATTTTTTATCTATTAAATAAGGTATATAGAGTGATTTAATCAAACAATTTATTAAATCTTCTTTACATTTATATTTTTTTTTTATAATTTGTTTCCCTTTTATAGTATCAAAATATGTAAGATAAAATACATTATTTATTTTTGAAATATCCTCTTCTTTAATTATTTCATTGAATTTTATTTTTATTATTTTAATTAATTTCTTGAAATCTTGATGTTTTCGCAAACATTTAAAACCATAATCTGCTATATTTATTGATATATCCATTTTATTTAATATAAATAATATTCCTATTATAGCTCCAATACTACACCCTGATACTCTTTTAATTTTTATTTTATTTCTCTCTTCTAATTCTTTTAAATAAAATAATCCTCCTAACATATACACCCCATTAAACGCTCCACCATCTAACACTAAATCTATTTCATTCGGTATATTATTTTCTGGAATATTTTCTATTAAACTAGATATAAATGCTTTTAAAGCCATTATTATTATTATTAATTCCTTACATTTCTTTTTCAATTTATATACTAATTATTAAAATAATTGATTTGTTTTTATGTTATATTTTTTATTAACATTAAATCATACTAGATAATAATTAAATAATTAAATAATTAAATGGATATTAATTACGATAAATTATTTCGGTTTATGTGTAAAAACGGATATCTTAATGATGTTAAAAAATTATACAACTTAAAACCTAACATTGACATTAGTTCTGATAATGAATTCGCATTTAGATTAAGTTGTATAGATGGTCATTTAGATGTAGCCAAGTGGTTACTAGAAATCAAACCTAACATTGACATTAGTACTATTAATGAACGGGTATTTATATTGAGTTGTATAAAGGATCATTTAGTCTTAGCCAAGTGGTTACTAGAAATTAAACCTACGATTGACATTAGTGCTGATAATGAATTCGCATTTAGATGGAGTTGTCAAAATGGTAATTTAGAACTAGCTAAATGGTTACTAGAAATCAAACCTACGATTGACATTAGTACTAATAATGAAGAAGCATTTAGATACAGTTGTCAACGTGGTCATTTAGTCTTAGCCAAATGGTTATATAAAATTAATCCTATTATTAACATTAGTGCTTATAATGAAGAAGCATTTAGAGTCAGTTGTCAACGTGGTAATTTAGTCTTAGCCAATTGGTTACTAGAAATTAAACCTGACATTGACATTAGTGTTTATAATGAATTCGCATTTAGAGTCAGTTGTCAACATGGTCATTTAGATGTAGCTAAATGGTTACTAGAAATAAAACCCGATATTTACATTAGTGCTTATAATGAAGAAGCATTTAGATACAGTTGTCAACGTGGTCATATAGATGTAGCCAAATGGTTATATAAAATTAATCCTATTATTAACATTAGTTCTGATAATGAATTCGCATTTAGATGGAGTTGTGTAAAAGGTCGTTTAGATCTAGTCAAATGGTTACTCGAAATCAAACCTACGATTGATATGACTAGTATTATAGATAGTAATAATATTAATAATCAACAAGTAATCAAATGGTTAGTTAGTTTAAATAATCATGGTTTAACATATAAAATAATTGATGGAAAATATAAATTGTATAAGCAAATAAAAACAATAAAAAAAGATAATATTGTGTTTAGTGATAAGTGTTGTGTGTGTTTAGAAGAAGCAAACTGTTTAACCGAATGTAATCATGAAATATGTATTGGCTGTGTGAATAGTTTGAAAACACACAATTGTCCGTTATGTAGAAAAGCATTTAAATTTTGTTATGTATAATGTATAATGTATAAACAATTAAAATAATAACTAATAATTATATTTTTTACTGGTTAACAGATATAAATATATAATATTTATTATAATAAATATTATAATAATGGAAGATGAAAATATAATTAACAAAAATATAAAAAGACCTGATTGGGATGAATATTTTAAACAAATGGCTATTTTAACTTCTTCTCGTTCGCCATGTGAACGTTTACAAGTAGGTTGTGTTTTAGTAAAAGATAATAGAATTATATCTCAAGGTTATAATGGATTTTTACCAGGAGCTCCACATGAATCTAAAATTATAAATAATCATGAACAATCTACTGTTCATGCTGAACAAAATGCTATAACGGATTGTGCAAAAAGAGGTGTTAGTAGTAATAATTGTGATGCATATATTACTCATTACCCATGTGTAAATTGTATGAAAATATTATGTGCTTCTGGAATAAAAAATATTTATTATATTAATGATTATAAAAATGATCCATTAGTAGAATATTTTAAAAATATATCAAATATCAATATTTTTAAAAAGATGTAATCTATTATGTAATACTTCAAATAGATTGAAGATGTACTAATGATTTAGATATTGTATAATAACATATACCAAAAAATATACTTGTTAATATATATCCTGTTAAATTAGGATTTCCATCCATATTATAAAGAGATGGTAGTGCTGATAATAATTTACTTTTAACTACAGGTAATTGAAAAATAAAAAATAATAAACCTATAATTATTGGTATTTGAAATTCGTCATATAGAAGTTCTAATGAATCACGAGAATTTTGACTCTTCATTCTTCTAGCAAGAATTTCTTGCTCAGAATCATTATTTTGAATATAATCTGGTTGTTCTTTTTCTGGAACAAAATTAGGTTGAATTTGTTCATCTGCAAAATGAACTGTATTTTGAGGAATATCCCTAGAAGGTAAATTAGTAGCTCCACTTGCACTAGCTTGTTGAATACCACTAATAAATTCGTTCATCGTTTTTTGTTCATCGATTTTATTCATTTCAGTTTGAGGTGTTTCAACCATAGGATTATATTGATTGGGTTTTTCAGTTGTTTGGAGGACAACATTTCCATTGTTTTGGCTTCCAGCCGTAGGATCAGTTGGTAGGTCATCAAGATTGGTAGTATCAGACATATCTAATATAAAGATAAGATTGATAGAAAAATATATTTACGCAAATTCGACATTTTTTTTATTATCATCACAATTTATTGATTTAATTTGATAAGTAAAACAATTATTTCCATATTTATATTTTTTTTTCTTAATATCTTCTAAATCCGGTCCCTTAAAAGTTAAACAATCTTTTTCTTCACATTTTTTTCTAAATAAAGTAGCTAATCCTAAACCTAGTAAAAATGATATAATAATTTGTCCTGTTTCTGTTTTAAGTAGTCGTTTAAAATTCATTTCTATATATATACTCTATATTTGAATTGGTATTTCTTCTACATCATTAGAACATTTTATATTTTTATGGTTTAATTGAAAGCAATTATTTGTTTTATCTCTAAATTGAAATAAATGTTTATTATCTACAGTAGGATATAATATAATTGTTTGGGTTTCTGGAGCAGTGAAATCTATTATTATTATACCTATAATAAATGATAAAATAAATACTATTATATTAATTATATATCCCTTCATTATGTTATATTAAATTGATAGATTTTATTATTTTTAGTTATAATTTACTATGATTATATCAAATGTATATATTAATAATTAATATAAGTACTTAATAAATCTTTAACATTGGTTGTTTTATTATTTATTGGTTTTACATTATTTGTTGTTTCTTCTTGTATTGGGATTACAGGAGGAATAATAGGTGGAGCTTTTCTTTTTAGAAAAGGCTTTTTATTAACAACTGTATCTTTATTTATAGCTTGATTAACTGTTTCTATTTTTAATGGAGGAGTTGGAATAATTTCGCCTTCCTCAACATCAGTATCATTTTTCACAATAAGAGGAGTTGGAATAACTTCACCTTCCTCAATTTCATTGTCATTTTTATTATTAATATTAATATCAATAGGAGGACTTGGAATAATTTCACCTTCCTCAAGTTCATCGTCTATTATTATGTTATTTAGTTTATCTGATGTATGATTATTAGATTCAAAATATACAACGAATAATTTTCCATTTTCAGGATTAATAGCAAATAATTCAGGAACATTTGGAGAAGTATATAACATTTCAAATTTGTAACCCATATTATTAACTTGTATAGGTGTAAGTGTTTCTAATGTTTTTAATAATTCTTTATTACGTTGAAAATCCATTTTGTCAGCGATTTCGTTATCATTAAAGAACCATTTATTTTCTTTTAAATAAAATCCTTTAGATTGTGTTATATTATCATTTGTATTTTCAGGAGTAATAGATTTTAATTTACTCAAGTCTATAGCTTTATCAGGAATAACAGAATCATTTATTTTTGTTCCAATTTCAAAAACATCAATTTTTGGCTTTTCAAAAGGTACTAATAAATCACCAATAGTATATTTTTTTCTTATTAATATACTGTCTTCCATATTAAAATATTTATATTTTAGATCTCGTAAACTAGATATAATTGGTAATAATTTAGGTTTATCAGGATTAGTATATATCATATGTATATACATAGAAATAACGTCCTTTATAAATTGAATTTCACCTGTTTCATTAAATTGATTAATATTTTCTTTAATAGTTTTTATATTATCATTCATAATAATTGTTTTACTTGATATTAATGATTTATTATCAATATTTTCTGTTATGTTAGTAAATGATGTTTTATATTCTAATAATGATTCTAAATCGTCATTTAATTCATTTTTAACTGAATTAAAAATAGTAACAATTTCATTTTCAGTTTTTAAATTAAACATATAATCTAATTTACTTCTTATTATTTTTTCTTTATTTTCTTCTACTCCATTTTCATATACATCAATTAACTCATAGAGAGAAATAAAATAACCTCTATTAATTTTAATATTTAATCCACATTGATTTTTAGTACTACCACATAATGCATATAAATACGGACCCTCATTTTTAAATATAGTTTTAACAGGTCTTTTACAAGAAATACAATTTCGTTGTATTTTTCGAATTTTATCTTTTTTATCTGAGATAGATAAATCGTCTTTTTTTAAAATAGCAATTTTTTTGTTATTATATGTAGATTCGTATTCATTCTTTAAACTATAATATTGATCTAGTTTTTCTAAGTATTCATTATCTTCGTCGTTTGTCGTTGTCATTGTTATAGGGGAATTAGATTTAGATAAACTAGTAGAATTTGAAGAATAATCTCTTGAATTTACCAATAAAGAATTATCAAATATTGATTCTTGTGAACTCATATAAACTAACGGTATATTTTTCTATTATAGAATTTAACTTCGGGATTATTTTGCCATGTAGGTAAATCAGTTACTAAATTACTGACTTGACTATTACGATAATCTTGCATAAATCTTAATTTATTTAAAATATATTCCTTTTCTTGTCTTTTTTTTTCATCTTGTATTTTTTTATTATTCTTAATTGTATATTTGTAATATAATACACTAACTAGAATAACTGAAAAAAGAATAAATAATCCTAAATTATAAATAAAATTATTATATTTTGATTTAATGTGATGACATTGTTCTAAAGAAGCATTTATAAAATATTTCATTCCAGGTTCAATCAATCTAGGTTTAATTAATTTAATTGTCTCCATTTAAAATATGTATTTATATTATCAATTTATATTATACATAAATTATATATAATGGCGACCGATCCAATAGCTTCAATAATTTTTTTTATAATTTTAACTTTAGGTTATTCTATTTTTAAATATTACGTTAAATCTCCAAAAATGATAACAATGTGGACAATAATTTACTTTTTACTGTTGATAATAGTGCAATTTTTTATAAATCTAGGATTAACAAATGAATTATGTGGATTTACACAATACGGACTTGCATTACGTCAAACAATAATACCATGGGTATTTATATTTGGATTGTTAAATATTCTCCTTATAACATTTCCTAGTTGGTTAAATCCATTTTCAAATACAATAGGATATTTTTTTGCATTGTTAACAGGTGTTAATACATTTTTAAAAAGTATTCTTAAAGATAGAAAAAGTGTAAACTTAGGTGCTAAACAATCAGAGATGATGACTGCTTTAAATAATGTATATGAAGATAAATCATTATTAATAAATTCAATGACTATACAAAACCTTCCCTTATGGTGGGAAAGTATGCAAAAAGGAGGTTTATTAAAATCAGGAGTAGGTAATAGTGAATTTATTACACTAGAAAATTTTGTTAGAATGAAAACAATCATAGCTGAATTTATTTGGTATACCTTAACAGGAATATTAGTAACATCAATTAGTTATAATTCAATGGTAAATACTGGTTGTGTACAATCTGTAGAAGAAATGAAAAAGAGACATGATGAATATGAAGATAATGAAAAGAAAATTCAACAAGCCCAAACTGAAAAGACAAATCAACAAGTAGTTTACAAATCATTTGAATAAAAAATATCTAATTAAAATTATAATTATATATTTTTTATATAAATCTAGGTATTGTAATGTAATATAATATTAATAAATATGATAATATTCCTAAAACAATACTTAATAACCAAATAGGTAATATGGTTTTTCTCTTATGTCCTAAACCAAATTCTCTCAAGCTTCCATCATTATTATAAAGAAATCCTGGTTGGTTATAATTTAACAATAAAAAAGAAATAAAAAATATTATAATTGCAAAAAAATTTATATTTTTTCTAATAAATGCGTTATTCATTATATATATAATATGAATAATTTTTCAGAGAATTATTTTATTTTATTTGTATAAATTATAATGAACCAAGGAATTTCTTTTTTTCAGAACGCTGTTACACCTTTAGGAAGAACCTATTGTGATTATTTCTATTTTATATCACTTAGTTATTTTATTTTATTTTTATATATTGTATTTTATGCATTATTCATGTTCTTCTTTGATAAGAGGAAGGAAGGGAGAATGACTGTATTATTATCATTTATCTCAGTGTTTTTATCTTATTTTACTAATAGATTATTATATTCTATGTGTGTAGGATCTACCCAAATGTAAATTATTTGTATACATCTTTAATTGTAGTATTTAAATATGTATTTTTACTTATAGCTCGTATTATTTTATTACACTCTTTTTCATCATTTTCGATATCTGTCATAGAATTATAAACTAAATTAGTAAGTTTTGTTTGTAATGTCTCGTCTTCCTTCCATCCTTTATTAGCATGTTGCCATTTATTAATCATTGTTCGTTGTTTTAAAGCAATTGTTCTAATAGAATTAAGAATTTTATTTAATTCAATATCTTTTTCCCAAACATTATTATCTTTAACATACATAGTTTTACGTGCAGGATCAGTACAATGAATGGGTCTGTCTAATATATCCATATTATTTAATCCATCTACTACCATATTTGTTATTGTTTTTGTTAATCCGTTTTCAATAGTATTATCATAAGTTTCATTGGTAATAGGTAATGAATCAATAAAATCGGTTAAATTCATAGCATTTTTGCAATGATCGTTTAAAAACATATTAATATTAAATTGATTATTATTTGTTGTATTATTATTAATTATATTATTACTGTTAGTATTATTACCTTGAATATGAGGTATTAAATCTACAAAATTTTTTTGAATTTCTTTATTTTCTTTTAATAATAATACAACCAAATCTTTAAAATTGCCTACATCCGAGTCATTTTTTAAAGAATTTGTTACAATTAGTTTGTTTGAACAATCGTTAGTATAATTTATATCCCCTAAATATTTTTCACAAGACTTAAGGTGTTTATATAGCCCTTGCTTATATACATACAATTTACCACAATGACATTGATAATGACGCGGGGATTTTTGGGGATTTATCCCCTTTATCCCCTTACTGAACTTTGGTGTCACGGTTTCAATAATGTCGTCATTTGTTATAGAATATGTAGCGGGGATTTTTTTGTATCCATTTGTATCCATTTTGTATCCATTTAGGTGCTTTGTAGTAGAGAGGTGTCTAATAAAATCTTTTTTATTGTTTGATCCATGAAGGCATGTATTACAATAAAATTTATAGCCGTTTTTTTCACCCATTTTTTGTATCCATTTTGTATCCATTTGTATCCTTGTATAATAATTGTAGATTTTTCTAAATGCTTTTACAAGAAAATATAAAAATTTTATCATAACAAATATTTTAACAATAAAATAAAATTTAGAGCATTATCGTCTAAAACACTTTTTTTTCACTTTTTCAAATCGTTGGGTCCAAAAATGAAAAATCTACATAAAAACCTTGTGTAGAATTTTGAAATCCCAAATGACTTTTGAAAAAAAAAGTAAAAACAAAAATACCTACATCCATCGTTTACAGTACCCTTTTTTCAGTGAGATTCTTATACTACATGATGTAGGTAGTCTACTACATCATCTAAACAAAATAAATTATAATTTATGTAAAAATGCTCCCTTCATATCAAGGGGCGATACATAGTTTATCCTCGAAATTTCGGAAATCCATTTTTAGGGTTGTAAAATACCCCCATATTCGAGGATTAATATCCATTTATGTAAAATGATATATATGATATTATATATATATATCATATGTATGTTTTAATCCTCTATTTTTCAAAAATCAATTTTATATTTGTATAATTCCTATTATTCAATGCTTATTTTATTCATAATCATCAAATTGTAATCTGTATGTATCATCTACATCGTCTCCATATTCGTCATCTTCAGGTAAATCATCAAGCGAATATACATCTTCTTCTATTCTATCATTTATTATCTGTTGTTCTTCCTCGTCGTGTCTTGCTATTTCTCTATCTACCGTTGTAGCTTGTCCTAATAATTCTTTTTCATCTAATTGTCTTTCTAATATTTCATCTGCTTCTCTTTCTGCTAACTCTTCATCGTACGTTTTGGCATTTAATTGTATTAATGATTTTTCTTGTCCTTTACCCCATTTTCCAAGTTTATTTTTCTTCATTAAAAATTCAATGTCTCTAAATTCTTTATCTTTCCTGAAAGTAGATGTAATTTTATGACGCTCTTTATCTTTTGATCTATTAACATATTCTATTATATTTTGTTTGTTTAAATTAATACTATTTTTTTCACTACATATTATTTTTAACATATCGACTATTAAAGAAGACATATTTTCTTTTAATGATTTTTGTTGACCTCTTATTATATTGATGTCGGTTAATTCTCCTGTTATCTCTTCTTCAATAACTACATCAGTCGTTATTATATCAGGAACTTCTGATTTTGTAATAGTTTCAGAAGATATTAATGAAAGATCATCTGTGTAATCTATTAAATTATTGATTATATACAAAAAGTAAAATTCAAATAATCCATTCATTAAACTACTATCTAATATAGATTTAATTTCTTCATTATTATTAGTTATTATATTTGCATGTAAATTGGTTAGTTCAATTAATTTGAACAAATCCTTCAAATTCCTTTGATTTTTATTTAATAAAGGAATTATTGTTTCTTCGTTATAATAATTACTCAAAGGCTCATATATATTTTTTACATATTCTTTAATTTTGTTATTATGACTTTCGGACAATTTCCAATAATTTGGTATTTTAATAGATTGATAATCAACTTTATTAATTATTATATTAGGAAATACATAAATAAAAGAAAAAATAGAATTTTTAACAAATTGAATAGCTTTATATGTTGTTTCATCTTTACTGTTCATAAAATACTCATTACCTATCTTGTTAAATTCCATTATTGTATTAATACAATTAATAATATTATCTTTTTCGTTTGTTTTTTGAGTCGCAAAATTATTAATAAATTGTTTTATTTTATTCTTATATATATCTCTTTTTTCTCCTAATAAATTTTTCAAACTTCTTGTATGATTTTGTGAATCTTCAGATATATTATATGAATCTAAAACTTCACTAAATTCTGTTAAAAAATCATTTCCAATAGAATTATTATTATCTATCATACGTTTAATTAAATCTCTCATTTGCTGAATATTAGATTTATCTTTATGAATCAAATCTAAATTAACAATATTCAATTTATTAATTTGTAAAATTAATTCATTAAACGTATCGATTGTATACATTCTACCTTGATTTTTTAATATTTTTATATTCTCTTTAATATTAATATTTTTATCAAAGTCCTCAGGTTTATTTATACATACAGGTAATAGATTATCATTTATAGGCATGTTATTATTAAAATTACAATAATAAATAAAGGCTGTATAAATGGTATCTTCTGAAAAAATATTAGATAAAGGTGGAAATTTAATTTTAGTATCTTTGGAATCTAATAATATTCCAGGCTGTCCCATATTTATAATATCAAATAGTATCTTATAATTATAATTAACTATATCATTGTATTTAACTATATTACTATCTTTATTTGCAAAATAATCAATTGTTACAAATTCTCCACTATTACAACAAGCATTTTGTAAAAAAGGACTATCTGCATTATTAGTCAATAACATTTTTTCTTTTTTGACAATATTATTTATAGATTGTATAATTGCCATAGAAAAATTAGTAATTTTAGAATTAATAACATTTATTTGTTCAAATTGTTTTTTTGAACCCATTATAATATGTTTTTTCAGGGAACTTCGGAATTCTTCAGATAAATTATTGGGGGTTTTATTTGTAATATCTTGTAAAGGGGGTAAAAAATTAATCCATCTTTTTATATCTAATTCAACAGGTATGATATCGTCATTTGTTTGTAAAAGATAATTTTTTTTCTCTTCAATTAAACCTTGTATTTCAGATTGTTTTAAAATAAATGCGTCTAATGTTTTTTTTAAAGAAATTTGTATTTTATCCTTTTTTGATGGTAATGATTTCCAAGGGTACGATTTATGATCAATTGAAGCAGCTATACATGATATATATTCTATATTTGACTGATCCTCTTCACCTGTTATAGGGTAACCTTGAAAAGATTTTTTACAACCTGGAAATGATTTATTAGTTTGTAAAGAAGGAATATTAGTTGAAATAAATATTAATATATATGATAATGTAAAAGACAATAAAGAAGCATTAAATACATCAATATATTCTTTTTTCTTCTTCTTCTTTTTCTCTTTTTCTTCAAATACTTCTTCACTGTCTATTGTTTTATCTAATGCAATAATAACATGATTAATAATAGTTTCTCTCTGTTTATCTAAATCTAAACCCATTTTCTGTGTTATAACAGTAATAACATTACTAATTAATTTAGCCTTTGGATTTGAAAATATAGTGGGTTGATTAATACTTGCAGATTGTAACAAAGCTGCTCCAGCATCCGATTCTAATATTCCTCTAGAAACCTTTTTATAACCAGATTCTCCATAATCTTCATCTGTATTTAATGCAATCTTTTCAATCATATATCCAGTATATTTACACCATGTAATATCGTCAATATTAACACCTTGTTCCTTTTTAATAATGTTCAATTTTTCTAGATAATTACCATTAGAAGTAAATATACCTGCTAATGTAGATATAAATGTTGGTAATAGTGGTTGGTTTGTATCTACACAATATAACCAATATGGACTTTCATCTAGACTTTCTATATGCGGACGAGTAGATTTATTTACAAACCGAACAATATCAGTATTTCTTTTGATAATATCAGATTGTCCTAATATAGTATCTCTAATTTTTTCATAAGGAGATATAATAATCTCAGTTTCTTCACTATCTCGTGCATAAGCTAAATTCTTAAGTTCATATTTATAAAGCGTATAGTTATTTATTTTTGTTAATTTTCTTAATCGAACAATAGATGTATCCAATTTTTTTTTAATTAGTTTTTTAAATTGATCAATATTTCCTTTGTATTCAGTATCAAATTCTTTTGACATTTGGGTTAATAAATCTTTTCTAACTAATTCATTAGCATAAGAAGTATCTGCACATGTTTTATTAATCTGAATACAATTTGTTTTAACATTACAAAAAAGTTCATTTGTTCCGAAAAATGAATTTTCAGGAATAGATTCATCTTTAACCCATGTGTTATTTTCTCTTTTATAATAAAAATATTTTACTGAGTCTATGTTATTAATTTCTAAAACAGCATATTGATTATCAATAACTTCTCGTTTGCCATTAATCATGGATGTAGCTTCGTATCGTGCATCTTGTTTATTTAATCCAATATTTTGAATAAGTTTATCTATCAAGAAATTTTTAAAAGTATTGTCATCCATTTCAGATTGTTCCATTTTATATTCCTCAAGAATATCGTAAACAGTAGTATCGTATTTTTTATCAAAATATATAGAGGTATTATTATCTTCTATTAAATCATTCAAATCAATATATCTTTTTGATAATACATAATTTTTACATTCATTTTCTATTGCGTCTTTTTTTATATTAACATCAAATTCATTCGTTTTTTGTTCAAGTAATTCATCGAAATCAAATGGACTAAATAAATTATCATTTAATTGAGAAATATCTGTATTATATGAAAGTGTATAATCTAGTTTCATCATTTTATTAAGAATTTCAGATTCAGATAATATTGTATTTTCACCAATACTACCATTATATTTATAATTGCTATTAAATCCATATGAACGCATAAGAAATTCTGCTATACCATTTCCTTTAATAATTTTAAATAATATAGATTCATATGGAAAATTTAATATTTGCTTAGAAAGCATTCCAAAAATTTCCTTATTTTCATAATAATTTTTTTTGTAATCTATAATTTTATTTTCAATAAAACCATTAATTTCTTCATATTGTTTATATGATATATCATCTAAATATATTAAAAATGGTTGTAGATAATTAACAACAGAAACCAAATTTAATTTCCCGTTAATAGATTTTTTAATTAAGTTGAATAATGTTTTAGTTTTGGGAACAATAATATTTAAATATTTTTCATATTTATCAGGATCATTTGTTTCTTTAGTTAATAAATATTGAGTTGCTTCTTTTAAATATGTATTTTCGTTAAATTCAATATCACTATTTAGATTTTGTATGTATTGTGTTTTTAATTTCATATTTTCTCTAAAAATGTTACAATAATTTACAAAATGTCTATTTAAATTTGATTTATCATAAATAGTAGTAGAAGGTAAATTAATATTTGAAAATGTCATTAGTGGTCTTGGTAATGTTAAAAATGCTTTAATAGCAATATTATCATTATTTGTTAATTTTACTGGTTTAGTTTTAATAGATGTACTGTTACTAGTTATAGTTTGCAATTTATCTAAACCCAAATTATATTTGGTAATTAAAAACTTTTTAGTCTTTATAAAATTTTTAGAATAGACAGATGAATAAAAATCATTTAAATTATCCATTACCGCCTCTATATTATCATTTACTTCCTTAACTGTAAGAGAATCATTATATTCAATCGTATCAAATGGATTTAAATAAGGATTTAATTTTTTCATATATGTTGTATAACTATCTGTATTTGATTTATATAATTCTCTAATATCATCTTCACTTATTCGTGAATTTTCTAGGGTTAATTCAATCACATCTGGAATAGGATCATTATTTATATCTATATGAGCATCGTATATTTTTTTTTGATTTTGTGCAATAGGTAATATCCAATATAGTTTATGATTAAGTTGTTGTAAATATTTAACAAGTGGTTTGTAATTACCTTCTTTCTTTTCAGGAAGATTTGAATTCCCATTAATATCAATAATAGAAAATTTCTCTCTTAGTTGTTTAAATCTTTGGATTTGAATATGAATATTATTTAATACTGTTCTTGTTCTTTCTTGAGAAGGAATAGTAGATAATAATTCATTTAGTAGATCATTTACTTGAGCATCTATACTATATCTTTTCCTCTCTTCAGGTACTTCTGTTGTTTCTGAAAAGGTTCCAATAGTAGGACCAAATTGTATTTGATCTGCATCTATTATTATATCTTTTAATTTATTTTTTATTGTTTCAGAAGATATTTCTATAGTTGTAGATTCTAAATCTGTCGAATCATCTATTATAGATTCTTTAACATTGATTTCTTTTGATGCTGGTGGTGGACGAATAACTATTTTATTAATGGGAATATCTTCTGGAATTCCTTTATAACCAAAATCTATATAGATTAATTCATTATTATCAATTGTTTTTACTTCAATCATATCCTCTTCTAAATTTGTTATTTCGCCTGTTATAATAATAGGCAAATCGCCTTCAAAATGAATATCAATAAAAGTATCAGGTAATAAATTATGTTTACGAGCATAACCTATATTATCTAATATAGAAATAGTACTTATACTATCATCTGATAAATTACCATCTTCATCAATATTTAAAGTAATTGTATCACCTGATATTTCATCAACAATTTTAATTAGTTTTGAATCAATATACTCAATTAAAAATTTATGTTGATTAATTACTGGATTAGCAGGAGCATCTATTTCTATAATATCACCTAATTTTAAATAAATAGAATTATCTTTTTCCATTACTTTATAGTAACAGTAGAAATTATTATGAAATACGAAAAAAATTGATTTAAAAAATATATTAAAGAAATTAATATATAATAAGTAATATGGCTATGTATAATCTAGAAACTGTACCCAGAATTAATGAGATTTTGTTTAATGTTGAACAACGAGAAAATGTAACAAAATGTCTAAATTTGAAACTTAAAAAATGGAATTTTGGAGGTGTTAATTATAACATATTAAAATATGATAAACAATGGTTATCCAGAGAAAATGAATCTACAATTGGATTATTACGATCTATTATTTTTAAAGATTCAGGAGAGATAGTTTCTTTTGCTCCACCAAAGTCCCAAAATGTAGAACATATTAAATTTGAAAATGATAATAAATATGTTTCCGAACAATTTGTTGAAGGAACAATGATTAATATGTTTTATGATAAAGAAATTAATTCTTGGCAAATTGCTACTAGAACAAGTGTAGGAGGAAATATAAACTTTTATATGGAAAATGGTTTTAAAAGTGATAATACATTTGCAACCATGTTTGATGAAATAGTTAATGAATTATCTCCAAATATGAAAGATCAATTAAATAAAGATTTTGTTTATAGTTTTGTTATGCAACACCCTAACAATAGAATAGTAGAACCTATCCGTAAAAAAAGATTGTTTTTAGTAGAAATATATCAAATAAACGGATTATTAATTCAATCTAAAACACATACAATTATTAGTAACCCTATTGATAATATAATCACTCCTACTAGTATGGATGTTTCAAATGAAGATGATTTATTAAGATGTACAGGTCAACTGGCTTCAATGAATACAAGTTATTTAACAATGGGGGTTATTATTAAAGATCAACATGGTAATAGATACAAATTTAGAAATCCTAATTACGAATATGTTAGAAAATTAAGAGGAAATAATCCAAAATTACAATTTCAATATTTAACATTAAGACAAATGGAAAAAGATAATATCTATCAACCGTTAACTAAATTAGCTCAATATTTAAAGTATTATCCCGAACATAAGAATATATTTAATTCATATAGAAATATCATGCATGATTATACAAATCAATTATTTATTAATTATATATCTTGTTATGTTAAAAAGGAAAGAGAATTAAACACATTTCCAAATAATTTTAAAACACATATGTATATTTTACATCACCAACATTATCTTGAAACATTGAGACCAAATAAAGAAACAATAACTAAACACTATGTCATAAATTATTTTAACAATATTCATCCAGCAAAGCAAATGTTTGTATTAAATTATAATAAAAGAAACCTAATGAAAAGAGAACTAATAGAAGAAAATGAATTAAAACAAGAAAATGAATTAAAACAAGAAAATGAAGTTGAATAATGTAGAAGTCGTAATATGTTAAAAATAAAAAATAATTTTATAATATT
>OBMK010001537.1_pt1 | contig 19256 bp, 14 predicted proteins | sample 1539081 | NCBI WGS metagenome assembly OBMK01 (sample SAMEA3355528, study PRJEB22509) | marine metagenome | biome: marine; feature: river plume; material: water | place: USA | collected 2010-08-07 | depth 0.5 m | reverse complement strand
CTAGCTAGGCTCTGCGCTTTAAACATAGCCACTTGCTGTTGGTTACTCATGCTAGTCATATCAAAGTCAAGGAAAGCCTGAGCACGTTGTACGTTAGCCTGCTGTCTATTGTTGAGGTTAGCCATATCTAACTGTGACATAGCTGCAGCATCTGCCATTACCTTAGCGTTCTTAGCATCGAGGTTAGCAATGTCTACAGTCTGAGCCATACGAGCATTCTCTAGTGCAACCTGTTGCTCAGCTGTGAAGTTCATCTTAGCTACATCAGCGATACGTGCAGCATTCTGTACACGTGATTGGAACTCTTGGTCAAACTCTAGACCCAAGAACTTAGAGCGTTGCTCTGCAGCAAACATAGCAGCCTGTTGCTTGTTAGACAAGTTCTGTGCTTCAAAGCTTGCACGTGTCTGTGCATCCATCTGTGCGATAGGTAGTGCAGACTCCATAGCAGCCTGTACAATAGCCTGACCAGCCATGCTTGATGCACCTAGCCCACGAGCAGCTAGTGTAGCTGTAGCAGCCCTCATAGCTCCTGCAGCCCATGCTGGTGTCTCACCATCCTCAAACTGTTGTAGTAGTCCTGTAAGCTGTCCCTGTACGGTAGCCTCAGTAGAGGGTACACCTGTAGCTGCAGTAAAGTTAGTCTCAGCCTTAGCACGTGCAAAGTCTACAGCACTAGATACTTCCATATCTGGTGTAACTTCTAAGGGTGCTACACGCTCTACACGTTGTGCTCTATCTAGTTGCTCTACGCTTAAGCCCAACTGTGCTAGTTGCTGTGGACTCATAGTAGCGGCTTCTGCTAATGCTTCTGCGCTAGGCTTACCAGTTACAGCTGTAAGCTTAGACATGACATTAGCTACTTCAGCAGCTGCCTCTTTAGGATTCATGCCTGCAGCTTCAAACTCTTTTGCTAGAGGTACATCAGAAGCAATGTTAGCCTCTGTCTGTGTAGCAGTATCAGCAACTGCAGCAGCCTGACCTGTACCCTCATCAATCATACCCTCAGCCTTCTGGGCGGCAGAGGTAGTTTTTACATCAGCCTTAGTAGTCATAGACATAGGATCACTAAGAGCAGCAGCCTGTAGTTCTGTAGTGCTAGGTGTACCTACACGTGCTACGTTTGCACTAGCCTGTGATAGGTTAGCTTTAGCTACAGTGACCTTAATCTGTTGATCATCTACAAGCTTCTGTAGTACTTCTCGTTGAGGGTCATCAGCAGGGAGAGTAGATAACTGTTGAGACAGAGTGTTTAGTGTGCCTTGCTCTTGAGATACAGCAGTCTGTGCAGTGTCTAGTGAAGCGCCTACATCAGTAAGTGGTTTGCCTGCTTGATCTACGCTGTACTGTCTGTACACGTCTAGCTGTTGAGTGTACTGCTCTTGAGCAGCAGCACTGTCTTTGTAGGGATCAGACTCTTTATACTGCTGTAGGACATTAGCTATATTAGATGCTTCTGTTTCTATGTTTTTAAGTTTTTTGTAGGAAGACTTTAGTGTAGTCCCATCAGCATATGTGATAGTCCAGTCTCTTTCTTTGCCCGTTATCTCATAGTCTGTAGGGTCTTGTGGTACGTTACCAGAGGACAGCATTTCAGTAATGCCAGGGATGTTATTCTCAGCACCTGCACCTGTTGATCCACCAGCTATCTGTTCTAGGAAGGGTGCGTAGTCAGCTTCTGTTACACCCTCAGGTGCAGTAGGTAGACCTGTTGAGGGATCGTACTCTGGTTCTACAGGTAATGCAGGATCAGGTAATGCAGGCCCACCTATAAAGTCTATAAAGTCACCTGGCCGAATTATTCGGCTAAGCTCAGGTGTGTCTATACCCATATCAAACCCACCAGTAGTGTTAGGTGTGTTTGCTGCTGCTTGCGAACTCGCGCTCTCGTAATGGATTCCACCAGGTGCCTTGTCGGCATGGTATTGTGCCAACGTGTCGGGGTTTGAGTAATCATTTACAAAGGTTGTAGGAGGTGGAGCACCAGTAAGGCCACCAGGAGCATAACCCCTTTTCTTAGCCATACCGCCAGCTGCCATACCAATACGCTTCTGCGCTAGTTCAGCCATCTTACCAACACGTGCTGCAGCGCCAGGTTGAGATGCTAAGAACTTAGCCTGCTCATCAGACTGCATACCCTGCATTTCAGGTATAATCTTACCCATCTGTTCAGGTGTAAACCCACCAAATCGTTTAGCCATTATAATAGTCCTTATTAGTTACCTAGTTTCATCCAGATTGCAGCCCCGATGAAGGTAAACACAGCAATGGTTGTTATCTTTACGAACGTATTCCATATGCTCAAGCGTGTCTGACGCCAAGTGTCAAGCAAGCTACGGATCTCACGGATGTCTACAGCAGCTGTCTCATCCTGCAAGCCCAACTCACGCAGGACTAACTTAGCCCCACGCTTAGCTGAACGATCTAGCATATCTTCTAGCTCTTCTGTAGTAAGCTTAATCTCTGACATAGTTAAACCCATTTTAGTGTATTTGTCAAGTGTTATTACGGTTTAACAGGCCAGTCAGACTCAGATAAGTCAGGCCAGTTATTGTGGCTAGTGATGTCACGTAGAGCTTGGCGGTAGTCTGTTTGTTCAGCAGTCATAGTTAGGTCAGTTGAAGCCCACCAGTCTGTCTCTGTTAGTAGTGAAGCACGTGTACCTCGGTGCATATCTGGCAAAGCATCTAAACGATCAGCTTCCTTTTGCGCATCGTATGCAGTGCGCTCTGCGGAAGTGTACTTATCGGACACCTGCCAAGTTTGAACATAAGTAGCGCCGCTGATTACAGGAGTAATCTCCTCACAGTTTTGATACTCTGGATCATACTCAGGAAAGTCCGCGTACTGGAAAGGGGCATAACCGTATGCAGAAACGTCAATCTTGCTAACATCTCTAGGGAAGCTGACGTTTGGGTTTTCGTGTTTTATGCGACTATGTGTTACAGGCCACTCTGTAGGTACACCATTTTCAAGTTTAACGAGCATATCATTTCTCCTTACGGTGTGTTAACATCAGTGAGTGGGAAGGTGCGGATGTCTCCGGGCCATACGATGCGAACGGCTCCAGAGCCACCAGATCCGCCGGGTTTATTACCAAGCTCACTACCGCCCCCGCCGCCAAAATTACCGCCATTTCTGGTGTAGTTACCTGAATTACCCCCAACTCCACCTTGACCATCAGCGCCGGCAGACCCACCTAGTCCCGGGCCGCCAGAAACTGCTGCGCCGCCTCCAAGGCCAAAGCCCCATAAGCCAACGCCGCCACCTGCGTTACTTTCAGCGCCGCCACCGCCACCACCACCTGATCCCGATGTCGCAGTAGAACCACTAGAACCGTTGCCGCCAGCGCCAGAATATCCTGCGGCCCCGCCGCCACCGTCATTCGCCTGACCACCAGAACCACCGCCATCTCCGGCTGTGTTTGTACCTATAAAACTAGCACCATCTCCACTTTGACCGCCTGTGGCTCTGACAATAGAGGTGCTAGAGAAATAACTCGCACCACCATCTATAGAAGTACCTGATGGTAGCTCAGATGTAGATTGGTATATTCCTCTTCCCCCATCACCCACGACAACAGTGTAACTGCTGCCTGGCGTTACGGATATGTTGTTTTTGTAGGCCAGTCCACCACCAGCACCGCCTTTTCTTTGGCCACTAATATCCTGACCACCACCGCCACCGCCAACAACGACAACGCTGACAGACGTGACGCCGATTGGGCATGTCCAGCTATAAGTTCCTGGCACTGCGTATAAACTTTCACCTCTTGGCACTTCTTCTTCTCCTGCAATAAGCATCTTTAATTTAGTTGACATGTTCTACTCTCACTTCAGGTCTAAGGCAGCAGTAAAGCCATACCACGTTACACCACCATCTCTGGTACTAAACGCAAATACATCTACGGCAGAAGCTGCAGAGGTTAGAGTAGGAGCAGTACCACCAGCCCAGTCTACTGAAGAGGGCCACGTTACAGCATAGCCAGTGGCTCCCGCATCCTGAATGATCTCAACGGACATAATGTAAGCTGTGCCTGTTGCTGGCGGGTTACTAAACGTAAAAGTAGTAGCCTCCGTTAGTATGTGGCTGAATGTGTTGCCAGCCTCGCTGTTAACTGTCGTAGCATTGGTAGTAGACGTGACTGCTACATACGTTTCGTTGTAGCTATCGGCAATAAACTCACCAGTTACGTCAACAGCACCACTGAATGTACCACCAGATGCTGCACTTACAAAGTCTGTAGGTATAGTAGGCGTACCAGTGATGTCAGAGTATGCACCACTCGTGGCAACGGCTGATAATGTAGGTGTACCCGTTACATCAGAGTAAGACCCTGTAGTTGCTACAGTAGCTAATGTAGGTGTACCAGTCACCTCTGAATAAGCAATAGCTCCATCAGCAAGGGGATTACCTGCACTGATAAGGTCTGCTAAGTCTCTTGCTTTGGTCATAGTGTGTATTCCTTATAGCTTAACAGGCCAGTCACCTTCTTCAAGGTGAGGCCAGTTTGCATGGTCTGTGATGTCACGGAGAGCTTGTCTATACGTAGTAGTTATATCATCTAAAGTTAAATCTGTCAAGGCTAGATAGTCTGTAGCAGATAGTAGTTGATTACGTTTGTTGCGATTCTTCTCTGCCCATGCTGTATTGTTAGCCGTAACTTCTTCAGCAGTCATAGCTACAACAGTCTTAGCGATGATCCAACGCCCCGTATAAATGGTCTCACCTACCATAGTATCATCTGGTGCGTTATCTGCTGTATATACACCATTAGTCTCACGAGTAGGCTGACTATCAATCACAACTTTATGTGTTGTATGATCGTAGTCTGGGTAGTCTACGTGATGTACTTTCTTTACACCGTAACGTGCGAGAGTAGCATCGCTAATGTTACGAGGAAAACTGATGTTTTTGTGATCCTTACGAAACTGTCCTACACTGTAGGGGTATTGGCCTGTTGCCGTGTTTACATACATTGTATATTCCTTTCTGTATGTCTTACGATATTACTAAAGTAGTGGCTACGGATGCGGATGACGTAGTATTAAGAGTTGCTGTCCACTGTGCGGGAGTAAAACTTGTCTCTGATGTAATTTCTTTACATCCCAGGCCTGCTGTAACATCTTCGGTATCACCTTCGTCTTCCGTTATAAACTGGTCTAAGTCCCCGCCTGAAGTAAATCTTCTTATGGTTCCTTCACCTAAAATGTGACCGACACAGGCAGCACATACTACCACATTTCCGTACTCTAAATTTGCAGCGCCTTGAAATACTGGGTCATCTGTGTTAGCAGTTATTTTTGTATCAACAAGGGTAAGTGTGGGTGTACGAGGGCTTCTAAACACCATTACCTGAAGTACAACAGAACTCGTGGTTGTTGGAAAGGCAGCAGATAAAATGGAATTTGACTCTGTACCTTCAGAAATTTTGTAGTGTATCTTATGGTTTACGTCATAAGTATCGTTGCCATAAGCTGTAGTCAACGAATTAAAGCCACTGTTTGTTAATGTCATACTACTTGTTTGATCGCCGTTATCTTCACCTACAGCATGGTGTACGAGTATAAGGTCTCCTGACACTATACCAAAAGATGTTATGTCTATTCCAACGGAACCGCCGTTAGCACTTGTCCCTTGGCCAGAACCCACAAATTTTACTATATTGGGTTGGATGCCTCCAGCGGAGGCGTTTATCATGTTAAAAATACTCATGTTATTTCCTTCGCTATCTCGGAACCATAGTATGTTATACCACCATCTATTGTAGAAACAGCGAATGATGAAGTCTTACCGTCCTCTGGCGTTGAGGCTACTACACCACCGTCCCACTTAATAGAGGAAGGCCATGTAATAGTGGCGTCACCTGTTAATGAGTATTGAAAAACTGCATCGCTACCAGTCCCAACAAGATACATCTTAGTACCGTCTGGTTTGATGAATAATCCATGTGGTACAGTCTCTTGTTCAGCTATAAGAAAGCTCTGGTTATAGACAGCAGTGGATATGTTCCAAGCTGTGCTTAAACTATATTCATTGACATCATTCCCCTGAGCCCCCAGCACATACATTACAGTACCTTCGGGCTTAAAGAAAATACCCTGTGGTGTATTGTCTTGGGCAGATACACTGAAGCTCTGCACAAAAGAAGCAGAAACTATCCTCCAAGGTGTACTAAGGCTGTACTGATTTACATCATCTCCACTTGCCCCTAAAATATACATTACAGTACCATCATGCTTAAAGAAAATGCCCTGTGGATTAGTCTCTTGGGTAGCTACACTAAAGACTTGTGCATAAGAAGCTGTAGATATGTCCCATGCAGTGCTTAAATCATATTCGTTTACGTCATCCCCCGAACTTCCAGTAACATACATCTTAGTACCATCAGGTTTAAAGAAGAGACCTGTAGGAGTAACCTCTCTGGCAGCTACACTAAAAATTTGATTAAAGACTGATGTAGTTATATCCCATGCAGTGCTTAAATCATATTCGGTTATGTCATCTACCAGTTGCCCAAGAATATACATCTTAGTACCATCGGGTTTAAAGAAGACTGATGATGGAAAGGTTTCTTGGTCAGCAACGCTAAAACTAATGTCATCATAAACCGCTGCACCTAAGTCGTAGATAGTCCCAGTAGTACCCGTAATCTCTATCTGCGCCGCATATGCTACACCTGATGCAGGTGGGTTATTTAGTTCTATTTTAGTGTTGTCCGAAAGTACAGAATTAAAGTAGTGACCTGTAGATAAGTCTAGGGCGTTGGTGATTAGGGCTGTAGAGTATTGAAATACTGTATTATTTGTCAGCCAATATAACTTACTACCATCGTTGTTGAACACTAATCCTCTTACAGTACCCCCTACATTACTGTCGGTATAAGACACTGCGCTAACAGAAGCAGTGCTTAAATCAAAACCCGTAGACAAAGTGTACTCTTGTATAAGAGAGCTACCTGACACGAACATTTTAGTACCGTCAGCATTAAACACAAGAGAATAAGGGTCTGCGATTTGTGCAGACACATCAAAGCTAACACTATCATACGAAGCTGTACTAATATCATATGCAGTAGTAAGACTATACTGATACACGCTATCAGTACTTGTACCTATCATATAAAAAGCAGTACCATCGCTGTTAAAAGCAATGTCACGCAAAATGGTGTCCTCAGAGTTTGTACTAAAACTAACACTGTCATAGGATGCAGTACTTATATCAAAAGCAGTAGACAAAGAGTACTGATAGGTAATGTCACTGCCGTAGGAACCTATGTACATTTTAGTACCTGTGGGATTAAACTTTACAGAAGATGCTGTTGTTGTCTGACTACTCCCATCAAAACTAACATTGTCATAGCTCGCCGTACTAACATCATAAGCTGTCGATAGGCTGTATTGGTGAACCTCATCAAGCACAGAAGCAAATACAGCAATGTACATTTTAGTGCCATCATTATTGAAGGCTAGACCTCCATCATTAGTAAACTGAGACGAAAAACTAAAGGCCTTATGATCATACGCAGCACTAGTAAGTCTGTACCCCTCACTACTAGCAGTCGTAGTACCGTTACTACCTAAATACCGTTTGGCAGTAATGCCGTTCTTAATCTTAAACGCTTCCATAGATTCACTCTCCTCTATTAGCTTGCGTTATCTATTGACTTGACGCCAGTGTATGTCGTGCCACCATCGTCAGTCGTGAATGTAAATACGTCTGTCTCACCATCATCAGGGGCAGAAGGTGCTGCACCATTGGGCCATTTTATTGAAGTAGGCCATGTGAGGGTCATGTTTTGTAGGGTTGAGAATTGAAATACAGTGTCGTTTGTAGAACCTACAATATACATTTTTTTGCCACTATTGCCAAAGGCTAATCCTTTAGGTGCAGTATCTTTATCGCCAACATAAAAGGTATTAGCCGCAGATAGTGTTGATACATCCCATGCTGTACCTAGTGTAAATGAATATATATTTCTATCTGCGCTGTCTGGGTCAATAACATACAGTTCCGTACCATCATCCTTAAACCTAACACTGTGTGGGTTTCCTGATGATGCACTTACAGATCCGTTTTGAGCAAACGAAGCAGTAGATATGTCCCAAGCAGTGCTTAGGTTGTACTCATTTATGTCATCGCCATTACCGCCACAAACATACATTTTAGTACCGTCAGGCTTGAAAGTAAGCCCTTCTGGTGCTGTTTCTTGTGCTGCTATACTTTTACTAGTACTGTCATACGAACCTGTAGACACATCCCAAGCTGTACTTAAAGAATACTGATATACAGTATCGGATGACGCCCCTATCATATACATCTTTGTTCCATCTGGTTTAAAGTGTATATCACCACAGTTTACATCCTGACCTGAAAAACTAAAAGTCTTGCTTGCATAGCTTGCTGTTGAAACATCGTAAGCTGTGGTTAATGTCCACTGATCTACAGCACTACCACCGGGGCCGATAATATACATAGCCGCCCCATCAGACTTAAAGAATAAACCTTCTGGTGTGTTTTCCTGTGACGAAACACTTATACTTTTATCATCATAAACAGCATTAGTAAAACCATACCCTACAGCACCACCAGTAACCTCTAGCTGAAACGCTTGCACATCCCCAGCATTAGCAAGGGGGAACTCTGTGTTTTCCGTTAGTGTGTGATTGAAGTAGTTGCCTGTAGATAGGTCTAGTTCTTCTGTTTTGAAGGTTGAAGTTATCTGTGTTACAACATCTTGAGAGTAATCAACTAAATACACTTTTGTATTATCAGGTTTAATATGTATGCCACCGATATTTTGATTAAACGCATAGCTACTAGATGTTATAGTAGCAGTAGATAAGTCGTAAGCAGTAGTTAGTTGATACTGTAGTATTGCTCTGGCACCGTCACCAACAACATATAAAAAGGTTCCGTCTTGATTGAAAACAATGCCCCCTGGGTTACCTTCACCATCTGATGTTGTAACTAGAGATTTGCTATCGTAGCTTGCGGTAGATATATCCCAAGCTGTACTTAGTGTATATGAAAAAACAGAATTTGTAGCTGCGTCTGCTGTAAACACTCTTAACCCATCAGACTTAAAGTACAAACCTCGGGGTTCTGAACCTTGCGCTGAAACGCTTTTTTGCTGTGAATAACTTGCGGTAGACACATCCCAAGCAGTACTTAACGTGTACTGTGATATAGCATCGCTGCTCTGCCCAATAATGTACATACTCGTACCGTCATCCTTAAGAAATATAGCATACGGTATCGTTTCTTGGGCAGAAATACTTTTACTTACACTGTCATAGCTTGCTGTAGTAACATCCCACGCAGTAGATAACGAGTACTGAAATACGGTATCATTTTGACTCCCGACAACATACATCTTCGTGCCATCAGGTTTGATGTAAACACCTGTAGGAGTATTATCTTGTGATGCAACTGAAAAGTCTCCGTAAGAGGCCCAAGAACTAGGGTCGTTACTAGCCACACTACCTGAAGTAGTACTACCAACAGTAACCTTAATATCCTTGCCTACAGAGACAGGGCCATTCACTACGAAGTCTTTGTTATTAGCCATTATTTAGCTCCATCAATAGCAAGTGCAGCATTGTAGGTAGTACCACCGTCTGTCGTGTTGAATGTTAGTACGTCTGGCTCACCTATAGAGGGTGACGTAGGTGCTGTACCGCCAGACCACTGTAGGGATGTGGGGTATGTTATGGTTGCGTCTGTACCAACTGTGTACTGAAATACACTATCATTGGTGTTACCAGAGATGTACATCTTAGTTGCCTTGCGTCCAAAGAAAAGACCACCAACAAGACTTTCTTCGGAGCTAAAATCAAAGGAGTTTCCACTATATGAACCTGTGGTAACATCATTGGGGGTAGTCAGTGTGTATTCATAAACACTGGTGTTTTCACGGCCAGCCACAAAGACTTTAGTTCCATCTTCATTGATTGCAATCCCATGTACATTATCATCTTGTACACCTACTTGAAGCCAGTCTCCATCATAGGATATGTCACTAATATCAAAAGCTGTAGTTAGGCTATAAGGCTCTACTCTATTTGACCCAGTGTCTAAAACAAGCAGCTTTAAACCGTCTGAACTAAAACACAACCCTTGTGGGCCGGTTGCCTCAGACACACTAGCAGAAACGCTGTCGTATGAAGCTGTACTTAAATCAAAAGGTGTAGTTAGGCTGTATTGATATACAGCATCAGGGGTGGTTGCACAGACATACATCTTACTGCCATCGTTGTTGAAGGTAAGATCATTAAGTCCTGTCCCTGTTTGACCGCTTACATCAAGAGACACACTATCATAACTAGAGGTAGATACATCCCAAGCAGATGACAGTGAATATTGAAACACAGTGTCTGGCGCAATCCCACCAGCGATAAACATCTTAGTACCAGAGTTACTAAATGCCACACCATTAGGTGATAAGTTTTCACTACTTACACTAAAACTTTTGCTGTCATAACTAGCACTACTAATATCGTATGTTACACCGGGGCCACCATCCAACAACAACGTAGCACCACTAGATGTCCCACTAGCAGCAGGGTTGGTTAGTGTTACTTGGATGTCAGACGTTGGGGTGACCTCAAAGACTGAACCTGTGGATAGGTCTAGTTCTGCTGTGTTGAGGGCTGTGGAGTATTGGTAGATGGTGTTGCTTCCTGTTCCTATTACATACATCTTAGAGTCATCACTGTTGAATAGTACAGAACGTACTGCGGTTTCTTGCGCATTAACAGAAAAACTGACAGAATTATATGAAGCTGTGTTTACGTCCCAAGCTGTGCCTAGATCATATTCGTATACAGTATCTGTATTCTGGCCTGAAACATACATCTTAGTACCATTGGAATTAAAAGTTACACCACCGGGTGTACTGTCTTGGGAGGCTATGCTAAAGAAGTCTGACGAATAACCTGCTGTACTTAAATCCCAAGCTGTAGTTAGAGTGTATTGATACACAGTATCTGCGCCTGTACCTATCGTGTACATTTTAGTCCCATCAGAACTAAATTCTAAACCTGTTGGCGCTGAATCTTGCTGTACAAAATCAACACTGTCGTAAGATGCGGTAGACACGTCCCAAGCTGTACTTAGAGTATATTGAGAAACTTTATCCGCAGTATTACCGACAATGTACATCTTAGTGCCATCAGGCTTAAACCTTACTTCAAATGGCGTTGCATCTTGTGTAGAAACATCAAAGCTATCACTTGAGTAAGATGCTGTACTAATATCGTAAGCTGTTGTCAGTGTGTATTGATAAACACTATCATTAGATGCAACGTTTTCAATAACGTAAAGTTTTGTACCTCCGTCACCAAAAGAAATACCTTGTGGGGATGTTGTTTGGGCAGCTACGGAAAAACTAACACTGTCGTATGTTGCACCTGTAAAGTTACCACCCACTTGTTTAGACACAACTGTACCCACAGCCTCGTGATAGACCGTGGGTTGAATACCGTTCTTTACTTTGAAGTCTTTATTGTTTGACATCTACTTCACCTTCCATAGTTGTCGCATTATGTCTTACAGAGTAATAGCTTTAACTGTGAAGCTCATACTATTAGTGCTTGCTGGTGTAGCCAGTAGGCGTACATTACCCGCACTTATGTCTACGTCAAACTCTGCAAGCTTAGTGTCTGTGTTAACAATAGCGTACTCAGTAGCTACAGCAGTTGTACCATCGTGTGTAATAACAATCTCAGCAATAGTGCGTTCACCTGCTGTGCTATCCGCTACAGTAACAACCGCCTTAACGCCATCATAAGATGCTACAGCATAAGTAGCGATAGCTGTTTGTGTAGTTGCTGAAGTAGAAGCTGTCTGTGTATCAAATGCCTCTAGCGTAGAGTTAACCCAAGCAGAGCCGTTCCAAGATAGTACCTGCCCTGATGTAGCACTTGTGATAGTCACATTGCCTACGTCATTCAGAGTGTTAATAGTAGGAATAGATGCAAAAGTAACTGTGCCAGCACCATCAGTCTTGAGGAACTGTCCTGCTGTACCGTCTGAAGTAGGTAGAGTAACTGCTGCAACGAAGCTGTTGAGGTTAGCATCAGCGGTATTGTTTGCATCAAACGCCTGAACATCTGTACCTATAGCCAATCCCAAGTTAGTACGGGCTGTACTAGCGTTGTCTACGTCAGACAGATTGTTAGATGTACGTAAAAACCTAGCATCTGAAGCCGCTTGAGTGTACACATCAGCAATACTGAAAGCACCGTATGCTACAATGTCAAGCAAGTCACCTGCTGTAGCACCAGTTGTAAGAACAATACTTGTACCATTTGTAGCAGTAAAGTCTGTAGTCACAATAAGCTTAACACCGTTAAGGTATACATCTACAAAACCTACATCATACGTAGCAGTAAAGGTAGTCTGTCCAGAAGTAGCTGTGTAAACACTTCGTTCAGCAGTACCGTTTACAGCCGAACCCGCATCAATCCAAGAACTGCCATCATAGACTTTCATTAAGTTAGCTGTAGAGTCGAAGAACAAAGCACCAGTAATAAGAGCATCACCGTCATTGTCTACGCCAGGAGAGGTAGCTTTAGCACCTAAGTAACGATCATCAAAGCTATCATATGCAGCCTCTGCAGCAGCAGCACTTGCAGCCGCACTAGCACTGTCCCCAAAGGTTGTGTCAACATAACCCTTAGTTACAGCATCAGAAGAGGCGCTGGGCGTAGCTAGACCTGTAACAGTATTGCCACCCATAGCAATGTTGCCAGTCATAGTACCACCAGCTAGAGGCAGCTTGGTAGCAATGCTGTTTGTAACAGTGGTAGAGAAGTTAGCGTCATCACCGATAGCTGCAGCTAGTTCGTTAAGTGTGTCTAGCGCACCAGGTGCAGCATCAACAAGGTTAGACACTTGTGTATCTACGTAACCCTTAGTGGCAGCATCAGATGCAAGAGAGGGTGTAGCTACGTTGTTGATCTGACCGCTAGTCATGTCAAGCGTAGTGCCTACAGACAAGCTAGTGCCAATAGTTACAGCACCCGTAGTTGTGATAGAGTCAATGTAAGCGTTAGACCAGTAGTTACTGCTATCGCCTAGCGTAAATGTGCTATCAGCAGAAGGGATAATGTTTGACGCTACGTCAGCAGTAAATGTAACAGTATCTGTAGCAGCGTTACCTAGACTTGTATTACCATTAACACTCAGGTTACCGCCGATAACATTGTTACCTGTAGTACTTGTGTTACCTGAAACAGATAGGTTACCTGATACTGTAGCATTCTCATCTACTTGCAGTGTGTCTACGTTAGCAGTACCATCCAGCCACAGGTTGTTCCACTCAAGAGAGCTATTACCTAAGTTGTATGTAGCATCTGCGTTAGGTAGGAAGTCACTTACAGCACGAGCAGTATATGTTACAGTATCCGTAACTGCATCACCTAGTACAGTATTACTATTTACTGTAAGATTACCTGTGATCGTAGCATTCTCATCTACCTGAAGTGTATCAACATTAGCAGTGCCATCTAGCCATAGATTCTTAAATTCTAAACTAGGCGTACCAAGGTCAATGTCATTGTCAGTTACAGGTACAATCAGTCCGTCCTGAAAGCGGAACTGCTCAGTAGAAACATTAGATACTTCAACCCAAACACCAAAGCGATTATTTACTTGGCTTACCTGTATCTTATTTAAAGCATCTAAATCAGCAATCAGAGGTACGTAGGAACCCTCGTCAGATGTACCGTCATGCTTGTGTCCTGTAGTACCTGTGTCGCTCTGTGCAAAAGCATCACGTAGTTTGTTGTACTCTGAGTTGATAGGCGCTGCACGTACTACAGCGGTAGGTACAATGTCTGCAACAGATTGGCGTGTATAGCCTGACATGTTTTATTCCTCTCTTAGCGCCTGTCACCAAGGCCGTATGTTAGTGTAATAGCCTGAATAGTATGACTAGGTTTTGTATCGTTTGCAACGTAGCGAACTGAGATGGACTTAGCTGAGCCTGATATAGTCGTACTCTCTACAGGTGATGGGTTGCCATCGTAAATGTCTGTGGTGTCGTAGGTAGCTTTATCGTAGTAAGCTGCAGCGCCTGCAGTAGACAACTCATAATCAGACCCAATAGTTACGGAAGGGTTACTGTAGTCATAATCAACAGCCATGTTAACCGTTACTTCACCCTCTGAGCGCATGTACGTATTAATATCATAGAAGGACTTACGTACTGCAGGGTCATCCATGTAATAGAAGGGTGTCTGAAACAAGCTAAAGATATCTCTACCATCAAAGTCACTACCTACTTCTTGACGGAAAACATAACCAACACTATCTCCATGTATCACAAACTCTTCATCACCAATGTAGCCACTGTCTGCACAGTTGACTGATACACCTACTAACTGGCTAAACTCAAAGCCTGCACCACCCTGACCACTACGCCTGATAGCGCCAATGATACCAAGGGAGTCTTGATTAGTAAAGAATAAACGAAACTGTGACTTCTTTTTTAGTACTACAGTAGTCATTGTAGCAAGATCTTCGTTAGCTGTGTAATCCTCAAAGATAGACTGGATAGGCTTAGACAGCGTAGCTAACTCAATATCACCAATGCGGTTTGTACCCGTTACAGGGCGAATACCATCAGGTGCTAAGAAGAGTATCTCACCGTTAAACTCTGCTACACTATCTGGGGCAACACAACCAAGATTAGCAGTAACTGTTTGTAGTGTGAAGTCAGCAATGTTATTACCCACTAAGCGTTTAATGTTATTACGCCCAAAGATATACATCTCATTACGGAATGTCTTAAGCTGTACAATCTCAAAGCCTACGTTAATAACGCCAGCACCAGAAGCAGGTGTCCAATCAGTCTCATCTACAGGAGCGCTAAAGTATAAGTTGTGAGGCTCAGAGGAGTCACCAGCTAAGAATAAGTGATTGTTAAATGCTGCAACTAGGCTGGGTGCGCTGGGCGCTTGTCCACCGTTAAGCTGAACATACGTTGTACCATTCCATGTAGATGCAGGGTTGATACCATCAGCCATAGCAAACTTAGCTGCACCCCAGTTAAAGCTTTCAAAGCGTACCTTAGATACACCAACCATAGTAGGTGAACCCACGCTAGTGACAGCCTGCCATCCTTTAACTACAGGGGTAGACTGTACTGTACCTGTAGCCGTGGATGTACCACCCGTTAAAACGTTACCTGTGGCGAATATATTATCCGGCAATTTACCAAAGTCAATTACAAGAGCGTTTGAAGCTGTAGAGATAACTGTTCCCGTGGCAGCTATTCCTGTGTCATCACTTGAGCTAACTTCCCCTGTTACAGTTTCGCCTACTGTAAAGCCAGAACCCTGCCCTGAAGCTAATGTAACATCGTAGTAGTGATTATACCAGTGTAAGTAGTTATTACCAGAAGCAGGTTTACGACAGCCAAAGATACCCTGATTAATATCAGCAGATACATGCACCCCTAATACAGGACTATTAGCTAATCCTGTAAGCTCACCATAAGAGTTTTTATACCCTGAGATACGTCTGTACCCACCATTCAAGGCAGGCTCATAGTTAATAAGACGCAGTGCTGAACCTGCCATCTGGCTACCCTGTGTTAAAGGGTCTTGATTAACTACCAAGCCACCCATACAAGGTGTAGCAAATGTACGTAGGTTATCAGCCATTAGTTAGTGCCAGTTTGCTTGTTAAAGTATCTACCTGCTATTACAGAGGATCTAACGTATAAAGGTAAGTCAAGAAGTAAACGGCGCATGTTATCCATACCATCCTCAAACTTCTGCTGGTGTAATGCAGCACTCTGTTCATTGGCACGGAAGCGCATGAGATACATAACCGCACCATCAACTATCACGGTATTAAAGCGATCAGGTACTATGCACTCATCGTTATAAGATACTAGGTCACTAGGGTATGACCAGTAGCGATACTCTAGCTCATAGGCATCATCTGGTAGCGGTGTAATACCAAACTTCATGTCCTGTGTCTGATAAGCAATGTTAGGTATACTATACCCATCTACACCACTAACATCTTCACCTGAGCGGTACTTACGGATATAGTCCTCATAAGTGATCACAGATAGTCTAGCAGGTGTATTACCCTTAGAAGATAAACGCTTAAGGTAGATAGTGTCCCAGTCAATCTTAGAAGCATCTGAGGCAAAGTCATACACACCTATACCAGGGGTAAGGGTTTGCGTATATGTTGTAAGTGTAAAAGGCCACTCTTGACTATTCTGCAGTAACTCACGTATAGCAGAGTTAATTCCGTCCTTAGCTAATGCCTGTAAGTTACGAGCATCACTAAAGCCATCACCACCAATATCAAGTTCAACTTCATTGACACGGCGTAATGCTTGATTAACTAAAGATACAAAGTTAGCCATAGAGACATCCTAATGATAAGTGTGCCGAAGGGCCAGCCTCGTAAGAGACCAGCCCGACAGACTAAGTGATTTAGGCAGCGTTGTAACGTGCTGTGATAAGTGCCTCTGGACGCAGAATCTTGCGGCCATAAAGGTGCATACCACGAACAATGTCAGCAAAGCTATCTGGGTCACGGTAGTTCTCAACTTTGTTGATCTGCTCAGCAGAAGCAACAGCATCGTCCTGACCAGCTACGATAACACCGTAGTTAGCGTCTTGTGCAGTTGTACCAGAAGTACCAGCACCAGTGCCTTTAGCTGGCAGAGCGTTAGACACATAAACACGGAAGCCGTGAATGTTGTTCAACACCAGACCGTTTTGCAAGCCTGAACCACCGAAGTCACCATTCAACATACGTGAATCTTCGTCTTTCAGCATCTCTACAAACACTGGGTCAAGAACAACCCAACGTCCACGTGCATCTACATTTGCTGTGTCCATCTTACGAGCCATACGTGCAAGTACAGTCAAAGGAGAAACAGTTGTAGCTGACAGGGCTGTTGCGCCTGGCAAACGTGGTGCCAATGGTACGGAGTCACCTGCAGTAGCTGAACCAGAAATGGTCAAGTTACCGAAGTCAGTTGCGTCTAGGTGATTAGCTGAAAGATATTCACCTTCTACTGCAGCATCGTTTAATGCTGTGCCGTGCTGTGCATCGCCACTAGATGTAGCAATAAATGCACCAGCAGCTGTGTGACCAGAGAGGTAAGACAATACGTCTGCGTCCATTGCGTCTGCCATTTTATATGCAGCACGATCAGCGGCCAAAGATGTGAAGTCTACATTTGCAAACTGCTCTTCAATGTCATCCATTTTGAAAGCAAAGTAGTTAGCTTGGTCAATGGTGAGCGAGAAGTCAGAGTCATCAAGTTTCTCTACTGAGATACCTGTGTGACGCTGCAGAGCATTGACGGTTACGTCTGGCTCTTTTTGGATGCGAACAGTGTCGCCTTGGTTTGCAATATCACCGAAGTAAGAGTTGTTGGTGATTGCGTTAGTTACAGCTGCACGACGAAGTGCAATCTGTGCTTGTTTGGAGTAGATAATCGGGGAGAAGTTCCCGTCAAACCCACCACCAGCGGTTCCAATAGCCATAATAATTCTCCTTTATAGATATGGCGTGAGATTTAGACACTACATATCCACATTAAAAGAGGCTCGTTGTATTAGGGTAGTCAGCTGTGTTATCAGGAGGGCCATCCTTCAAACGCTGGGCCTATACTAAGAGGTAGTTCTTCGTGTGGCTAGTGCTTAGTGAAAAGCATGTACAAGCAGTTTATGCCTGACAATGTACATGCCTATAGTTTTATCCACGATACAAGTATTGTCAACTTATTTCTTTGATACATCGTAAATAAACTTACCAGAGCGCTGAGCATCAAAGATCTCATCCATGCGCTTCTCGTATTCTTTGATAGACATCTTAGCTACCTGCGACTCAGTGATATACTTAGATGAATCATCTGTGTCAGGTGCTACACGTCCTTTAGCTTTGACTGAGGATGCTGCTGCTTTATCAGAGCTAGACACCTTCTTAGTCTTAATACCTTGATCTGACTTATAAAGATCAATAACTCGTGCAACCGACTTAGCGTCTTCACTGTTCTCATACAGAGCATCCTGTACTACTTTAGGCTGCTTCTCTGCCCAAGAGTGAAACGCATCATCAGCACGAATCTCTTGGAAGTCAGGGTGAAAGGATAGCAACTCTGCTTCTGCCTTCTCACGCTTAGCTGTTGTACGTAAAGCTTCAATCTCTTTTAAGCGCCCGTCAAGCTCAGATGAACGTTCACTAGCTTTCTTATCAGCGATTGCCTCTACGATACCTGCAACGTCTGGGTACTTCTTAGCCCAAGCCTCTACTTCATCTTCTGACTTAGGTAGTACAAGCTCATTCTTAGTAGCCGCATCAAGCTGAGAAGTTAGCTTATCAAGCTGTGCCTGAAACTCTTTCTCTTTCTCTTGAGTGTGACGCCGTAGATCACCGTAACGCTTCTTGAAGTTCTTCTCTTCTGCACTTAGATCTTCATCTTCTTGTGCTTTGGCTTGTGGTTCTTCTTCTTGTTTGGTAGAACTCTCTGCCTGAACTGGGGGTTCGCTAGGCTGTGTGCTATCGGGTTCCGCTTCAACAGCTTCCTCTTCTGTTTCATCTTGCGTTACCCCTGCTTGCTTGAGCAGTTCTTTTAGCTCAACCTCATCACGTTCTATACGAGATAGGTTACGATTATGTGACACTGAGTCCGTTTTAATTTGGGCTTCCGACATTTATTACTCCTTATGTTGGGGCCAGCCGTAGCTGGGTAGCCTTATAGTTATATGGGTAGTCTGGTAGTTACTTCTTCTTCTTAGGCTTGGATGCGAGACCACCCTCTGAGAAACCGTAGCCGCCGCCTTTGGCAGATGACTCAAGTTTCTCCTTTATTTTAGCGCCTTCTTTTTGTATGTCACTAATCTCACTTTCAGTGGCTAGGTTTTCTTGTGCAGCCTTCACTACTTTAGCTGTACCCTCATCTGCTTTACTGGCTGCATCTGCAAAGATGTCAGATGGGCCGCTGTCATCACTACCATTATCTGTATCACTAGAAACAGTAGGTGCTAATGGGCCTTTATAGTCTCTAGCACCAGGCTCATCATTCAAGCTAGTAACGGTGATAGGAGAAGGAGCTTCAATAGGCGACATACCTGTTGGGACATAACCAGCATCAGGGGTATATGTCATAGCTGCTTCTACTTCAGCAGGGGTCATTACAGGAGGTTCTGCAGGAGCAGCTACCTCAGGCTTCTTAGCTTCTTCTGTCTTACCAAACAGACGCTCAAACAAAC
>OBMK010001528.1_pt1 | contig 19351 bp, 22 predicted proteins | sample 1539081 | NCBI WGS metagenome assembly OBMK01 (sample SAMEA3355528, study PRJEB22509) | marine metagenome | biome: marine; feature: river plume; material: water | place: USA | collected 2010-08-07 | depth 0.5 m | reverse complement strand
AATTGGCTTTCATTTGGCACAGTAGTGCCTCTTTTGGGTTTAATAATACTCATTAATATGTTCCTCCGTCTACTGTGGTTACTTCAAGACTGCTTAGGTTAACATTATTACCACCAGAGATAGCTAGTGTATTGGGGCTTGTAAATGTTAAATTCTGAATAGATCCAGCAGCTTGTGCTACCCAGTCGTAATCAGTTCCATTCCAACTTAATACTTCATTGGTTGTTGCACTGCTTGTATTTAAGTGTGTGTCTACATCGGCGTCTGTATAGTGTCCGCTTGGTGCTGCTTCCCATAAGCTGGCAGCGTTGTCCCATGTTAACACATAGTTGTCGAGTTTACCAGTTGTATCAACATCAGTTAAATCATCTAAGTCACTTACTACTGGGGGTGTGTTTACATTCTTCCATTGATTTAAAGACCCGTTGTATACTAGATACTGGCCGTTACTTAGTGTGCCATCAATTTGCACATCGTGTAGGTTATCTAAGTTTGTTACAGTTTGAATATCTTCAGCTGTTGCAAAACTTTGTGTTCCGTGGATGCCATTAATCTTAATTAACGCCATTACCAGGGACTCAATTCTGTTAGTGTTGTATGTATCTGTGCTGGCACTGTAAACTCTGTAGCGCCTGCACTTAGTTGTATATGGTATTCATCACGCATTAGCTGTAGCACTAGGCACACATATTCTTTGTGTTCACCTGTTAGTGCGGCGTTACGCTGTGTGTCAGCATCTACATAGTTGTATATTGCATCCTGACATTGTTGTTTCATGCTCATAAATTTGCTCCTTTATCCAAAGTTAACCACCTGGGCATTTGTAGTGAATTCTAAAGTTTTTAATTTAACTTCATCACTAAAGTCTGCCTGTGTTGCATAGTAAATTGTAAATGGTCCTGCATAAGCTGCACCGTTACCACTCTTAAAGCTCCAGCTTTTAATACTTTGTGCTGATCCTAAGTCAATAGCTAGATAGCTTATTGACATATTACCACCTAGATTCCAATAAAATGTATTAGTAGGGTCACTATCAAATGCTTTCCAATCATCATATGCTGAACTATAAGCACCCTGGGAACTTACGGCAAACGGTGTTGGTGTATTGTGTGAAGTCATATTGCTAGGGTATGCTGTTCCTGTTTGTCCTGCTGTGTCATACATACGGAAGTTTGCTACCATTATACTTGTGTTAGTAGCTGCCGGTCCACTTCCACCATCAAAGTCTTTAATTCTCCAATAACGAGCTGTTATATTTAATGGTGCTAGCGTCAGACTCATAGTAGCTTCAGCACTTTCTGCTTGTGCAAAGTTTTGGGCTTTTACTCTAACAGTATGTGCTCCATTAGCATTGCTTGGTATTGACACTGTGAATGTTCCATCACCGTTGTCTGTAAAGTCTTGTGGTGTGCTTACTACACTACTATCACTATCTTTAGTTATTTCTAAACGGAATTGACTACCAGGAACATAAGCTGTGCCATAGTTAGTAACTGTAACAACATAGTCTATTCCTTGATAACCACTAGCATCACCAGTTAATGTTGGTGTAGTTGATGCTGTTCCACCACCACTTACTGTTTGGAATGTAATGTTACCTGCACCATCTGTTTGTAATACTTGGTTAGCACTACCATCAGTTGTAGGGAATGTATATGCATTAAAGAACTTAATACCGCCGTTATATACATCTAAACTTCTAGTGCTACCAGTGTCGTCAGTGTAAACTCTCAGTTGTTTAGCATTAATTGACATTGGTCTACGATTATATGAATCTACTCCACCATTGTTGTCATCATTGACTGTAATGTTAAAGCCATCATGTGCACCAAACACTCTCATGTCCATGGTTATTTCATCAGTGTCAGCATAGTTCTTTTCAAATGCCACAAAGTAATCACCAGCATATGTGTTACCATTACCACCTACATTTGTTCTAGGCTGATCATTGTCAGGGTCTAATGTAATGTTCCATTGGAAGTTGCTGCCACCGGTGTTGTGTCTACCTACTTGTGAGAACACATTACCGTTGCTATCACTACACATCAGTTGTGGTGCATTCCAATTACTGGTGCTTCCTTCTAGTTTAAGCACTGGAGCTGTTAGGCTTGATGCTGTTCCACTTATAAGAGCGTTAGTCCCATCCCATGTAAAGTCTGATTCACCGTTAAGGTTATCTGCTGTAGCACTACCTGTAACGAGTCTATTGTCACCATTGTTGTTGATTACTGTTTGTGTTGGAATTGTTGGTGTTCCAGTTAATGAACTATATGCTCCATCAAATAATGTTGGCTTTCCAGTTAATGAGCTGTATACACCATCGAAAGCATCAGTAATACCATAACCTGCAACTGTAGTTGGCGTGCTTGTAATGGCACTCCACGCTAATGAAGTTGGTGTTAATGCACTTAGGTCCACCGAGTTGCCACTTGAGATGCTGAGGTTTGGATTGGCAAACGATAGGGTTTGGTTATCAGTTTCGCTTGTTAAATAGCCTGCATCATTTGTCCATTGGCTAATAGCTCCTGATTTGTTTGTAAATGTATCTGTGCTGGTTGGTGTTACAGTTCCAGTATTGGTTGTGTATCCTGCACCGTTTGTTAATTGATTGTTGTTGGTTGGGATTGTTGGCTTGCCACTTAGGTCTGCATATGCACCACTAAACAATGTTGGTTTACCTGTTAAGCTACTGTATACACCATCAAATGCATCTGTTATGCCATATCCACTTATTGTAGTTGGTGTAGCTGTTAAGGCACTAAATGCTAGACTTGTTGTCTTTAATGCTGTAAGGTCTACAGTATTTCCATTTGAAATAGTTAAATCTGGTGTAGTGAAGCTTAGTGTTTGGTTATCTGTTTCACTTGTTATATAACCAGCATCGTTAGTCCATTGTGATATCAATCCTGTTTTGTTGGTTAAGGCTTGAGCACCATCTAGTGTTGCTACTGTTGAATCAATAGCTACTGTTCCACTTTGGGTTATTGGTCCGCCTGTTAATCCTGTTCCTGTAATTACTTGTGTTACTGTTCCTAAGCCTGCGCCTGTTATAATAAAGCTGGCTGGTTGAATGTCTAAGCTAACTAGGTTATCTGATTCTGTTACTGTGACATCTAAGTTACTGTCACTTTGTGGTGTTATTTTAGTGCTCATCGTGTAATCCCCCAAGCAACTAATGCATCACCCTGTAGTAATCTTTGTTTATTACCACCTGCATCTGTCATAACAATATCGTAGTATTGTTTGCCACTTACTAGTGCGGCTGTTTGTGTATCTGTTAAACTAATGTTAAACAACCCTAATGCAGCGTTTGTTATTGCTGTATTAAAGCTGGTGTGTGTTGTTGAATGGAAATGTTCTCTAATCTGTGCTGCAAAGGTATAACCAGTAATATCAATTGGCACACCTGATTCACTTACCTCAAAGGCACGACCAAAGTCGGCTTGGGCATCTATTGTAATGTTGTAAACGGCTGCTGCCATGTTATCTCTCCTATAGGTATTTTAACTAAACAGTGTTGCAACACTGCTGGCTAGGAACTGTAGTGCTTCATAACTCCATCTGATAATGGCGTATAGTGTTACTACAATAACTAAGTTATCCAAGTTTTTAATAAGACTCTTCATCTCTGGGGTTGTGTTAATTGATTCTCTCATAATAATTACTCCTTGTTGTAGTTATTTATGACAAAGAATTTCACTGGTTTTAGGCCATAAAAAAGCCCCTACACAAGGTGGTAGAGGCCGAGCTCAATGCGCTCTAACACTGGCCAACCCCCAGGCCGTCTTGTGCTGTTAGTATTTACCTTGGGGCATAAAAAAACCCTACTACACCCATGTCAGATATAGTAAGGTTTTAGTGAGCTACATTCGTAACTCGATCAGCACTCGCTGACCATACAATAGTTAACGGTCCACCACAGTCCGTTCTAGGGTTATAGCATCCACTATTGCGACACTATGTATATAGTATACACGGTTAAGATTGGTCTGTCAACCTTTTCTTATTCTTATATACCACTGTAACTTCCTTTTTGGGCATAACAGTGTTTTTATTATGTTTAGCATCCATAAGATAGTCTGCTGTATCACCTATGCGTTCGATACGATTTGTGCTAAGTGGGTGTGTGAACTTCCACAGTTTCCAGGCACTAGCACGGTTCATTCGTTTGTATTCACTGTGTAGGAAGCGTTTGTTTATTGTGGTTATCTCATCCCATGTATAAGGTGGTAAGTTGTATGCAAATGCTATGCGTTTAGCGTGTGAAGTTAACCATAACATAGCTTTAGGATTGCGTTTGTTCTTACGCCACCAGTTGTTGAATGTTTTAACTCTAGCATTCATGGCATTGGCTTGATCGTTACTCATAGGTCAAACACTGCACTAAGATTACTATCAACATCGTCTTGTAACGCTGTATCATATATATCATCCCATAGTGTTCCATCTTGTCTAGTTGCTTTAAGGCCTGTTAGTTCTTGCCATCTATTGATTATTACATCTATATACTTTGTTTCGAACTCTATACAACGAGCTACTCTATTTGTTTTTTCACACGCTATTAGTGTGCTTCCACTACCGCTGAATCCATCATACACTATATCACCTCGTTTGGTGCTGTTAAGCAGGTGATATGATATCAATTTTGGTGGTTTAACTGTAGGGTGCATCTTAGATGTTTCTCTTGACGGAAGTCTTTTAATCTCTTGATAGTTAGTATCATACTTGTTTAATAGTTTAATCAATTGTTCTTTGGTTAAGTTATCTAGTTCTTCATCTGTGTGTGCATTGTTCTGGTTGCGTTCTGCATACCATCTGTGTGCTTCACCCTTTTGCCATCCGTATAGTATAGGTTCATATATCTTACAGTAATCGCCCACAAAGGTGCTGGCTTGATTCTTTTTCCATATAAGAGTATCGCTGATATGCACATTATGTGCTATTAATATTTGCTTAAATTGATGATTAAATCTCTGGTCGTGACACCAATATACTGCTCCACCTTTGTTCCAATATGGAAGTATTGCACTCATATGTTTGGTTAACAGTTCGTTTAGTTGTTCTTCGTTTAGATCATCGTTTTCAATACTGTGTTCTTCACGCCATTCTTTTGCAAACTCATTGCCTAGTTTAACTGCATTTGGACTTGCGTATGCTACACCGTATGGTGGATCTTCCCATATGATTTCAGCAGTATCTTCACCCATTAATAGTTTTACTGTTTCTGCATCACTGCTATCGCCACATACAAGTTTATGTTCACCCAGTGTATATACATCACCCCACACTGCTCGTGGAACTTTAGTGTGTGTTAGATCACTTAGATCATCTTTTTCTGGTTCACTTAACCATTTGTTTAGTTCACTTTCACTAAAGCCTGTGCCAAATGCTAAGTCTTGTATACTACTGTCTGGTAATAGTTCTTTAAGTTCTTCTACCAATAAGCCTTCATCCCAGAATGTTTTCTCGCCACTTTTATTATCCATAATACGGTAAGTTCGGATTTGTTCTTCTGTTAGTTCATCTGCTATTGTCACTGGAACTTCTGCTAGTCCTAGTTTTTTACTTGCTTGATACCGTGTGTGTCCTACTATAATAACACCATCTGTGTCTACCACTATAGGTTGTTGGAATCCATACTGTTGTATACTTTCCGCTACTGCATCAACACCTTTGTTGATCTTTCGTGGATTGTTCTCGTATGGAAATATCTCGTTAAGTTTTCTGTATTGTATCTTCATTGGGGGGTTGCTCCTTTGTTTGTGTTAGTATTTATTTCTTTGGGTTGTTCACCACTCACATAGTCTGTTGCTTCCAGCACTTGTTTCATAGTTATACCACTATCACTTTTGTTTTTTAGGAAAGCTTCTTTATCAAACTTTTGTTCTGGTGTTAGTATCATACGATGTTCAGGTGTCATTTGTGCCCACTCTCGCATACTTAGGTCTCGGTATATCTTATGCCCTACCCAAGTTCCTGATAATTTTCTTATCATATAGTCTCGTTCCCATGATTCTTCATCAGTAAACTCTCTTATATAATGTGTTCTTTCTTTGTTTTCATATCCATATATCTCTACTACTATCATATTGTTGTTCCTTTTGTTTAATGTTCCTTTGACAGAGTCTTGTTGTGTTTTTTTAGGTTTAAGTGTCATAGTATTGTGTTTTTTTAGGTTTAATTGAATACTTAATATACTATTATGCTATTATACTACTAGTGTAACACTTCTCTGTAAGCGTTAGTTTGAACCCTGTTCCAGCCTCTATCCATTGACTTATGTCAATTGTGTTAATCTTTGTTGTGCATCTAAATCCATCATGCTCTAAGAAGAATCTACATCTTAGTGTTTTTAAGTAATCACGCATCTCGTTTAATACTTTACGCTCTAGTTGGAAGTATATGTTCCACTTTTGTTTTGAATTGAATTGTCTAGCTCTTGGTGATCCGTTTTTGTTGAATCTATCTGTGTAATACTGTTTAGGCAATCCACTTCTTATAGTGTCCCACATAGTCTTTATATCCGCTTTTAAATGGGTCAAATACTCGTGCTGCTGTAAGTATCGCATCTTAGCTACATCACAGCCTATTAGTTTGAATAACTGCGTGTTATAGTGTATGCTGAGCTTCGCACCGTTAAACAATCCATTGAATATCTTCTTAACTACATCAGCAGATAGGTTTGCACCTTTGCATAGTTCTGCTCTACGCTGTGCCTTATTAGCTATATAGTCTTCTATAGTTTCCAATACCAATCCACAATAGTCTGCACATTGCATATAGTGTTGATACATTATTGTAGGTGCAGCTGTGCTTATATCATAGTTATAACTGTATCCACTGTTATGAAACATCTCTTCTCGCACTGTAGTGCGTATGCCTTGTATAGGACTACACAGTCTATGTGATCTTTCTTCGTAATCAAAGACACCACTTGATATTTGTTCTGCATATGTATTGGTTGCCCAGTTTAATCCTGTGCTATACTGTGTAGACTCTTGACTAGTGTGTTTGCTAGTGTTATACTGTATCATGTCACTTAGGTAAAGCATACCTCGTTTGTTTCTTATATACATCTTACACAACCCATTCTTCATATCATAGTGTGTGTCAATGCATATCAATAGATGTGACCTAAGATACTTGCTTAACTTGTGACTGCTTGCACCAAAGTGTTTGTCTATGTAGCGTGTATACATTTGTTTTGGTTTGTCACTCAGCAGTGCATTAGTAAATCCTATTGCACTGTTTACTCTTTTAACTACTCTAGGATCATTGAAGTTGGGTGTGTATTCCATTATTTTGGCCCCAAGCTGTCTAGTAGCTTTCTTACATATGCATACTTTTTCTTATGCAGTGCAGCCTCTGCTTTGTTTTGTTTTACAATATCGTGTGCATCTTCTAGTTTAGCATCAAGCAATACACCTGCTACTAGTGCTGTTACACCGCCAACACTCATTGTTTCTGTTACAGCTACCACACGCAATACTGCTAGTAGTATAGCAGGTTCAGTTCCTGGATCATACTTGGCTGTATCATGTGGTTGTTCATTGCGTTGAATGTTTTCCCATTTAACAATGTCTCTTACTGTAGTGTCAATGTCCTTGAAGTAAGTTCCAGCTTCTATTTGTTTTAATAAATGAGCTGCACTTAGTTTCTTCAAGAACATTGGGGGGTTATGTTCTCTCATTAGTCTGTTTCCCACAAGTTGTTGCTTGGAGTGTGTCTTGGCGCTGGTTTACCATAATCTATAAAGTATTGATCAATATACTCATCAGCTACTCTAGTGTCGTGACTTTTGCATATTTTCTCTGCTGTTACAGTTACTACATGATTATGACGGATTAAATAACTTTCATACAAGTCATTCTTCTTTTCCATCCAGTCCGGAATCTTAGCATTAATATCTTTAATTATTTTTGATGTGGTATATGCTTTGCCATCGTTACCAATCCTGTCATTGTGTTCATAATACAATTCTGGATATTCTTGGTAAAAGTTGCTGTGTTTGTGAAACAGCTCTAGGACTTTGTTTTTCTCACCTTGTGTGAGTTTTACTTGCACACTGGCATGAGGTTGTCTGCCGTGGCTTCTTGCTTGTAATTTTCTTAATGTTGGGTATATGTATAACATATGTATCTCCTTTGGTTTTGAGTAGTTAATCATTAACTTACTTTACTTATATAGTGTAACACAAGTTAGTCTATTTGTCAACCTGTTTTTGCTTTATACACTTTTATTTATCTATATACAGGTTTTAAGTGTTTAAACAGGTTTAAAAGGCGTCTTTTGGTTTTATTAGTGTTTTGGCTACTACTATGCACTCTAGTATTTTAGATACGCTATATAGTCCTATTTGAGCGTCTAAGACACCTAGTTTAACTACATCTAGTCATAAAAAAGCCCTATGTGCAACATGATGCATATAGGGCTTAGTGGGTAACAGCGTGTGGGCCTTATAAGGCGTATTTAATCGAAAGGAGTCCTATCTGGCTGACTTGCCGTGTATAAGAGTTCTCTGTTACCGTATATGTTAATTTAATCAGTCTCTTAACATTACATACTTATTTATGACCTAAGACAATACGCTTATTATTCTTAGCTTCTTCAGCTTTAGTTCTTGCTCTACATTGTTCTAAACGCATTTTGTGTTTGAAACCTCTTGCTCTATTAATTGGAATGCCTAGTTCTTCAGCTATAGTTGCCGGCGAAGCTAAATCAGCAACTAATTTCCATAGTTGGTCATGCACTTCGTTGTAAGTTTGTTTTACGGGTTTAGCTACTTTAGTTACTATGCCTGTGCTTATTGCTATATGATGTTCATTAAGCCACTTGGCTTTAATTTCTAGTCCTGCATCTTCTGCCCAGTTGTTATATTGTGGGTCTGTAACAAATACAACTACTTTATAGTTTTCTTGTGTTTTAGCATTTGGGTATACTATTCCACCTCTGCATTTTGGTAAGTGTATACCTTTGCAACTTTCTACATGCCATATAGCACTAACATTGTGTATGTTATAACATTCTCTGCTTCTAAGTTTTCCGTTTATTAATGACCTAAGTCTGTCAGAGACGGTAAGGGCTCTGCTGTATGTTGGGGCTTCCGCTTCCATGTATCACCTGTATAGTTTATGGTATTAATTCAATTGTTGATTCATATTCGGTTGCGGTGATTGATATACTATTGTCTGGGTTGAGACTCATCTGATTTATTCTAAACGGCTTACCGTCTGTATAACCATCGGCTGTGCTCCAGCCAAATTCAGATAAGTTTAATTTAATAATCTCTCCACACTGCAATCTTAATGCCGTGTGTGCTGCGTCAAATGACACTGTTTGTTGGAAGCGACTAGAGTTCATTGCGTAATTTGCAATATCTGTAACAAGACTTTCATCATCTACTAAGTCTAAACGAATTCTGCTTTCAAGTTCTGTTCCTTTATCTTCTGTTAAGAATGTTGAATTTTCTACAATAACTATATCGTCATTGTAATTTGTGCCACTGGCTTTATTTCTGTAGTCTGCTAATACTTTATTAAACTTGTCACTTTTAGCTGGCATTTGCACACTCATTGGTGATAGTATATCAATTGCAGTAAGTGAAGCTACACTAGTTTCACCACGGCTTTGAAGTTTAAGTATATACTTGCCGTTTTGGAATACTAACAAGCCGTTCATACTCTCAAGTATTTCACCAATGTTAGCATACAAGTCTTGACTTGTATCTAGTATACCATTAATTTTATAGTATCCTGTTGCTTGTGTTCTAGCTGTTTTAAAGCTATCTAAATCAATGTTAAGTCCTGCACTGTAGTTTCCACTGCTGTCGTGATCAAGTCCTTTACCATATCTAGGGTTTGTCAAGTAATCATATAAGACATCAACAGGGTTTTGATCTGCGCCACTTGTAAGAGTTACGCTGCTTGGTAATGAACTTACATTTTTAATCTTTTTACCCTTAACCACAAATGTCATTAACGGCAATCCACCTTTGTATATCTCTGCGTTTGACTTTAACACCATACCAATATAACATATTCCACGCAATCTGTGTGCTGATGTCCATTGACTACCAATACTTGTTTGTAGTAAACTGTTACTAGTTTGACTGTCTGAGCCTTTGTAAAATACTAATTTAGACCCTGATGCGGCATTTAGTGCTGGTTCATACTTACCAGTGAAGCCGTTAAGTTGAATACCATCAGCTTCAAATCCACCACCGTTGTCTGCATCCCATACTATAACATCATCAAAATAGATTTGTTGTAGTGTTTCTACTTCGCCTTCGCATATACTAAACAACATATTAAGGTGACTGTTGATACTTGTGTTACCTGTCCCATTAGTTGATTCTGTAAATAGTCTGTTACCACCAATTCTTGTTTGTCCATATAATGCTGGAATAGCTTCAGTGTTTGAAGCAGTGTTAACCATAACACTTGGACGGTTAGCTCTTTGCATAGCTTCCATCTTTTTCTTCATACGCTTTTGCATAACCTTGCCAATGACAAAGGTCACTGCTAAGTTAATAAGGAATCCACCTACTGCTGTAGCAGCAAACGCGGCAGCAGCAGCGGCTGCAGGTGCTAAGAAAGGCATATTATCGTCTCCAGACTTTTAAGACTTGAGGGCTTAGTGCTTCATATGTTACATAGATAAGACCTTGTTCACTCATACAGTATGCTGCATCGTTATACATCAACCATAATAGAGGCCATTCAAGTGTTCCTGTTTGCACTATGTCACCGTCTTCTACACTACTTATATCTTCTTGTTCTACGAAGTTTACACCTCTTAACACAGTGTCTGTGCTTATATAGTTTTTATAAAACACTAGTGCTGTGCGTCTATTATAATACTGGTGTTTGATAGTTTTGCTTGTAGTTTCATTGTAGTATGTATCAATCCACATTGATGGAAATAACATACAGTCTCTTTCACCCCACAGGTATTTGTCATACTTGTGTCTTTCTATATATTTAAATAATTCTAAATTAATGCTCATATTTTACTCCTTCCATTCGACTTGTTTTTGGACTTCTTTTGCATATTCAAATCCAAGATCGCCTGGAAATACTGCTTGTTGACTTGTATCGTTTGTCTGTCTACCGCTAAGTTTGGCAAAGTCTGTCCAGTTGTTACTTGTTTGTATGCTAACTGCTGCTCCATCCGGTCCAAGTCCACTTGCTGCACTTGCAGTATTAATAAAGCCACTGTATAATACAACGCCATCTACTACACCGCCATCAACATCATAGTATACTCTAGTAATGGTTACATTGCGTTCAACATAATCACTTGATAATATCTTTTTAATAAATGGATCACCATCACCTGGTAATGGGTCAATGCCGCCAATGTTAATTGTTAAACTTTCAATTTCAAATCCAACATTCTCTTCAACTCCATCAAGCTCTAACATATTACCTGCAGCATAATATGTTATGCCATCATATATAATGTCCCAAGGAGCGTTTGTAAGATAGTATCCACTGTTAACATCAATGTGAACTATTTCATAATATTGAACTGTAGCTTCTTTTGTTGTAGTGGTTAATGCACTACTCATGCCTCTGTTATTACTCATGAGTTATGATACCACGAAAAGTCAAACTTAACACTAACATCATACAGTCCATCTGGTCTAACTTTGTAAACAAAATCATCTTCTGCAAGTGTAACTACTATACTATCAATACCTAACCAGCAAGTTTGTCCGGGGGCTTGTAACCAATGTCCTGGTCTATATGCTAGTCTAGACTCAACTTCGCCAAATACATTTGCATTTACTGTAGCAACATTTTGACTTAGTTCACCATTATAGCTACTACCTATAGCAACTAATTGACCTTCTTTTAATACTTCAGCTTCGTTTGAACCAAAGCCTTCTAGTAAATATACTCTATCTTGATCTCTTAAAGATACTACATATGGCACCCTATTTGATTTTAGATTAAGTTTCCAAATATAAGTGTTTGTATATGCTGGGTTCACAAAATACCAACGAAATACTGCTGTTTGTCCTCTTGCTAATTGACTTGCGTTTTGTAGCACACGGAAGTCAGCTTCATTTAGTAATGGATATTCTAAAGATATACCGCTTTTACTAAATCCACCGCTTCTTGTATACTTAATACCAGCTTGACTGTTAGTAGTAATACTTGGTTGTGTCTCTGTTAGTTCTGCACTTGCTGGACTAGGATATCTTGGCCAATCTTTGTCTCTACTATAGTCATAGTTTGTAGTTGTTGTATACCATACATCATTTAGATCAAAGTTATCTTCTGCTGCCGCTGTTTGCACTGGTGTTGGTGCTGGTGGCACATATTGACTTGGTAATCTTAGTATTGGTTGTTGGAACTGTGTGTGACTTGGTGAATCATATATTCCACCTGTTGTAGTAATACTTTCAAGTTGCGAGTAGGTTGCATTTAAGTTAATTGTAAATACAGCCGCTTCAACTTCAGTGCCCTGCAACGATGTTCTTAGTGAAAATGGATAGTCACCTGGAAGTGTTACATAACTACTAAACTCTGCACCTGGCTGTGTTACATTGTTACTGTCTTGATATATGTATGTGTTTACACCTTTGATTATTACATCTGGTGTCTGGTATCTGTGTTTTGCATAATTTCCTGGAATACTCCATTCAATGTTTCTCCAGAAAGGCCAAAACGCATCACCACCTGCTACACTTCCGTCTGCATATTTGAACCATGTATGTTCATCTACTGTGCAACTACCAGTTGCACCCTGGTTAAGTGCTGGTTCAATAACCCACACATCCCAATATGCTATTTGAATGTTAAGTCCAGATGTTGCATAAAATTGAAGTTTATTACCACCTGTTTCGTCTTCATATAAATCAAAAGTTGTTGTATCACATTCAATCCAAACTGGTTTTTGGTATCTTGGTTTATTATAGTCTGATGTTGTTGCAAAAGGAGCACCAAATGCTACACCAACACTTGCATTACTAAAGGTCATTACTGGGTCAGATCCATAATCGTCTGAGTATACAGTTACATAACCTTTTATTCTCTTTTCACCTGATTGTCCATAACACGCTAATGCTTTGAATCTTGTGTTTTGATCACCTACATATTGAATGTTTTCTAATACCTGCAAAACAGCGCCACTAGTTGAACTAAATCCTTGACTACCATTTACAGCATTGTTAGTATTAACAAATTCTGGAGTTACAGTTAGTGGTGTAGTTAATGCAGAATCTTCGTATAATCTAATATCGTTTGCACCTACATTATCAACATATCTTACAACATTGTTTGCACCATCGCCGCTCCAGTTAGTGTTGTCTAAATCTTCTGTTCTTCTAATTGCACTACCATCTAAGAAGCTTGCACTACCATTTGGTAAATGCAATCCCATTTGAGGTGCACCGTATGAATTACTACTTGCTGCAAAATTGTTCCATATAAACACTTCATCAGCACTTGTCATAGTAGTAACAAAATCTGTGCCACCACCTAATACTTCTGTGCATGCAGCGTTGCTATATATTTCAAACACTGTATCACTTACGGCTTTTGCATAACCAGCTGCAAGACTGCCTGCGGCTCCACTTACTGGAACTGCATTACCACTTGGCGCAACTATAGCATCACCTGTTGTAAATCCGTGTGGTGTTGCACATGTAAATCTATATACTGCAAAGGGTTTGTTGTTGCTGTTTAGTGTAGGATAGCTACTTACTATTTCAAAACTAATTGGTGCTCTACCTGGAATCTCTTCTAGGTTAAGTTCAACTAAACTCTGTTCCCACATGTCATGTCGGGTAATGTTTGGAGTTCCTACTGTATCATAAAAATTGTAATACTTACCAATGGAAGTCATTAAATCATCAACACTATCTGTTGGTTGTTGAGTTGGACCCCAAGGTAAATATGTTCCGTCTTTTAAGTCTTTAATTCGTCTTTGAAATCCTGCTGTATCATCACCTAAATAGTTTGGGTCAATGTAAAACGGATTGTTTGGGTATGTAAATATGCTTCTCATAATTAATAGATTCCTTGTCGGCCTCGCTTGTTGTATGCGTTTTGTATTACTCCGGTAATCTCTTTCTTATGCTCTAAGATAAAGCTAGTCCCGTCTGAAGTGGATATTGCGTTAATATTGAAGTTAACTGTTAAGCCTTCACTACTATTTATGTCGTTGTTCATTGGCGTAATTCTCGCTGGCCCATTTATAAATTCTGGACCTTGTTCCCCGACGATGCCAAACTTACCACCTGGTATATTACCACCTTCGGCAAATCCACCTGCGAAATACTTCAAGCCACTGCTTATGAGTCCTGCAATTCCATTGCCACCACCGCTCATTCCGCCGCCGCCAAGTCCGCCCATAAGGCTACTACCAAATTGTGTCATTTGATTTATCATTGGCTGAACTAGCATCTTTTGTATAATCTGTGTTATAACTTGGTTAGCAAAGTTCTTTAAGAAGCCACTAAAGCTGTTAAACAACCCTTCGCCTTTCATAATACCTTGTGCTATACCGGCTGCCATGTTCTTACCCATCTGGTCCCAAGTATCACTTATAATACCAGCTATGGTTACAGTTTCGTCTTTGAATATTTGAATCCTGCCTTGTGCTTCTTCTAAGAATGCTATAATTTTTGCAGTTGAAGTTCCATACTTAGCTGCTAAGCCTTCTAAGGCGTCTGCATTGTTAAGTGTAGCTTCAATTTCATTAAACTTCTTAAGATTCTCATCCATGCCTTTGAACAGTGTTTCTGTTGCAGTTAAACTTGCTTCATTAACCAGTCCTAGTGCTTCAGCTTCTTTCATTGTAAGATCATACTTGTCTTGCAAATATTTAAGTATGTCCGGAGCCAGGTTTTGTTCTTCTCGTAACAACTCTAGTCTTTTAATCATTGACTCTTGCATTGTTTCATCTACAACGCCAAGGTTAAGTAGTTGTTCTCTTGTTGCACCAAGTTCTTTAAGTGCCGCTACTAGTCTAGGTGTATATTCTGTTTCTTTAACTAATGCATCTAATCTTTCTTTAGCATCTTCGCCTACACTTAATGTTTTAGATGCTTTATCTGTTTTCGCTAGCATGCCATTAAGTATCTCTAGTGCCGCCGCTAGTTCTATTACATTGCCTCGTCCTGCAATTATATCAGCTGTCATTATATTAATTGCGGTTTGTAAATTGTAACTTGCGTTTGTTGCTTGTTTGCCTTGTTCTGTTATTTTAGCCATAAACTCAGCTAATGTTTCCATTGGCTTGGCTGCTTCTTTATATTCGCCTGTTAACTTGTCTTGTGCAATCTTATTCGCTTCAAGTTCAGCCTTTAGTGCTATTAATAATGCTTTTCTGTCGTCTGTTGCAAATCTTTCATCTTTCATTGTATTTACAGTTTGACTTATTGCACTTTCAAGTTCTGTTTCTTTTGTTTTTAATGTTTGTAATGCAGTTGCACTTGCTTCGTATACTGCATTAACAGTTTCACCCATCTTAATACGACTGTGTAGTGTATTCTTTTCGTCAGTTGCTGATTGAAGTAGTTCGTTAAGTGCCTTCTTTTGTTCATCTGTTGCAGATGTGCCGTCAGCAAGTGCTATCTTAAATTCGCCTATCTTAACTCTCAGCCCTTCATATCGTGCTATTAGTTGAGCTTGTTGAGGCATTAATGCTTTGTTTTTAGATATAAGCATATCAATTGCTGCAACTTCCATTGCAACTGTGTTCTTTGTTTTTGCTTTTGGTGAGTCTGGATGATGATCACCTGGTATACGAGGTGGTAATGTCATTGGCTTAGCCATTTCTGCTGCCATCTCACGCATTTTTAATATAGCATTGCCAATACTACCACTAAATAGATCAACTTTTTCATATCCTAAATTTAAGAATTCTGTATTGTTTAGTTCTGCTATCTTTTCTTGAAGTCTTGATACGGTGATATTGGCTCCAGATAGTTTATTGACAAGCATCCCACCTGGACCTTGCTCAATAACAGGATTGTCTCGCATTCCAGCACCCTGCCACCATTTTCTGTCTTTACTATATGCTTCGTCCTTTGCGGCTAATTCATCTCTTACTTTAATTGCTGCTTCTAATTCTTTTTTGTAGTCTTCAACAGACTTTTGACCTTTTTCAAAGATCGCATATTGCTTACCACCTGTCAGACTTGCAGGAATCTTAGTTAACATTATCTTAACTATATTGCCAAGTATTCGCATGGTGTTAGCGAACCCTTCAAATAGTTTGGTAAATGCTTCTAGGGTATCAGCTGCTGCACTAAGGAACTTGCTTGCTAGTGCTTTTGAGAACGCTTCCATTCCGCCAGCGCCTTTTACTGCTTCATTGATTTTATTTTTAAGATCGTCTGCAAATGTTTGTAATGGCTTTGCTAAGTTTCCAAAGAACTGTAGTCCAAAACCTTTTGCAATATCTGTTATGCCGCTAATTGCGTCCTTGGCATCCTCTGCCGCTCTGATTAGTTTATCATCTACTACTAATCCTGCGTCCCTTGCAGCTTGTTTGAATTTGTTTATTTGTTCTGTGCCTAGTTTGGCAATGTTAATAAATGCAACACCTTCAGTATCAAAACCTTTTGTTGCAAATGCTAATGCTTGTTGAGCGTTAGCCATTCCACCTAAACTCTTGATATAATCCTGAAACACTTCTGTTCCGCCACGGAAGTTACCATTGCTGTCTTTAATTGCAATGCCCATAGCTTTAAGTGGTTTTAATAGTTCGCCAGTTCCTTGTTGTGCTTCACCTAGTCTTCTTAGGAATCTTTGAACACCTGTTGTAAACTGTGTTTGACTTAGTCCGGCTTTATCTGCTACTGCGCCGTATTCACTTAGGAACTTTGTGCTAACACCTAACTTTGAGCTTAGTTTTCCAAGCTCATCTAGTGCATTAATGCTCTTAGTTCCAAAGACGACAAAAGCGGCTGTTGCCGCTACTGTTGCGGCCGCTAAGCCCTTCATACCACCAGTGGCTACCTTTAAGCTCGCCTTGGCTAAATTGCCACTCATTTTACCAACTGCTTTAGCAGCCTTTGTTGCATTAGTATCTGTTTTCTTTAATGCAACATTAATGGCCTTGATATTCTTACTAGCTTTATCGTTTGCTTCAATTAATATATCGTATCTAGTTGTCATGTGTCCTATTTCCTTTTGGCTATTTGTGCCTTATGTTCATAATATTTGGCCCATGCTTGAAGCTCTGTTCTAGTAAGGCGATTCATTAACTCGCCAACTGGTATATGAAGTTGTTCTGCTAACTGGAACAAGAAGAATATCTCCTTGTCCTTAATTAGTTTCCCAAGTCGTCTGGTGCAACCTCTAGTGCATTCATCTGGTTAACCACACGCAAGATAACTGCTGGGTCAACACTGTTCATTAGTATTACCTTATCAGCTGATTTAAATACTCGCTTACCGTCTGCATCACATGCACGGTTAACCAATGACTCACATAGTGCTTCCACTTGCTTGCCTTCAGTGTGTAGTTGTATTACTTTTTGTTCTGCGGCAAAACTAACTGCTGCCTTAAAGTATAATGTTGAACCCCATTCTGGGACTTCAATACTTTTCATTCCTTGTGATACGATCTCTTTGAAATGCTCACTTGCTTTATTAATTACGCTCATTTTATTTTCCTTGTTTTGTTTTAGTTAATGCAGGCTTTACAATGCCATTTGGCGCTTGATTACTGCTACCAGTGTCTAGGACACCAATGTAGGGGACTTTATTCTCAACTAGATTGTATTTGCTTTTCTTTCCAATCTCGTTGTTGTATTTATTCTTCCAGCCTTGGCGTGCTTTTCCGCTAGTGCCTACTGGCGTGTTCTTCTTTAAGTTATCTAATAGATCTTTATTATAGTCCTTAAAGTCATGGGCAATCTCTCGCTTGAGGTCTTTCATAACCGCTTTTGATTGATTGCCCATAGTATGTATTAACCTGCTGCTGCACGAACCAATGCGCCAGAACCCTGCATAGTAACAGATGCTGTAACATTGTCTTCTGTTGCTGCCGTTACATCCATAGATGTAATAATAGCAACTGCTCCAGAAATTAACCAGTCAGTAACGCCCGTTGTATCACCTTCAGGAAATACTTCGATTGCTACTTCACTACCTACAGTTAAAGTTCCGTCTTGACGGTCCCAAACCATATCTGCACTTAGTTCCCACGAACGGAAAGTAGTTTTATATTCTCTGAAACCAGCGGTGTCAAAGTGTGTGCATTCAGCTGTGTCAGCTGTCTCTGTAATAGTGTAAGAAGTTAACTGTGCAACAGCTACCTCAGATCCTACTACACCTGTTTTTACGACGCCATTGCGTCCTTCATAACATGCCATGTTTATATTCTCCTATATTAAACATTAATAACAATATCGAACTGTAAAGACTAATCTACTACTTGCGTATGGACTAGCTTGACCATTCTCTATGTTCTCTATCCTGGTGACATAAATATCACTCACTAAAGCCTTTATTTCTACATCAGCCAATATTTTATTCTCGACTGCAAATAATACTTCATTGCGTTGACTATCTCTGTTGGCTCCATTAACATAAACAACACATTCAACTTCCATTATACTTTCATACATGGTGCTTGTCAGTGGTGTTCTTTCTTCGTCAGTGGATTCAATACTTAGTGCTGGAAAACCAGTTCTAGGTAATTCATCAGGGATAATTGGATCACGCTTTACTACCCCAAGCTTCACAGTTCTCTGATTGCTTAGAGCACTGTAAATCTTAGATACTATTTGTTCTCGTATACTGCTCATCGATAAAGCCTATTAGTAACATCCCACTCAGTAACTTCCGAATCCGGGTCAACATCACCACTGCCATCAGCATCATATTCGATACCTACTGCAAACTGTGTGTCTAGTTCCTCAGCGTATTGTTCTTTATAAAACTTTATTTGCTCCATGAACACATCATCTACACGATAGGTAGATAACTTGGGCATAATGTGTGTGCTTAAAGCACGATAAACAGTGGCACGAGTCCATTGTGTAGAGGTAAGTTTTGTAATATCAAACGCACTTCTACTATGCATCTTGTTCCAATAGCGGACTTTGATCTGATTAATCACATCACCTTCTGCTTTGTTTAATTCATCTGTCCAATCATCAACACCGTGTTCGAAGATGTCGTTTACATATTCTTGTAGTATTTGGTTTGTAGCAAATGCCATCTTTATCTCCAGGTTTATTGCAGTGGACTAATGTCCACTGCTCTTTGCTTAATATTAAGCAGTAGTCATTCTATATGCACGAGTTGGATCAGTGATACCAATACCTGCATGTAGTGATGCAACGATGTCTGTTCCAACCGCAGCAGCTCTACGCTGTGCTTCTA
>OBMK010001520.1_pt1 | contig 19424 bp, 29 predicted proteins | sample 1539081 | NCBI WGS metagenome assembly OBMK01 (sample SAMEA3355528, study PRJEB22509) | marine metagenome | biome: marine; feature: river plume; material: water | place: USA | collected 2010-08-07 | depth 0.5 m | reverse complement strand
TTGAAGTGACGTGAATACGGACAGGACCGCGGGGCAGTACCGCGCATCTCCACCATAAGCGCATCGGGAGCATTATACTCTACGCACCGATAGGAATAAACGATGTGTTTTTGATGGGGATGAACTAGGATCGACTGACGGGATAGCTAAGTGGAGTTCATCGGGTGATCGCGTATAGATCAATTAAACTAAATGCAAATGAAAATTTCGCACCATCTGGATTTGCTCTAGCAGCATAATCACAGGGGGTTGGTCACTTACCTAGCAACAGAAAAGTGACACATATTAAAAACTATTACAAGGAAAAAGGTAACATGGGTAAATTCTTATTAACAACAGCACTGACTTTGGTAGCTGGCAGCGTAATCGCTCAAGAAGTAACCGAAGCACCAGTTGGGTTAACTGGTAAAATTGAAACAGTAATTGCTGAAGGTGCTAGTGGAGATTGGGGTGCAACATCATCTTTTGATCTTGGCGTGTCTGCAGGATCTGGCTTAGCATCAGGTTCTATGTCATTCGTCGTTGATTCAAATAACGATTTGGCTTTAGACGAATATTCAATCGGCACACAAGTTGGTGGAACTGAATTATCATTTGGTGACCAAGGCAATATCTGGATTGATACAGAAAATGGTACTTCTATTGAAGAAGCAAAAATCGCTGACGAAAGCATCCAAGCAACTATCATGGGTGTATCAGTAGCAGCTGGCTTAAACATGGATGATCTAACAGACATTAAAAATGTACAAGCTGGTTACGGTATTCCATTAGGAATTGCTAACATCAATGCAGTAGCTGACTATAACTTAAACAGCGAAGCATGGATTGTAGCAGGACGTGCAGATACAGACGGTATGTTGGAAAACGTACGAGTCGGTGGTGCAGTATCATACGGTTCAGTATCAGAAACACTTGGCTTTGAAGCTGACGCAACTGTAGGACCATTAACTGGTTATATCGGCGGCGACCAAAATGACCTAATGAAAGATGCAGGCGTTAACGGTGACGTTGAGTTTGCAGGTATGGACGTAGAAACAAAACTTAACTATAACTTTGATAGTAAAGAAATTACACCATCAGTTGGTTTAAGCTTTAACTTCTAAGTTTATAAAAATTAAGTAATATCAGAGGGGCTTCGGCTCCTCTTTTTTATTTGGCAAATGTTTATAAATAGAATTACCCAGACGGACGAACTACCTTAACCTACGGAGATTATTATGACGAACAAATTGAAACAGCTTACATGGGCACATCACCAAGCAGCCGAACGTAGAAAATTTGCCAAGCAATTAATTAGCGGAGGAATAGATCCTTTCGTTTATTACAAGTTTTTAAATTGTCAGTATTTAGTATATAAACTATTAGAAGACATTGTAATCATTCCACCAAATCTCACTGCAATCTATAGAGCTCCACGTATCCTACAAGATATTGAAGAACTTGGCGAAATCTATGGATTTGACGATATTGACCATTATCCAGAATCAGTTAGTAGATGTATGACTCACATGCAAGGATTAGCTGACGCAGATGATAACGACAGTCTATTAGCACATATGTATGTAAGACACTTTGGTGAACTGCATGGTGGACAAATCATTAAAGCTAAGACACCCGGAAAAGGGATTATGTATGAGTTTGAAGGCGATACAAAAGTACTTATCGAAGAATTTAGAAAACTATTACATGATGGCATGGAAGTAGAAGCAAAGGCTTGCTTTAGTTTCGCTTCAGAATTATTTGACGAGTTATCTAAATAACAGTTGACATTCTCAGCTATTTGTTATAAAATACTATTATAAACCAAAACATATAAGGAGATTAACATGCAAGATGATGCACTAGACACGATTGACCTTAAACCAAAGCCAAAGGCTGAACGTATTGCTCGAGATGTATCGGCACGTAAACGCCGAAGTATTATGAAAGCTATTAGAGAAACGCGTCTGTTGAATGAATTTGCAAGACTCCGAAGAGAACGTAAGAAAAACCGATGACTCCATTATGGGATAGATTAAACGATTATGCTGCTCACATACGCGGCAAATTCCAAGATAACTTTACTGAGTACGACGAACCTGCTATGGCTGATCTTCATTTCAAAGATTGGGATGATAGGTTTTGGCATTCGGATCAAGTAGATAAAGCACACTTAAAGACTATCGTACCAGCAGATGGTAAAGGTCTTTGGTTAATGCATGTTAACGTCTTCCCTGCGGCTGGTTTAGAATTGCCAATCTTAGGGTTTGATATTGTTGCTGGTCCAAAAAAGATTACGGGTTCTTTTATGGATTTCTCTCCGCTGCATGGTGTTGAGCATCCATATAGTACTTACATGGCTAATAAAGTTAAAGACTTGGAATGGAATAAGCCAAGAGAACTACCAGATTGGGCAAAAGAAATATTTTCAGAATCAATGATTGCGGTTGGCAATATTAATACTGATAAAGAACTTGACCAATTTATTGCTGTAACATCTGATCTCGTTGATTATTATTTAGATAACATAGATGATATGGCATATGAGTCAAAACGAGATACATCACCTCTACTAAACAAATATTGTTTTAACCAAAAGAAAAATCCGCACCTTCACAGGTCTATACTCGCTATGGGTATTACTGAAGAAGACAAAGATGATTATGTAAATAATGTACTTTTTGCGGAGATTAACGGTTGACACTCTATGGTTGTTGTGATATAGTAGTTATAAATCAAGGTTATGAGTATATAGAAATTGGCGGTTATCATTTTAAAGTAACTGTTACATATTGCTCTAACTGTGGCTCAATGAAATCAACTTCAAATATTAAGGAAAGTAAAATGGCAGGCGACACTATTATAATGGAAAAGGCAGGCAAGACACTTAAAGCTGAATATTTTAATACAGCAAATGGCAGTGGCTGCAGGTTTTTTATTAATGAAGAATTTATTCAGGAAGAAGTATATGAAGGTAAGTCAATTCATTGGGCAGAAAGTGCCGCTGAAAACTGGCTATCTGGAGTGAAATCATTGAATGGCTAACATGGACAGAACAATTGCGATCGTAGATCCAAAAGAAAAGGTTATTAACCCTCGTACACCTGAAAAGGTACACCACGAGATTTCAAGCATGTTGTCAAACGGAGTTAATTATATTGATGCGTTAGTTGAATACGCGCGTCAAAATGGATTGGAAATAGAGGCAGTAGCCGATATAGTCAAAAAGTCTTCTATCCTAAAAGAGAAAGTTAGGACTGAAGCAGTGAAAATGAAAATGGTGATTAAAGATGATCAAGACATCACAGAGCTTTGCGAATGAGGAATCGTTTAACTGTTATGTAAAGTACCTTGCTATGAAAAAGCATTTTACTACTGACGGTTACGATTATCATAAGTACAGAGGAAAAATTAGAGCGTCGTTCGATACATACCGTACCCGTAACGACGTTTTCTTTTTCCATAAACTTGCTCAAAAAGAAGACCCTGAAAAATTGTTAATGTCTAACATGATAGTTAAACCAAACGTATGGATTAGGGAAATCCTTGAGCAACAAGGAGAAGATCGTTATGTGGAATGGACCAAGAAACGGGATTCATTATCACGCGTCGTTAAAGACGATCTTAATAAACTTAGAGACGAATACCAAGATAACTTTGTGTCTGTCAAAGGACAGCATCCAGCTATTATGACTCTCTATATTCAACGGCAAATAACACTTGAGACATTTACTATTTTAACTCATTGCGCAAATATTTTTTCGTATTGGGACCAAAAAGTAGTTGACAAAATCGTAGCAAGTGATATAATAAGGTTATCTAAGAAATACTATCCTTTCTTGGAAATCGAACAGAAAAAGTTTAAAAATATCATACGTGAACACTTTTTCTAATATAAATAGATGGTCGGCTTAACGACAAACACATCGCAATATAAACAAACGCTATACACAGCAAAATTAGGAGATATAACCATGTCAATGGATTTCAACGCACTTAAGAAGAATCGTTCAGCTTCTCTAAATAAATTGAACTCACAGCTCGAGAAAATTCAAACGAAGAGCTATTCAGATCCCAACGAAGGTAAAATGTGGAAACCAACGCGCGATAAAGCGGGTAACGGTTTTGCTATTATTCGATTCTTGCCAGCAGCGCAAGGCGAAGAGATGCCATTCGTTCGCATCTGGGACCACGGTTTTCAAGGACCAACAGGATTATGGTATATTGAAAACTCACTTACAACAGTCAACCAAGACGATCCGGTATCAGAATACAACTCAAAGTTGTGGAACTCTGGTCTCGAGTCTGATAAAGAATTGGCTCGTAAACAAAAGCGTCGATTAAAGTACGTGGCTAATATCCTTGTCGTAAAAGACGGTGCAAACCCTGAAAATGATGGCAAAGTCTTTATGTACCAGTTTGGTAAAAAGATCTTTGACAAGCTAAACGATTTGATGAACCCAACGTTTGAAGACGAACGTCCGGTAAATCCGTTTGACTTCTGGGAAGGCGCAAACTTCCGTTTGAAAATTCGTAAGTTTGAAGGATATCCTAACTATGACAAATCTGAGTTTGACCAACCATCGCCTATTGCCGATGATGACTCAGTAATCGAAGGTCTATGGAATCAACAGCACAAGCTGCAAGAATTGGTTGATCCAAAGAACTTCAAATCGTATGCCGAATTGAAAACAAAACTATACCGTGTACTTGCACTTGGTGAAGAAGCCAATATTCCAGCAACAGCTGAGCAAGATGATGATTTAGATTTGAGCAGCTTCGGTAATACTAGCAAGTCAGCTCCAGAACCTACCCTAAAAGAAGCAATGCCAGAGACTAGCGCATCGCAAGGAATGTCAATGGACGATGATGATGACGATCTATCTATTTTTAAGGAACTAGCAAATGGCTAATAAAGTCTACGAAGAAGTTCTAGACTTTGACTTTGGTTTCAGCTTTATTGATGAAGAGCTTCAAGAAAAAGAAGCTGAAGCCAAGGACGCCATTCAAAAGGTCAGCAGCGAGAAGCAAACACTTGAGGATCAACTCACTGATGCTAAACTCGCGGCTGACGACCTTGAATATAGATTAGAACTGTTATTTAAATCCGTCACACCATTCTTAGATAATCTATGTAAGAATTCTGAAAAATCAACAATTTATTGGCCTGATCGCGTAAATAAGATTGAGGCCTATAAGAGTAAACTGAAATCAATAGTAGAAGGTAGTTAATATGAGTCTCTTAGACAAACTTGTAAAAAACAGCACAATTAAAATGACAGCGCCATTAATGGAATCAAAAGTATATGGTAAAAAAGATATGGCGCCAACAGAAGTTCCAATGGTAAACGTTGCGTTATCAGGAAGAATTGATGGTGGTTTAACACCCGGACTATTGGTATTAGCTGGACCATCAAAACACTTTAAGTCAGCATTCGCATTGTTGATGGCAGGTGCTTTTATGAAACGAAACAAAGATGCTGTTTTGTTATTTTATGATGCAGAGTTTGGTACGCCACAAGCGTACTTTGAAAGCTTTGGTATTGATATGGATAGAGTTGTCCATACACCAATTACTAATGTTGAAGAACTCAAATTTGATATTGCCCAACAGCTCGACCAAGTCGATAAGAAGGACAATGTAGTTATTGTTATTGACTCAGTTGGTAACTTGGCTTCAAAGAAAGAGGTTGGAGATGCACTTGATGGTAAATCAGTTGCGGATATGTCAAGAGCGAAAGCGCTCAAATCATTATTCCGTATTGTAACACCGCATCTTAATCTTAAAGATATTCCATTGATTGCAGTTAACCATACTTACCAAGAGATTGGTTTGTTTCCAAAAGCTATCGTATCTGGTGGTACAGGGATTTATTATTCCGCTGATGCCATTTGGATTATTGGTCGTCAACAGGATAAGGTTGGTACTGAAATTAAAGGTTATCACTTTGTTATTAATATTGAGAAATCTCGACATGTTAAAGAGAAATCAAAAATTCCAATCTCAGTATCTTGGGATGGCGGTATCGTCAAATGGTCTGGTTTAATGGAAGTTGCCGAAAAAGGTGGTTACCTCAACAAACCAAAAGTTGGTTGGTATGAAGCTATCAATCCAGAAACAGGCGAAGTTATTTCTGAAAAGCTAATGAGAGCAAAAGAAGTAAACGACAATAAAGAGTTTTGGTTAATGATGTTTGAGAAAACAAACCTTGGTCAATACATTAAAGACGCCTTTACTATTGGCGCATCAGGTGCCATTATGCGCGACGATGATGATGTGGTATCGGAAGGAGAACTCGATGCCGTACTTGAAGATCTTGAAGATTGAAAAAAGTAGTTGACATTTTTAACTAAATGTAATATTATAAAAGTATGGCGGTTCAATTACAGAGCCGCCATATTCAACTCAGCCACTGGAATTAGTAATGATAGAGAACACAGTATTAAGTAACTTAGTATTTAACGAAGATTATTTTCGTAAAGTATATCCGTACATAAAAACAGATTACTTTGAGGATAACAACCATAAGAAAATATTTGAAACGTATTCAAGTTACGTTGAAGAATATAGAGATCCTCCTTCAGTTGAGGTACTCAAACTAACACTTGACAAACGTAAAGATTTGAACGAAGAGTCATACAAAAGTGTAATGGCTTCAGTTGATACACTCAAACGAGATAACGATACAGACCAAGAATGGCTTGTAAAAGAAACTGAAAAGTTCTGCCAAGATCGCGATTTATATAATGCAATTCGTAAAGCGATCCTTGTAGTTGATGGATCAGAAGCTGAACTCGGTAAAGACGGTCTCCCTGCTCTATTACAAGACTCACTTAGTATTAGTTTTGATAGCTCGGTTGGTCACGATTATCTTGAAGATTATGAGTCACGGTATGACTTTTACCATAAGAAAGAAGAGCGTATTCCTTTTGATATTGAATTGCTCAACAAGATTACCAAAGGTGGCTTACCACGTAAATCTATGACAGTTCTATTGGCTACAACCGGTGGTGGTAAATCATTGGTCAAATGTCATGCGGCTGCTTCGGCATTACTTGCTGGTAAAAACGTATTATATATTACAATGGAAATGGCAGAGGAACGTATCTCTGAACGTATTGATGCTAATATGATGGGCGTTACTATTGATGAAGTATCAGAAATGCCACGTGATGTATATAATAAAAGAATGGAACGCATCAAAGGTAAAACCACTGGTAAACTCGTTGTTAAAGAATATCCAACAGGTTCAGCTCACACTGGTCACTTCCGACATTTATTAACAGAGCTACGTATGAAACGTAACTTCAAACCAGATGTTATTATGATTGACTATTTGAACATTTGCGCATCATCTCGAGTTAAAGGTGCCGCGGCTGCTAATTCATATACATTAGTAAAATCAATCGCTGAAGAAATTCGTGGTCTTGCTATGGAATATAATTGTGCAGTGATTACATCATCTCAGTTCAATAGAGATGGCTATGGTAATACTGATGTTGATTTGACAAACACATCTGAGTCAATGGGTATTACTCACACCGCGGATTGTATCCTTGGTTTGATTACATCTGAAGAACTTGATGGTCTTGGACAATTAATGATTAAACAACTTAAAAACCGTTGGGGTGACTTAAGCCATTATCGTCGTTTCGTTGTTGGTATTGATAGAGCAAAAATGCAAATATACGATCTTGAAGATAGTGCGCAAAGAGGTATTACACAAGGTCAAGCTGTTGCTAACTCTATGCCTAAACCTTCAGTATCTTTTGGCGATGATAGTCCTGTATTTGATAAAGGTCAAATTGGGAAGGTTAACAAAAAAGATTTGTTTAGTGCTGGCGAATTGATGTAGTTCAATATTATAAATAGTTCTAAACAAAGCACTACGGAGTTAACTATGAAACGTTTTCAGGAATATGTTACCGAACAAAAACGCGGTGGCGCAAAGAAAAACAAAGTAAGTGCCACTGATATGGAAGCAGTTATTGTTGTTGCCTTTAACGGTGGTTGGGATAAAGCTAAAGATACATACGGATTAAAACAAACTGTATATGAATCAGGCGAAAAAATTGCTCAAACTATCGCAGATGATATTAGAAAAACAACTAAAGCTTCTCCAAACTCTCTAATTCATTTTGGATCTGGCGCAGGTCAGTTAAATCCAAAATGGTTGGGTTCAAACGGTACTCCTAAAACTGATTTATATTCTACAGACGGTATTAACATATCACTTAAACAAAAAGGTGGTTCGCAAGTTATGTCTGGATATAAGGAGGAAACAATTTCTACGTTCTACGCAGCAATGGATAGTATGGGCGATAAAGCTCCTAAAGAAATTGATAAATTAATAAAACAATTAGATCCGGTCCTTAGAAAGATTACAGTACCCGGAAATGTTAATACAATTATTAATTCAATCAAAGGTAAGTCTATTCCTAAAGGTATTAAGGCAAAGCAGGCAAGTGGCAAAGTGATGGACATTAAGTTTGACAAACGAGAATATGCTGCTAAGCAAGCTGAAATTGTTGATTGGAAAGCCGCCATGAAAGAGCTTAATCCAGTATTTAGAGAATTCTTTGAGGCCAATACAGAGTTTAGAAGATACTTTGTGTATGAGGCAGCAACAGGCGATTTTAAATTTGCTCCTGACAAACACGCTAACTCTAATTGGATGGTAGAGTTTGATCCTGAGTTTGGAAGTAAGAATAACATTGTTCAACTATCATTAGGACATAACCAACCTGCCCCGTTTATTGATAAACTAGCAAAAAAGGTTACAGTTAGAATATCTCCAAAAACACCAACAGGTTCAAAGGTAACTTCACAAGGTACTGCATCAACTGTTGGATCGTTTAGATTGACGGTAGCAGAAAACTCATTTGATACATTTGAAACAATGATGTTAAGAGAACAAACAAAGTTTACTGAGTCACTATTAACTGAAGGTGTTTTGACTGAAGCAGGATTATTTAGTAAACTTAAAACATGGTTATCCAAATTATATTACAAAGTAATTAAAAAGATTAAGCAAATTGCTAAGTTAGGATATGAAGCACTGATGTCATTTTTCCAATTTGAAGTTAGCAAAGTTGAAACATCAGGTTTACAACAGTTTGGATTTAAATAAATGTTAAGTTTTAAGAACTACCTCACTGAGGAAAAGAATGTTCATATGGAACATCTCGAAGACTCGATTTTAAACCTTGGCGTTGATGGCACACGTTCTGCTATTAATTTCCTTAGAGCATTAAGAGATATGCTGCAAGGTAGTTCAAAATCTAAAGTTAACGTATCAGTTAAATGGGATGGAGCACCTGCTATATTTGCGGGTATTGATCCAAGTGACAAAAAATTCTTTGTTGCTAAAAAGGGTATTTTCAATAAGAACCCTAAAGTATATAAAACAGCAGCCGATGTCGATGCAGACACATCTGGCGATTTAGCAGTGAAATTAAAACTAGCCTTAGAAGAGTTTCCTAAACTTGGTATTAAAGGTGTAGTACAAGGTGATTTTCTATATGATAAAAAAGATCTCAAGATATTGGACATTAAGGGTGAACCGCATGTTACTTTCCATCCTAATACGATCGTATACGCGGTACCTTCAGCATCAGACCTCGGTAAACAAATACTTAAATCCAAAATCGGAGTGGTTTGGCATACGGTCTACAGAGGACGTAGCTTTGAAGAAATGTCTGCAAGTTTTGGAGAGGAGATTGCATCAAGCCTCAAAACAACAAAAACGTGCTGGTCGGTAGACGCAGTATATAGAGATGTTTCAGGCACGGCAACGATGACGGCTGCAGAGACCGAAAAGGTTAATAAAGTATTATCAGCTGCAGGTGCTCTATTCCAAAAAATAAAACCAGCAACACTAAACGGTATCGCAAACAATCCTGATACTTTAATACGAACAAAGACATTCGTTAATACTAAAATTAGAGCTGGCGAAAAGATACGTAATACTCGTATGTTCGTAAAAGATTTAGAAAAATACATTGATGACTATTACGAAAAAGAAGCTGCCAAACGTAAAACCGATAAGGGTAAAAGAGGTCAACGCGTTAAAAAAGATGCAACGTTAGAATACTTTAAAAGAACATCACCAAAAGAATTGGTTGCTATGTTTGATTTATACAACTTGCTTATTGATGCAAAGCTTCTAATCATAAAGAAATTAGACAAAGCTGGTGGTTTAACTACATTACTCAGAACAGCTGATGGACTTCAAGTAACAGGACAAGAAGGCTTTGTTGCTATTGACCATATGGGTAAAACCGCAGTTAAACTTGTTGACAGACTTAACTTTAGTAATGCTAACTTTAACGACAAATTTATTAAAGGGTGGGATAAGTAATGGCATGGGTAGACGTACCGGGATCACCAACAATTTTAGTTAGTGGAACCCCTACTGCAATTTGGCAGTATGACAATTCTCCTTTACTAGGTACTCTTGCTACAGATGCAAAAGTCCAAGACGATCCAGACGAAGGTCAAGTTGATGAATATTACAGAGCAAATGGCACAGTGACAGCTGGTATTAGATCGTTTACTCCTCCTGGTGGAACTCTTCAACAGACTTATGTTAAATGTAAAAAAGTTCAAAAAACTGGTAAAATTTATACGCACTCTAATACAAACGGGCCTTGGTCTGAATTAAGTAAAAACTATTATGACGGGAAAATCTAATGTCTAGTATTCATTATTTAAAACGATCACATAACGAAGCAGTAATCAAAGTATATGTAACAGACTCAGCTGGCGATACTGTTGATATTGCACTATCCAATCTTATCGCTGCCGGCGAAACATTTGACGCAGGTACAGCTTTAGTAAACATTAAAGAAATCCATTATGGCTGTAAAGTCAATAAACACATAGACGTTACTAGGTGGGATGGAGCAACAGCGCATGGGCATTACTATTTTGTAAACTCAGGAACATTAAAATTTGAAGGTTTCGTAGACAACGTATATGCAGATAGAGACATACGAATTGTTGGTGATGGACCTTTCCATTGCATAATGAAACTCACTAAAGAGTCTGGTTACAGTTAAGACAAAATGTCACATTTGCGCGTAGAGCAAACCGACTATACAAACATGGCAAGCCTAATTTTACCTTTTTGCTAATAAATAAATTTGTTAATTAAAACAAAACATTTATTAGAAAAGGAAATCCCGTGTTACAATTTAACGTCTCATCACAATCATCCATTCTCGCAGTTGCAGCCTACAAGGTTGTAATGTTCTTTGAAAATCGTTCAGCAGCAATTGCTAAATGGAAAGAACAGCGCGAAACATTTAAATCCCTCCACAAACTAACAGATAGAGAATTAAACGACATTGGCATTAGCCGTGGCGATATTCGTTCTATTGCTAATGATACTTGGGAAGAAAATAAAATGCGTGATAGATCTCCAGTACGTATGAACCCTAACTTAAGAGGTTTCGTATAATGGAATTAGCTAACACAGAATACGTAAGCAACCCTTTAAAAACAATTTTAAAAGTATTAAGCAAAGCAATCGTAGCAACAGGAATGTTCTTATGGGCATTTGGTGAGTCAGCAGGTAGAGCAAGAGCTGCAAGTGAATTATATCGTCAAGGATATGTAGAAGAAGCAAGAAGATTAATGGTGGAGAGCAAATAATGATTACAGGTGATATAGCAACAATGGGTGCCTTAATTGGCGCAGGGTTGGCAACAATTGGTATGGGTGGCGCAGCCATCGGCGTAGGAATAATCGTAGGTAGTGTACTTAAGGTAATGCCTAAGAAAGCAGACACAGGTACTATGTTTGTAGGAGTTGCATTTGCAGAAGCATTAGGAATCTTTGCATTCTTAGTAGCGCTGCTATTAATGTTTGCTATCTAATGGTTGGTGAACAACATATGGAAATATCAGCACAGGTAGTGCAGAAGTTAGGTTTCTATATGTTTGTAGTTATGACTTCACTATTATTAATATGTACAGCGTTTGGATTTTACGCTGTGATACAAAAATTTAATGAACCAAACTGGAAAGAAGTATGTATCGCAAAAGGCGGTGTACCAGTACAATTAGAAAAATCAGTCTTTGACTGTAAAAAGATGTAAGAAAGAGGGAACGTAATGTTTAAACGATTTATGAAACTAATGGAATATAGAAGTTACTGTATGAGTATCAAGCAGCTAAGAGATATGGGCTTAAACGATAAAGCCAACGAAATCTCTGAATTTAAAAACAATATGTATCCAACATCATGATTGATCCAGATCACACATACACAAAGCCAAAAGGCGAGAAGAAAAAAGGCGGAAAGTAATAACTTTATAAATCCGTATAAATAAAGGGTAGGCATTAAGTTGTCTACCTTTTTTGATTCAACGGAGATATATTATGGGAAGAATACGTGATAGAGGTAATGATGGCGGAAACGTCTATAGATGGCAAACTTTAGCGAACTTTGTTAACACTAATGGCTGGACAAAAGGCGCAGAGCTTGGTATCCACGATGGTGTTAATTTTAAATTCTTAATTAACAATTGTCCAAAATTACATATGATTGGCGTAGACTTATACGAGGCACAGCCAGATAACGGTGGACCAGAGAAATGGACACCCGGAGAACACGGACATGCTTGGGATCATATCAAATACTATAATGATTTACGAGAGTTTGAAGAATACAATCCAGACAGAGTTGATATTATAAAAGACTATACTACTGAAGCAGCCAAGACGGTTGACGACAAGAGTTTAGATTTCGTATTTGTCGATGCTGACCATGGATACGAAGGTTGCCTAAGAGATATTAAAGCTTGGGATAGTAAAGTAAGAGATGGCGGTATTATGTTTGGGCATGATATACATTTCCCTACTGTCAAACAAGCAGTGACAGAGTTTTATGGAGAGAACTCTTGGAACGTAGAAGATGATTTTATTTGGTGGGTACAGAAGTGAATATCCCAAAGAAATTAGGTCAGATATGGGTTGGCCCTCGTCCTGCACCACTTCAATGGATGCATACTTGGCGAGACAAACATCCTGAGTGGAACTATACAATATTCACTGACGAAATGCTGCGTTCTCGTAAATGGCACAACGGGCATTTGATTGAACACTATTATAATACAGGTAAATATCCGGGGGTATCCGATCTTATCCGATATGAATTGTTATATGAGCATGGAGGCTTTTGGCCTGAGGCTGATATGACTTGTTTAGAAAATACGGATGAGTTGTTTACATCACCAGAAAATTACGCTTATTCTTGTTACGAAAACGAGAAATTACCTACACCAAATATTCAACCGATTATGGCATGTAATCCTGAGAATGTATTCGTCAAGCATGTTATTGATACACTCCATAAATTAAAACCAACTGATTTGAAACCAGAACCTTTTAGATCCACGGGTAATTTATTTTTATCTCAGCACCATCCAAACTTTAAAGATATGATAACTATATGGCCAAGCCATTATTTTATTCCGTTGTTTTATATCGGTGGTGCAAAAAGATATGATGGACCTGATAAAGTTTATGCAGACCACAAATGGGGATCTACTGGTCATGCAAATAGTATAACATATGATAAGGGTATATAATGTACATATCTCACAAATATAAATTGATATTTTTAAGAACACCAAAAACAGCAAGCAGCAGCTTATCCGAGTTCTTTATTAAAAACATTCCAGATCCTGACGCGATTTATACGCCAGTTGAGGACTCTGATATTCCAGCAACATTAAGTAAAAGCATAATTGACAAGTATAAGATACACTTTAAATATTATCATTTTACATTACAGGATTTAGTTGATAATCGTATTATAACACCAATGGCTGCTATTCAATATAAATCTATTGCGGTAGTAAGAGATCCTGTTGATAGACAAAAAAGCTTTTACTATTTCTATAAAAGATGGAAAAACAAAAATGTACCACCATCAGTAGAAGAATATAATTCTTGGACAACAAGAGGCTCATTTATTGGCGAACCAAACTCTGGTATATTACAATCTGATATATTAAAGTATGACGGCGAAATCCGTGGTGAGTATTGGCTGTATGAAAATATAAACAACGATCTTAGCGCACTTATGCGCGAGTTGAATATACAAGTAACACATATGTTACCTCAACATAAAAATGATTTCAGAAAGAACCGCGATAACGAAATTTCGTTTGACGATAAAGCAATAGATAATATATTGAAATACTTTGGTGATGATGTAACACTATACAATGAACTTGCCGAGGAAACATATGTATGAAGGCATATATTCTAAAAATCAATACAAAGTTATCAATGGAATATGCAAAGGTTACTGCTGACTCTTGTGATAACGTTGGATTGCCTTGGGAATATCATTTAGGATATAGTAATCAATCAGGCAAAGCTGCTTTTAACGATTTAAAAATACCTAACTTACCAGTTGAAACCTATCAGTATATTGAAAACCCAACCACTGGACAAAAAGCTATGTGCTGCACTGCAGGACACTTTGCTATATGGAAAAGAATTGCTGAAGGTACTGATAACGTAGGGATTGTACTTGAACACGATGCTATAATGCTACAACCAATATCAATAGAAATACCAGAAAATACTATTGTTGTATTAGGATATAAAGTAACCAATCCAAATAGTTATGATCACGTTTCAGCCGGTCCTCCAACTGACTTAATACGAATTGAAGGCCATGAAGGAGCACATGCCTACGCTATGACAAAACGAACTGCTCAATTTTTGATTAAAGAATTATCTGAAAAAGGTATACGAAGTGCGGTTGATAACGATTATTTTATATTACGCCAACGCAGAACAGCCATGCCATTACATATAGCATCACCAACGCCTGCCCTTGGATGGCTGCGAGAGTCAACTATATGGGGTAAATCGGCACAAGTTAACTATCAATTCATACCCTCTTTTCAAAAATATTATAAATAGATTTAAATCTAATATACTAGGATCTAAAAAATGGTTGACGAACCACAACAAGACATTAATGACCCGAAGAATAACGATGAAGTCGAAGCCAAACCTAAATCAAAGCCAAAAGAAAAGGCTGCTGAAAAAGGTAAAGATGGCAAGCGAAAAATTCAAGGTTTTAAAGGGTTTGATGCAGGTAAATATATTGATGTTGAACCAACATTGTCTGAAGCAAAAGGCGATGATAAACCTGCAGTAATAACATTTGGAAGAATGAATCCAATTACAGCAGGCCATGAAAAATTGGCAAAAGCAGTTCTTAATCAGGCGCAAAAATATGATGGTACTCCATATATTTACCTTTCACAATCGCAAGATAAAAACAAAAATCCATTAAGCTATAATGATAAAATCAAATACGCACAAAAGGCGTTTGGTAAATCAGTTATTAAGTCAAGGGCTCGTACCATTATTGAAGTTATGGTTGAGTTGACTGGCAAACATAAAAACGTTGTAGTAGTTGTTGGCTCAGATAGAGTACAGGAATTTAAAAAGCTATTAGACAAATATAACGGATCCTCAGCAGGATATACCTTTAATGATATTAAGGTAGTATCAGCAGGTACACGCGATCCTGATGCCGAAGGCGTTAAAGGAATGTCAGGAACTAAGATGCGTGGCTTTGCTTCTAATAACGATGTTAAGAAATTCGCAACCGGATTACCAAGTAAACTAAAAACGAGCGCAGCCGCGATATTAGCCGACGTGCGAAAGGGAATGAACATGTCAGAAAATAACGATAACGAATTTGAAAACATTGAAGATTTTGTAGAAAATACAGAAGAACTTGATGAAGTTTTAAACCGCATGCAGCGTAGAGCTCGCGGTATCGCAATGCGTAAGAATAGATTTAAAATGGCTCGTGGTAGACAAAAGGCTGCTCGTAGAACAGCAACTATGGAAGTTTTAAAGAAACGTGCTCGTAAACAGGCAATCATAAATCTTAAATCGCGATTTGCAAAAAATAAGCGTTATGCCGATATGTCAGCTGGTGAAAAAGAAGTAATTGATAAGCGTATTGCTAAGTTCTCTAAACAGAGACTAGATGCAATGGCTCGTAAGTTATTACCACAAGTTAAAGTTAAAGAACGTGATCGCAAAAGAAACCAAGCCAAAAATGAAGATGTGAATACGCAGTTTGAAAACTTTATAGCAGAAGCACATAACCCAAGACATGTAAAAATGGCTGTAGGGATTGCTGCTGATAAAAAGTATGGCAATAACATGTCAGGCGCAACTAAGGCTATCAATAAGATTGCTAAGGGTTTATCTGACCACCCTCAAGTTGCCGCAGTACTTAAACGTAAAAACGAAGACGCAGATACACAGTTTGAAAACTTTATGGCAGAGAAAACTGGACCTTATTATAAAGGTGTAGCCAAGAATAAAAAAGACGATCGTGAAGATCACTTTGAGCGTAATGCTAAAAAAGATGATGACGATGCGTCTGCATATAAGCCAGCACCCGGAGATAAAGAAGCAAAGACTAAAGAGTCAAAGCATACTAAAAAAGCACGGGAAATGGGTTTTACTGAAGAGTTAGAAGAAGGTAATATCTGGGGACAACGTCAAGGTAAACGCCCTCATATGCTTTTAGATAAAAACGGTAAAACAAAATTTGATAAGCGCTTTAAGATGTACAAACCAAAACTTGATGAAAGCATTAACGAGTTTGACATTGTAGATATTACAGATTTAATGGAATCAACAGAGTCGTATATCCAAGAAGATGCTGCTGATAAATCCTTAGCCAAAAAAGCTGATAAATCTGGTATGCCACAAGGTGTTTTAAAACAAGTATATAACCGTGGCGTAGCTGCGTGGAAAACTGGTCATAGACCGGGAACTACACCAGAGCAATGGGGACATGCAAGAGTTAACTCCTTTATTACTAAATCTTCTGGTACATGGGGCAAAGCTGATAAAGACTTGGCTGCAAAAGTACGCAAAGAAGAAGTTGAACTCGAAGAAAATTACAAAATTACTAAAATGTATAATCCAACAACGAAAAAATCTCGTGCCGCTGGAAAAAGTACAGCAACATTTGCAGTGCATTCACATGATCGTAAATACTTTAAAGAGTTTCCAAATCAAAAAGATGCTCAAAACCATATGAAATCTCTTGGTAAAAAAGAAGAAGCTGAACTTGATGAAATGGATTTCTCTATTAAATCAATAAAGAAATCTGGATTATCAAATCTTAAAAAAGCAAACAACTTTGATAAATTAAAATCAGATATTGCTAAAATGAGAGACAAACTTAATAAAGATAAAGGTCTCAAAACTGAAGCAGAGATTAATGAGCTAGACAAAGATACGCTTGCTAACTATGCTAATAAAGCAATTAAAGATAAAGAAAACGCAAAGTATGCTAAATCTCGTGCTCAAAATTCTAGAGCAGCTAATGTTGTTCGTGGTAACTCAGATGGCGTTAAAAAAGATGTTAAAAATATTAACAAAGCCGACGATAGAATTAAACGCCGTGAACGTGGCGCAGCTAATTTTACTCGTAAAATGTTAAGAAGCGATAAGGAAAGCGAAGAATGAAAAAGTTTAAAGCATTCGTAAAAGCAGGCGCTGGTGACATAGGCACTGACGAACTCGTTAAAACTCTTAAAGATGACACTCCAATGGCAGAAGCTTGTTGGTCCGATTATAAACAAGTTGGTATGAAAAAGAAAGGGAACAAAATGGTTCCTAATTGCGTACCTAAAAATGAAGATGCTGAATATGATAACGAAGGTGGTATGTCAAAAAATCAATTAAAAACTATGATTGATGCAGCGCAAGAGTTACATGACATGCTTGACGACGACGAGAATATGCCTGAGTGGGTACAATCAAAAATTACAAAAGCTACCGATTACATTGATACCGTTAGAGATTATATGAAATCAAACGATGTTAATGAAGGTTCTGAAACTTGGGAAGCTGGTTACAAACGTCGTGTAGTAAAAACTACTGATCCTGACCACAAAAAGGACGGGCATAAATGGCGTATCAAAGGTAAAGATAAAGCACACCTTTCTATTAAGCTATATAAAGAAAAACCATCTCAGCAAGAGTTCAATAAACAAATGAAAAGAGTTGCAGGGCATGAGTTCGGCGGATAATATGAAAAGCTTTAAGACACATTTAAATGAAGCTATGGATAGACCACCTAAATGGAAAAAAGATACCAGTGATGGCGAAGGCGGAGCTCAGATTATTGAATTTCCAAAGACTAAGGCTAAGTACAGAGTTTCAAAGTTCCTTGATGATGGTGACCGTCATAAAGGTGAATGGAATTTAGAAGCTTGGGATCCTCGCCGTAGAGAGTTCGTATGGGCTGACACACTCAGTCCAAAGGCATGGGTAAAAGAACTTATCATATACAGAGGTCAGTTTAAACATGATCGTAACGGTGAACCAGATAAAAAACAACAAGTCGCAGATTACAGTAAAACATTTAAATTCCGTGGACATCACTAATGAAAAGATTTAAAACACACGTAAATGAAGAAACAGAAACACTAAACGAAAGCGCATTAACGGCACTTAGAGTTGCGACGAAAGCCCATTCCGGTCAAACTCGAAAAAGTGGTGGTCAATATATTGAACATCCAAAAGAAGTTGCTCGATTTGTAAAAAAGTTTAAAAAATCTAATAATCTTTCGGCATTAGTACAGGCAGCGTATTTACACGATACTATTGAAGATACTGATACTACATATGCAGATTTAGTTAAACAGTTTGGTGCTCTTGTGGCTGACATGGTTAAAGAATTAACTACTGATAAACAAGCGTCTGACGCTATTGGTAAAGGCGAGTACATTGCTAATAAAATGGCTAAGATGTCAAGTTGGTCATTAGTTATTAAACTTGCTGATAGATTAGCAAACGTACAGGATATTGATACACGACCAGCAGCTTTCCAGAAAAAATATGCTGCAGACACTACGCTAGCAATAAAACGTTTAAGATCTGATAGATATTTAAGTAAAACTCATAATAGAATTATTTCAGATATTGAAAAGAAAATTAAGGAATACGTATAATGAAAAACTTTAAAACATTTGTATCTGAAGATAAAGATCCACGTTTAGCTCGTGCTGGTGTAGCAGGTTTTAATAAAGCCAAAGGTACTCCTTCGCACCCTACTAAAAGTCATATTGTTGTTGCTAAAGATGGTGACAAAGTTAAAACAATTCGTTTTGGTGAGCAAGGTGCTTCTACTGCAGGCGATCCTAAAAAAGGCGAGTCTGATAAAATGAAAGCAAAGCGTAAATCATTTAAGGCACGCCACGGCAAAAACATTGCTAAGGGTAAAATGTCAGCTGCATACTGGGCTGATAAGGTCAAATGGTAATTTTTTTATAAATAACAGTAAATATAACAAAGGTTAAACAAATGAAAAGTTTTAAATCACACTTTAACGAAGCAAAAGATACTCATTGTTCAGATGAGTGTTGTGGTGC
>OBMK010001516.1_pt1 | contig 19445 bp, 16 predicted proteins | sample 1539081 | NCBI WGS metagenome assembly OBMK01 (sample SAMEA3355528, study PRJEB22509) | marine metagenome | biome: marine; feature: river plume; material: water | place: USA | collected 2010-08-07 | depth 0.5 m | reverse complement strand
GTGAGATTGTGTCGTGGGCCATCAGTCCATCAGAGCCAAGCGGTTTGTCTTTCGACACCTCAACGGGTGTGCTCAGTGGAACGCCAACTGAATTGCTGACGCGTACAATGTTCACCATCACAGCGACCAACACCGGTGGAGATGCGACAGCGTACATCAACATCACAATTGTTGACGAAGTTCCGACGATTGCTTACTCACCAAACGACTTGAACATGACCAACAACAGTGCTTCGATCGACCTCCCGCTCGCACCAACCATCACTGGTTCTGGTGAGTTTGTGTCATGGGTCATCAGTCCATCAGAGCCAAGCGGTTTGTCTTTCGATACCTCAACGGGTGTGCTCAGTGGAACCCCAACTCAACTGTTGACACGTACAATGTACACCATTACGGCGACCAACACAGGTGGAAATGCAACAGCATACATCAACATCACAATTGTTGACGACCTTGTAAATCTCTCGTATTCACCCGAGAACTTGACGTTAACCCGTGATGATCCAATGATCGATCTTGTACCGACATACACTGGTGTTGTTAACAACTGGACCATCGTACCCACCCTGCCACTTGGATTGAATTTCACAGACGGTGTAATCTCCGGAACGCCTGAGGTCAACATGACACGAAGAACCTACACAGTGTATGCCACCAACACAGGCGGTTCTTCTTCACACACAATCAACATCACCATCAACGAACCGTTGGGCGTGCTCACCTACGACCCTTCCAACCTGACGCTCACACGAGACCTCGCCATGCTCACCCTGGAGCCGAACCTGACGAGAGGCGTTCCATCCTCATGGGCTATTGAACCCGAATTGCCTGAAGGCTTGGTGTTCAACAACGGACTCATTTCGGGCACACCAACGGTCAACATGACCCTTACAGAGTACACTGTTTGGGCGAACCACAGCGGTGGTTCTGCTGTGGCCAACATCACCATCACGGTCAATGAACCGCTTCCAATCATTGGCTTCACGCCAGACAACATCACCCTGATGCGCTACGAGCCTATGGAGAATATGACTTCGATTTCTGATGGTGGATTTATTGAAACATGGTCCATCAGTCCAGACCTTCCAGACGGACTCATCTTCGTCAATGGTACAGTTTCTGGCACGCCGCTTGTGAACATGACGGAAACGATCTTCACCATCACAGCAACAAACACCGGAGGTTCCGTGAACACTTCCCTTACCATCACCGTGCTTGAACCGCCAGCGAACCTCTCGATTGAAATGAATGAGTTTGTCCTTACCCGTGGTGAAGATGAATTGAATTTCACAATCAACAACAGCGGTGGATTTGTCGCCACTTGGGAGGTTGAACCAACCCTGCCACTCGGCGTTTCACTTGTGGATGGAGTCGTTCACGGCACACCAATGGTCAACAGCACCATGATTACATACACCGTTTGGGCAAATAACACCGGTGGGAATGTCACCATTCAATTCAATTTGACCGTTCTCGAACCGGTTGCAATCATCGAATACCCCGCTGGTGTTGTGGAACTTGTCAGTGGTGTGTCAACCGGCTATGTCGTCCCTCTCATTACTGGGGGCCAGCCTGCTTCATGGGCTATTGAACCAGCTCTTCCTGAAGGCATGGAACTGATCAACGGGCTGATCATCGGTACGCCCAAAACCAACCTCTCAGAAACGGTGTTCACTGTATGGGCCAACAACACTGGTGGTTCGGCAAATGGGACCTTCATCCTGTCAATCGATCAACCGTTCTTCATCGCACGCTATCCAGAGACCATCTTTGTGCTCGATGTCAATGAGTCGATTGGACCACTATCGCCGCTGTTCTACTTCGATGAGAACGATGACCCAGTGTGGACGATTTCCCCAGAATTACCGATTGGCATGGAATTCACAAACGGAACCATCAGCGGTGCTGGTATCATCCCACAAAACATGACAATGTACACCGTTCAAGTGACCGGAAAAATGGCGCCGGTGACGTTTACGCTGATGATTGAAATCCTCGAAACCGACCTTGATTCCAGCATACCTTCGCTTCGTAATGAGACCGCTGCCGAACCCTATTTCGTGCCGGAACGAGAATCTGAACCAACCTTCGACTTTGATGCCTATTGGATCTGTCCGATCATCGCCTTCATCTTGTTGATCGTGACCCTCATGGTGGCGACTCGTTTCATCAAAGAGGGAGAACAACCCTCATTGGTTCAAGGCAAAAGTGACCCCGATGAGGACGATTCAGAAGCGAGCGACTGACCGAAAGTCATAGAGGTTCCAGCCCCCTCGATTGGATAGAGGCGAGTCTAGATGTGGACCTTAGATGACCTAAAATCCGACCGTGATACGCAAATCACGGCCATTTGCATTGGCTTTTTCCTCATTGCTTTCCCATTGTACTTCTCCGTTGCAGCAAGCGGCGTTGACGGTGCTGCAGGTTTAGGTGGGGTCCGAGACTACGAGGTCTCTGGCGAACTCACCTATGTTGAGTTAGCAAGCGGTGGCGAATACATCGCAGATGGAACCACATTCGATATCGAAGACCTTCACACTGACGCAATTGATGGCGCCGATGACATGAACATCGTTGGTGTTCGGTTGACGATGACCTATGGTGCGGATGACGAACAATCCTCTCCAAATGTTCCTGGTGGCTGTACTGGCCCGCTCGCTGGTCAAAACCAAGGCGACACAATTTCTGGTACAACTGAACATGCAGGTTTCACAGGTGCTGCTGATGGTCAAAATGGTGGTCAAGGTGGAACACATTCTGCTGAAGCTATTTGGTACAACGACTCCATGACTGGCGTTATATCCGGTCTTTCAGAATCTGAAATTATTGAGCAAATCGATGCCATGGGCGAAGGTCTTGGGCCTTACAATGCCAGTGTTTCGGTTGCGGCACAAGCTGGCGGCACTGGCACATGTGATCATACAGACGAAGGCGAGGATGTTTCCTACGTCGTCGAACTGATCGTCTTCGATTACACCATTGCGCCCTTCATCGAAATCACCGATGTTTGAGCCTGATTGAACCTTCAAGCGTTCAATGCATCCACGTTGATGATTGGTGAAACTCGTTGCTGAATCAAGGCCAAGAGCGACGTAAGCACCGCATCATCGACAGCCTCGACGCGCATCACAAGGATTGGTTCAGTGTTTGACTTTCGGGCCAAGTACCATCCGATTTGCTCACCAGTTGCGTCGTCATTGAAGCGAACTCGAATGCCATCAATGGTTGAGGATTCATAGTCGTCAAAGGCTCCCTGAATGGCAGCCACCGTTTCGAGTTTCATGTCTTCAGCGCAAGGCACCTTGACCTCGCCAGTGGTTGGCAAGTTTGGTGCCAAGCGGGTCAATTCTTCACTGAACGCGAGTCCGTTGGTGCGAGACCACAACTCAATGATTCGAGCAGCGTTGTACAATGAACAATCAAACCCGTACCATCCTCGGTCAGCCATGAAGATGTGACCGCTCATTTCAGCGGCCATGAGTGCATCTGGGTGGGCTGCTAACACGCGCTTCATGAACGAGTGGCCAGTCTTTGCCATCATTGGTCGGCCACCAGCTGCAACAATCGCTTTCTCAACGTTCATCGAGCATTTGACATCGTAAATGAGCAGGTCTTTTCCTTCCTCTGTGCCAACAACATCGTCAGCAAGCAGCGCAATCAAGCGATCAGGATAGACGAAGGCGCCAGTCTCATCGACGGCACCCAATCGGTCGCCATCGCCATCGGCACCAAGTCCGAATTCACAGCCATGTTCAACAACGGCCTGGCCCAAGTCAACCATGTTCTTTGGCCGAGTCGGATCTGCACCGTGGTTTGGTTCGCTGGCGTCCCAATCGCAGTACAAATCAACGTGATCCACACCCATCTTGTCGAGCAACTTGGTCATTGCAGGACCAGGGACAGCGTTGCCACAATCCACAGCCACCTTGACTGGGCGGGCAATCGATCCAGTCGATTCGATGATGGCGTCAATGTAGGTGTCCAAGTGCGGTGTGTCCCGAACCGTGCCTTCACCAACTCGGAATTCTCCAGCCAAGAAGACGTCTTTCAATTCTTGAATCTCTTCACCAGCGAGTGGCAGGGTTCCACGGCACATTTTGAATCCGTTATGGGTTGGCATAGGCAAGTGACTTGCCGTCACCATCACGCCACCGTCGACAGGCAAAGTCCAGCATGCGTGGTAGACGCAACCTGTGGAAACGATGCCCAAATCATGCACTTCAACACCGCCCTCGACAAGCCCTCGAATCAGTTCACGGGTGAGCGCAGGGGAAGAATCACGAATGTCTCGACCAACAGCAAAAGCATCGCAACCAAGGTAGGTGGCCATCGCTCTTCCAAGTCGGTAGGCGAATTCAGGGGTCAATTCTCCTGAGCCATCGCCGTTTGCAAGACCGCGAATGTCGTAGGCTTTGAAGCATTGAACAGGCCACTCGTCCATGCTTCGTGGATTGGCTTGACCCTTTCAAGGGTGCCTATGGGATTCAACGACGCACAAAAGCCGTGATGAACAACACACCAGTGAACACGGCCAGAACTTGGAACACAGCATCCACGTACACCGCAGCGAACAATCCAACCACCGCAAAGGGGACGGTGATTTTCAACAACCTCGGCCATGTCATCAGGCCTTTAGGTGGCTCATCGAGGTAGGGTGAGCCCGGCATTCAACGACCTCATGAACGGATGGCTTGAACCACGATCTCGACAAGCGCATCGGCAGGAAGCGCATCAACAGCAAAAGCAGCGCGTGCAGGTATTACCTCCATCGAATCAACCCATGCGCTGTAGACTTCGTTCATCGGTGCGTAGAAATCCATCGACTTGAGCAGCACTTGAGCGAACACCACATCGTGCTTGCTAGCGCCAGCCTCACTGAGAAGTGCATCGACTTTGTCGAGTGCACCTTGCGTTTGAACTTCGATGGTGTCGCCCGAATCGACATCGATTTGGCCCGATAGCCAAATTGTGTTTCCAACCATTACGCCCGGAGAGTACGGAGCGTATTTTTTGGTGCCAGGCGGGTCGATGCGTGTCTTTTCCATGAATCAGCGTGGCCCGAAGCGCCCCATCAACTTCTCGCAAATGACCGATGCATTGAGAACAGAGGGGCCCAAGGTAAGTCCATGCGAACATGCTGGGTGCTCGACCATCCGGCGCATGTTCGCCTGCTCGCCCCTTTCTTGCGTTCAGGACAAAGCAACGACGTCATCATCGCCACACGTCGCTCCGAAGTTGAATCCTTGCTCGACAAAGGCGATGGCCATCTTCCACGCCGACAAACGCATTGGGTCGAACGAGCCGTTGGTCCACAGAAGCGACGCATTGCGCTTGCTCGTTGGCGCTCCAGCCACGCCTTTCTTCGACAATGCTGCACGGATTCATCCGAACCGATTGAACGCATTGTAGCGGTCGGAGCAGCGATTGAATTGATGGCTTGGCGTTCGCCGATGCTGAAACGCAGGCTGTCTTCAATCAAGCAACGCTGGTACATCAGCGACACCGAAATCAACCACATCGCACACAGTTTGGCGCAGAAGGCAGCGACTCATTATGTCCTCCCGACCCATTGGGATTCGAACATCGATGGCGGCCTGCTTAATCGCATCACCAACGCAACCGTTCACCGACTCGACGGGTTGCACGGGCACGTTCACCTGCGGCCAAGTTTGCGCCCTTCAGCTGTCAGCAATCCCCCACGCGTGGTCGTTCGTCGCATCGATGGCGATGGCATTCATGATGGAGGGGAGGTGATCGCTCTGCCCGAAGACATCACCGACGGTCTGCTGATCACCAATGCCGATGAAGGTGGGTTTCAAGGCAATCCTTGGTCGCTCGTACAGGAACTTTCAGCCCATGACGGCGTCATCACCCAGTCGGTCACGCTCGCAAGCGAGGCAGCGTTGTTGGGTGTGCCAACCTTGCTCATCAGCGCAGCCCAACGAGGATTCCTCAATCGTTTACAAGACGAAGGCTACCCCTTGTTCCGATGGACTGAGGCGTGCGAAGGCGATGCTTGGCACAACCTGCACGCCCAATTTCTAACAGGCTTGCATTTGACCGAAGCATTGGAGCCAGCAGCGTGGCCTGATGCTCGCCGCCAACTGGCGCAGTGGCTTGGCTCGAACCTCATTGATTGAGCCAATTTTTGAGGATGGTGAGGTGGTCACCAGCAAACTCGACTTCACCCGAAAGCAGGGTCTCAATGGGCCAGAACCGGGCGTCTTGTGCATCATCACCAGCCGTCGGCGTTTGGTCTTCAGACACTTGAATTTCGTAGACGATTGAGACGATGTGCTTGCGTGGGTCGCGTTCAGGATCCCCCATCACCATCAGGAGTTTTGCATCCGTTCCAACCAAACCAGTCTCTTCTTCCAGTTCACGAAGGGCGGCCTTCATTGGATCTTCATCCCGTTCAACAAAGCCACCTGGAAAGGCCCACGCACCTTGCATGGGGGGGAACTTTCGTTGGATGAGCAGAACTTCATCACCCCTGCGAACCGCCGAGTCGGCAGCCAACGCTGGGTTCAGCCAACCGTTGCACTCATCGCACACGACCATGGTTTCACTCTCCGAATCGTCGTCGTCGGTCTTGGAACGTTCGAACCGCTTTGAGCAAATCCTTCTTCTGGAAGGAAGGCCAGAACACATCGGTGAAGTAGAGTTCAGAATAGGCCATTTGCCACAACAGGAAGTTGGAAATTCGTTCCTCACCGCTTGTACGAATCACAAGGTCTGGATCGGGCATGTCACCTGTGTAGAGTCGGTCGGAAACGGCTTGCTCATCGATGGAATCAAGCGGCAAATCGCCTGCTGCGTGTTCGCTGGCAATCGAACGAATGGCGTCAATCATTTCTTCTCTTGAGCCGTAAGCAAGGCAAACGGTGAACACAAAGGCATCGTAATCCTTCGTTTTCGATTCAGCGTAATCGATGGCATCGTTGACCGACTTTGGGAGAAGTTCTCGCCGTCCAATGATTTGGACTCGGACCTTGTTATCGTGAATCCGTGGGTCTTCTGCAATGTCTCGTAACCCCTCGACGTAGAGCTTGAACAACCCCGCGAGTTCCTTCTCAGGGCGATTGAGGTTTTCTGTCGAAAGTGCATAGACCGTCAACCATGGAATGTTGATGTCGAGCACCCAATCGAGCACCTTCTCGAGTTTTTCCTTACCGATGCGGTGGCCGATGCCGGTGGCGATGTTGCTCTTCCAAGCAAAGCGACGGTTTCCGTCCATGATGATCGCCAAGTGCTTGACGTTGACCGGGTGCTCAGCAATCTCTCGCATGAGTTTGGATTCCACGGCCAAACCGAGGACGTCGCCCATGCGTTCAGAAATACCCATGCTCACCCTCGACCCTTCCAAGAAGGCATGGTGTTTCATTTCATCGCTTCAAACTTCAACAAATAAAATGGTAAATTAACCACTCCGTTCATTTGCAATTAAGCCTTCTTTTAGAGAATGGAACGGTATGTTATTTTAATCGGATATTCGAAAAATAGAATTTATTTTCTGGCATTAATTTTCATAAGCATGTACAATTCTTATAATTAATATTTTAATAAAAAAATAGCACGCAGTGATGCGTTTGGGCTTCGAATGAGGGGGCCTTGGACGAACCAATGCATTTTTAAACCCGTGCTGCTTATGCTGCGCTGTAGCGTTCACAGGGAACTGTGAGTGGTAAGGAAATGATTGTATGACACCGAAGAGACACACCCCCGAAAACGAAAACCGATTGAAGGTCAATGCGTGGTACACCAAGCACCAGCCCTTGCGACAAACACGATTCCTCGTAACAGGTCTCGAGGCGTCGGTTGAATCCATAGCCGACCTTTTTTCTTGGAAAGGAGGTGTTCATCACATCGTGCTTCATCTTCTCAGCACATGTGCAGAGTTGCGTTTCGTTCACCTGGGCAACGCCATTTTAGCAGGCATGGAAACAGGCGATGATCCGTTTCAGCATTTTGATGACATGGTGGTGGAATTTAGTGAAACAATCACTGAAGGGTTGTTGGGGAGCGACGAGGCTCCGTTTGCATGGATTCACGTGGGCCATGGTGATCATGATGGGCATGAAGCGTTTTTGAGCGATGGGAGTGAAGGTGAAGGGCCATATTTGGAAACTGCAAAGATAGCTGAAGCGATTGAGGCCATGAAAGGCACATGCTCTTACATTTGTTTGCCTGTGTGCCATTCACTCCCTTCTAAATTGGCGTTGGAGGCATGCGAGAATACCGCTCTGGTATTTGGGAGCGCCGAGGACATCGTCACAGAAATCAACACTCAATGCATTGAAGCAACTCTGAATTATGCAGAACTCAAGTCGCGGATGAAATCAGTGATTCTTGGAGAACGGCACGCTTGAGAACCCTCACCGCTTGGCAAGGTCATGGAGGAGCCTGTTTGGTGGCCATCAGGGGTTGCTCAGCAATCCATGAAGGAAGCCCGAGAAGCAGGTGAACTTCGCACATCGCTCGGCCGCGTTCAGATGTGGGACATTTCCGAAGTCCACTCTGTCGCATGGTGGCAAACGCCACCCGGTAATGGCACTCATTGGGGCCAGTGGCCCAAAGGGGTTGCATCGGTTGAACTGGTTGGCGAAGATGCATACGGCTTGATGCTGCGCATCGATGATGCCTATCTGGCCAGGATCTCACCGCTCTTGGTTGGCGAAGACACGTCTCGCTTAGCACGGTACGAGCCTTGGAGCGAGGCCCTCAAAGACCAATCCATTGTGCTTCCAATCGGTGGATGGACAGCAGGAGGCCACGATCGAGTGTTGCTCTATCCATTGTTTGAATCGTCACCACCGCCAACCGATCTTGAAGGCATGAACGCCCTCGCCGCCTCCATTGGTCGGCTTCACGGATCAATGGTGCCGTTTGAAACGCCGAACACTGAACGGTTGTGGAACGATCGATTGAAGGCGATGGAAGACGAATTGAAACCCCGCACCCTGTGGCGAGCCCCTCACACCCAAGCCACGGTTGGCTTGCCCCACCTCCATTTGGACCTGAATCATTTGGCGAACAGTGAGGGCGGACCACATTGGGTGGCCATGCCTCGGAGCCTTGCTGATGCTTTGGTCTGTCAACCTGAACGCTTGCCGTCGCTTGCGTCGTTGATGCGGTTTGAGCGCCAATTCGCTCGCCGTCAACCGTTGGACGAATCTCACCGCAAGGCGTTGCTTGAGTCATGGAGCAATGCTGCCCCAAAGTCTTGGTCGAAAGGAAAAGCCCTCTCGACAGCGTTGGGTGGCGCGTGGGTGTGGCGGTACAACGCTGTGTTGGAGCAGCTTCTCCACGCTCGCACCTATGGCGACGCTGATCTTGAACAGGACAGCCTTGACTGGTTGGGAGAAGTCTCTCGGCTGCAAGCAAGGTTGGGCACACTTCGAATGTGGAAGTCCGGATTTTGGGTCGGTCTCACTGGCGTGATCGTTGCGTATGTTGGCAACGATTGGGGCACGTTTACATCAATGCAATCTTGGCTTCTCGCTGCTGGGAGCATCGCATTCGCTGGCGTTACCAATCGCATGTATTGGGCGAAAGATCCGTTGCCGTATTAGGACGCTTGAACCATGCGTGGGTCGTAGAACGAGAGGTCGTTGTCTTTCGCCAACTGCATGATGCCCAACACCAAGTCTTCCTTGGCTTTGCGTTCTGGAGCGCCGCCGGCGACGTCCCAGTAGAGGTTGACGGAGATGTCCAAAGAGGTCGCAGTGAGCATGCTGACCTGGCACCAAGAGGATTCAGGTTTGACGGTGACCGGGCTTTCTTCGATGGAAGCCATGACCTTCTCACAGAAGTTCGAGACCTTTGCAGGATCGGAATTGAGGTCGAGGTGAAGCGTGGTTTGCCATCGGCGCCAGCGTCGCTTGCCGAAGTTTTCGACAGGCGTGTTGACCAAGTTAGCGTTTGGCACCGTCACGATGGTATCAGCAGCGGTTCGAACAAGGGTGGTTCGGAGGCTGATTTCAACCACTTCCCCTTCAACGGCATCAACAATGATCCAGTCGCCAATCTTGAACGGTCGGTCGAGCAACACCGTGGTTGCCCCGAACAGGTTGGAGATGGTGTCCTTTGCAGCCAAAGCAAGCGCCAGTCCAGAGATTCCAAGACCTGCAACAAGCGATGTCAAGTTGAATCCAAGAGCGTCAGCCACGAAGACCGAACCGATGAAGACAATGGCGAATCGAAGCATGCTTTCAACGGCAGAAATCAACGTTCGCTCCGAGCCATCCAATTCATCATCATTGTCAAGCAAGCCCACGACATCTTGGACAATGGACACCAAGCGGAACGCCCACACCACAAGGGAAATTGCAAAGATGAATTGCAGGATGTTGGGAACCACTTGGATGGCGACATCAGGCAAGTCAATGCTGGTGACGGTCTCTTCCATCATCTCGATGAGCGTGTTGAGTAAAAACAACGCCACTCCAGCGCCAGCGGCAGTACCGAGGGCCTTGTCTGAATCTCGAATGGTCTTGGTCTGAATCGAGTCAGATTTGACAATCTTCCGCAACATGCGAGGGGCGAGGGCCATCACGCCAATGCGGGTGATGATTGCAATGACGAGGATGCTCAACAACAGCACGACTGTTGCGTTGTTGGTGAACAACAATTCTTCGGCCCAAAACGAGCCTTCAGCAGGGTGTAAGATTCCACTCATGGTCATGCTACAACCTGCTTGCTTTGGTTGTTTTGCATGGGTTTCGTCCCCTACGGGGACATAGCGGCAACGCGAACGCTTCAAGAAGTGGAGCGGTTTGGGTGAAGCGATACCATGATGCAAAATGGCAAGGTTCTGCGCACCCGCCCGTCTTTTGGAGTCCTCATTGTGCTCCCACTTTTGTTGTCCCTTTTTGCCCCCATCGCCAACGCCGGCGTGGCACAAGATGAGGCAACAGGGTACGCTCCAGAGGACATATGGTCGGATGATTACAACAACATGATTTTCCCGTGGGCCTCTGCGGATGATCGCATTCTGCAATTCAAGGAATACCACACCTATGACACCATGAAGACACGAATGCTTCGCCTCGCTGAAGACAATCCAGACATCTTCCAATTCCATGAAGGCATGAACGGTGGTACCAACGATCGGGGCGAAGAAGTCTCAGCTGATGCCTACGAAGGATGGTATTACGGCCATGCATCACCATGGTTGAAAATCACCGGCGATGTCCAAGATGGAGACTACAACCCCTTCGTTGGCGACACCGGCAACTACGACGACCGCCACGATGTGATGATTGTGGGCAACCACCACGCACGTGAGTGGATGTCCTACACTGTTGCTCTCATGCAAATGGAAGTCATCGCCTTTTCCTACGACAACATCGGTTACGACAACGATGGTGATGGCGAAGTTGACGAAGATCCGTGGGGCGATGCAAATGGTGACGGGGCTCTTGATGACGACGGCGATTGCCTTGGATTGGACCCCTCGTTCCAAGATTCCAACGGCGATGGTACACCGTGTGGCCCTGGCGACCTTGGCGTCGATGAAGACTACTCTGAGCAGTTTATCACCGATCTTGTCAACTCCCGTGAAATCTATCTCATTCCAATGCTGAACACGGATGGCAACATCTACGATCGTGATGTCTACATGCCAGGCCAATGCCCCGGAGAAGACCCTTGGGATTGCTCGGCGGCTGGTTGGAGAAAGAACCTCCGTGACAACACCGTGACAGGCGTTACGCCGATTCCTGATTTGGATGAATCAGTTGATGAAGGATGTGACGGGGTCGACCTCAATCGAAACTATCAATTTGAGTGGGGGGCACCTTTGGGTGCAACTGGCCCACTGTTCCCTGGTGCATGTTATGCAGGCCAAAATAACGATGTGTACAATGGTCCTGTCGACAACACCGACAATGACGGCGATTGTGTAGGAGCGCCGACTCCAGAATGTGTCAATGAAGACCACGTTGATGGTAAGGACGATGATGGAGATGGCCTCACCGATGAAGACTGGTGGGGCGGCAACTCCGAACCAGAAACCAAGTTCATTCAAGACCTGACCGAGATGAACGACGACACAGGTGACGGTGCAAGCGAATTCAAGGCGACCATTACCCACCACTCCTTCTCGGAATTGATTCTCTACCCGTGGGGCCACTGCACAAACTGCCAAAGCCCTGACCATGAGCAACTCAAGTACCATGGACAACAAATGGCGGACATGACTCAGTACGCCAACCTCCAATCCTCGGATCTTTACCCAACCTCGGGTGATTTCTGCGATTGGCATTATGGTGTTCACGGCGCATACTGCTACACTTCTGAAATCGGAACGGCGTTCCACCAGCACGAAGACGACATTGACCACATTGCGGTCCGCAACTTGGGAACCGGCTTCTACATCGCAGAGATTGCAGACAGTCCACGTGAGCGTGCTGACTTAGCAATCGCCAACATCTCTCAACAAAATTACCTCAAGTCTGATGACAAGGTGGAGATCCCACCTGAGGGTGATATCCCAATCGATTTGTGCGTTTCCAATGCCTTCCCGTACAGTGAATCCAACTCGATGATTGAATGGCGAACCGTCAAACCAAGTCGCTTGCAAAGCGACTATGGTCCACGAGAATGGGCGACCACTGCTTGGGAATCTGTGCCGGTGATGGCGGTCGAAGGCGAAACCTGTTCCGTGTCGAACGGCAACGGTACAATCCTGCGGGGCATGGTCCCGATTTCGGAGACTGCAACGGGTAAATTGCATTACAAGGCCACGGTTTCCACGCTCTCTGGAGCAGACTTGTACCAGTACCCGAGCAACCTTCCCTACTACGAACTTGACCTCTCCTACCGGGCGGCTTACGGCAGCTTGTTTGGCTCGTTCTTCATGTTCGGTCTTACCGCTTCCTTTGTGTGGGGTGGCCTCGCAATCTGCTTGCGAATGATGCTGTCGGATGACGAAGAGGCATTTGACATAGCAGACGCTCTTCTTGAAGAAGAAGCGAAATCTTGAGGAGGGTTTTGAATGAGTGAAGAAGAAAAATCTGACCAATTCAACGGCCGAATGGGCCTCATTTTTGCATCGATTGGTGCCGCAATCGGAACTGGAAACATCTGGCGGTTCCCGCGTATGGTGGGTGCGAATGGCGGTGGAACGTTCCTCGTTCCTTGGTTGATTTTCTTGTTTGCATGGTCCATTCCGCTCGTCATTGCTGAATATGCAATGGGGAAGCGAAGCCGAACTGGTACGATTGGTACCTTCCGAATTTTCGCAGGAAAGAAATTTGCATGGATGGGTCTGTGGACAGCATGGATTTCAACTGCGATCGGTTTCTATTACGCAGTTGTATCTGGATGGACCATCAAGTACTTCCAACTCGGAATCAGCGGTGCACTCACTGGTGAAGGTGTTGACACCACTGAAGTTTGGAACGCATTCTTGCAGTCACCAGGTCAAGTTATTTTCTTCCAATTCCTTGTCATTTGTTTGACATTGGCTGCGATTTGGAAGGGCGCAAAAGCGATTGAAAAGGTCAACTTTTACCTGATGATTTCCCTGTTTGCTCTGCTCTTCCTCACCTTGTTCCTCTCTCTATGGATGGACATGGAAGACGGCAGCCTCGACGGTGCCATGTTCATGTTCACCGTTGACTTTGAGATGCTGAAAGACCCAGAAGTATGGATCAATGGATTATCGCAATCTGCGTGGTCCTGTTCTGCTGGAATGGGTATGTGCATCACCTATGCAGTCTACATGAGCAAAGACGAGGACACGGTCCTCAACGCATTCACGATGGGTCTTGCTAACAACAGCATCTCCATCATTGCCGGTCTTGCTGTGCTCTCTGCAATCTTTGCAGTGAGCCCAGACCCGTTGGCAACCGTCACCGGTGGCTCCTCTGCAATCACGTTCTTGGCGCTGCCAGAAGTGTTTGCCAAAGCACCGTTCGCGCCGATCGGCCCGTTGTTCATGATGGCAGGGTTCTTCCTTGCGCTGTCCTTTGCTGCGATGACATCGATGATTTCGACCGTTGAATTGTGCGTTCGTAACTTTGTTGACCACGGCTACAACCGAGAGAAGTCAGTTGCGCTCACTGGCGCAGCCCTGTTCTTGTTCGGTATTCCATCCGCCATCATGTGGATCAAACTCGACGGTGAAGGCGTTGCATTCCCTGAATTCTTGGAAGTACAAGACCACATTTGGGGCTATGGCTTGATGTTCTCTGGTTTGTTCATCGCTTTCTCCATCTGGAAGTACGGCTACCTCCGCTGGAAGTCTGGTGTTGAAGCAGGCGTCGCTCCGCCCGGGTTCAAAGGCTACCTCGGCTACGGTGTCTCCGCTTTCCGTGATGATTTCATCAACACGGGTGACAACGACATGGAAGTTGGACGATGGTGGGATTTGCTGATGTACTTGGCGTTCCCAATCCTGTTCTCCGTTCTGATGATTTCCTACTTCGCAGACATGATTGCGAACACACCAGATGTGTGGGACCCAGCCAACCCAAAGGGTCTCTCGATCATTCTCTTGTTCTGGGGGGTCATTGCGGCCTTGTTCATCTCATTCAACAAGTTCCTCGTGCAACGCCCGTTGTACCGTAACATCCCAGAAGGTGCAGATGTCGACATCAGTTCCTTGCCTGGTGGCGACGACGACTTGGTCGTTGCCCGTGGCGATGTAGCACCTGGTTTTGAACACCTGAATGCATAAGCCAGCGCTTGACGAAAGGACGTGACACGGGTGGAAGACCTCGTTCAAACCCTCATTACAGGCTTTCTAGTCTCTGGATTGTTCATTTTCATCGTGTGGTGGTTTTGGCGACGCTACGATCAGCCAAGCGAGGCTCAATTGGAACGGGAAGAAGAACTCGCCAAGAAAAAAGAAGAGCAAGCAATGTGGCGCGCTGTCGAAGCTCAGATGGCAGAAGAAAAAGCCCAGATGGAAGAGCAAGCCCTCTATCTGCGAAAAAAGGCAGAGCAGACTCAACGTGCGCAGCCTCCGGCCGTTGGTACGCTCAACAACGCTTTGGAAGCCTTCGGCACCGTGGCCGTAGCCACCACAGAAGCGAGCCATGCATCCTTCGAAGGCAGCGTGGAAGCGCCAAAGGAAGCCACACACCTTGATGAAGCAGACCTCGATGTCGAAGACGACCGAGATGTGCTGCTGGCATCGGCCCCCGTCGACGTACGTCAAGACCTCGGCGTCGTTGCTGCACCGGCGGGTGAAGTGAGTGAGCCAGATTGGGCACTGGTGGAAAAACTCGACCAGCTCGCCAAGGCCGACGCCGTTGAAGAGACACCACATCCCGAATTACCCGGAGCACCAGATCTTGGCGCTTTGGCGACTGCGGACCTCCCTGATGCACCAGATTTGGATTCCCTTGGGGGTGCTGTGACGCCACCTGCACCCGATCACGAGGATGTGATTCAATGGGAACACGAACAGCAAGAAAACGATCCCAATGAATGGGATGTTGAGTGGACCTCCATTCCAGATGAAGAGGAATGAACACGCCCTTTCACCTTCATTCAAAGCGAAGGGGTGATGAACGGTTAGCGAGTGGCATGAGGCATGGTGCAACGCCCACGTGGTACTCGCGACTTCACCCCGCAGGTGATGGCGCGCCGCCTTGCGTTCGAGCAACTCTTGGAAGAGCGCTCCCGCCGTCACGGCTTCAAGCGAGTGCAAACACCTGTCTTCGAGTCGCTGGATTTGTTCACTGCCAAATCTGGACCCGGCGTCATCAGCCAATTGTACGCCTTTGAGGACAAAGGAGGGCGTCCGCTCACCCTTCGGCCAGAACTGACTGCTCCTGTTATGCGAATGATCGCAGAAGAAATGCGCAATGATACCAAGCCCTTGCGCCTGTCCTATTACGGCCAATGCTACCGCTATGAAGAATTCAAGAAAGGTCGCTACCGTGAATTCTTCCAATACGGTGTGGAATTGATTGGCGCTTCAGGACCACTGGCCGAAGCCGAAGTCATTGCGTTGGCGATCGACATGCTCGATGCTTGCGGGCTCACCGATTGGGAAATTCGCATCGGTCACGTTGGGATTCTCAAAGGAGCGCTCACTGGACTCGGTCTTTCTTCAGAAACACCAGAAGGTGCCAGTGAACCACCGGTTGCTGGTGCCATGCGCTTCCTCGATAAGGGCGATGACGCTGGCTTGGCAGCCTTGTTTGAAGCAAACGGCATCGACCCAGTTCACACCGCACCGTTGCGTGCGCTCGCTGATTTGGAAGGCGGGGCAGAAACGCTTGGACCAGCGCGTGAAATCCTTTCATCCCTCACCGGTGTCTCCCTCGAAGCATTGGATGAACTCCAAACGACGCTGGATGCCGTGGCGCACTTGGCGCCAACCCCACCTTCACTCGCTGTTGATTTGACGGTCGCTCGAGGGTTGGATTACTACACCGGCATGGTGTTCGAAGTCAAGGTTCCAGCAATGGGCGGCGAAGGGCAAGTGCTTGGCGGTGGTTCCTACAAATTGCTGCATCTGTTTGGTCTGCCTGACCTCGACCCATCGTGTGGGTTTGGTCTTGGGTTCGACCGCGTGCTGTTGGCGCTTGAAGCTCAAGCAGAAGCAGCAGGTCGAGCCGAAGTGGTTCCTGGTGAACTCGATCCGCTTGGCACCATTGCGCTGATTCCATTTGGCATTGATGTCAACCACGTGCTTCCACTCGTAGCAGGCCTTCGAAACGCTGGTGAACGGGTTGATCTCGAACTGCGTGGAAGGAAGATTGGCAAAGCGATGAAGTGGGCCAATTCCTCAGGTGCTGCGTTCACCGTTGTGATTGGTCCAAAGGACTTGGAAGCAGGTCAAGCGATGGTGAAGTCATTGAGCAGTGGTGAACAACAGGCGGTTGATCTGACCACGGAAGCCATTGCTTCAGCGATTCAAGCCATGCGCTGAATCACGCTTCAGGCTCTTCGTCCTTTGAAGCGTTGATGAACATCGCCATTCCGATTGCAGCGGAGGCCACAACGAGGGTGAATCCTGGCGTGTCTTCGCTGTCCGCCATGCCGTCTTCACCGGCTTGGAAGGCTTCTTCCCATGTTGATGGATCAACTGGGAGTTCGAGACGTGCTTCTTCACCAAGTTTGATTCCAAACGCTGCTGCGTCTCCACTTGCGAATACGACGTTGCTCTCTTGATAATCACCTTTTACTTTCATGGTGACTTCGATGATTGGGTTGTCGTTGGTGCCATCCCAAAGCAAGTTTCCACCTTCTTCGGTGAGGGTGTGAGAGAAGACGATGTTCTTCCAGTTGCCAGCAGGCCAAGGTTGCTCAGTGTGCTGGTAGACCTCATTTGCACCGCGGAAAACAGTGATGTTAAGGAAATCACAATCTGATTGGCACGGCCCGTTGTTGTCGCCGTTTGTTTGGTCGCCTTCGAAATACACTTGGAAGTTACCACGCATCTCGCCGCCTTCAGTCATCTGAAGGCGCTTGTCGAGGCTTGGGTCCATGGTGAATCGATACTTAATCGAGATAACACCGTTCTCCTTTTCTTCCATCAATTCGTTCTCAGCAACCGACTCAGTGTCGTTGTTGTTGAAGTGGGTCCAATACGCTGACATTCCGTTTGCCCAGATGTACATCGTGGTGTTGTTGGCGTTCGGTTGCTTTGGATCTTCAGCAGGTTGTTGCTGCATAGCACTGACATCGCCAGCCTGAACAGGCGTCATGAGCAGTGCAACCACAAGTAAGCAGAGAAAGGCCTTGCCTCGCATGGTTGAGATGGGATGCTACCCCCATTTGACGCTTACGAAGGGATGACCCAATCAATTTGAGGGGCCAAAGGAGGCTTCAATCGAAGCGCTGGAAGCCGAGAGGACCGTTTTGTGGGTTCCGATTTTGGGTTAGGCGTAATGCGTCTCCGAGCACGTCAGGCGTCATTTGCGGTGAGCGCAGATCCGTACCGCCGACACCGGTGATGATGGCCATGACCTTGATGGTGTCACCAAAGCCAGCGTCTTGACGAGCGCCCCAAATCACGTTGGCCTCTTCACTGACCTTGCTGGTGAGCAAATCAACGACTTGAGATGCAGTTTCGAGCGTCATGTAGCGGCCGCCCGTCACGTGAATCAAAACGCCCGTTGCGCCAGAGATATCAACATCGAGCAGTGGGTGGTTCAGGGCTTCATGGACCACTTCTTGTGGGCCACGGTCTGATTCACCGTAGAGCATCATGGTGACGCCACCGTTGGCCATGATGGCGCGGACGTCAGCGAAATCGAGGTTGATGAGCGATGGCAAGGTGATGGTTTCCACAATACCTTTGACGATTTCAGCAACGAGTTGGTCCATGATTGAGAACGCTTCGTCGAGTGGGAGGTGTGGCACATAATGCAACAACCGGTTGTTGTCAAGCACCAACACAGCGTCTGCCGTTCGTCGCAGCGACTCCAATCCTTCGAGCGCTCTTGCCATTCGTTGACGGCGCTCGACGTGGAATGGGGTGGTGACAATACCGACCACCAAGGCTCCAGCGGCCTTTGCTTCCTCAGCAACAATTGGGCAGATGCCAGTTCCAGAACCGCCACCAAGTCCACTTGCGATGAACACTAAATCGGCACCGGTCACGATGCGTCGAATCATTTCCCGCCCAGCCTCAGCACAGCGTCGACCAGTGGATGGGTCGCCTCCAGCACCAAGCCCTCGGGTGATGTGTCGCCCAACCAGGAGTTTCTGGAGCGCACGGGTGTGATCGAGGTGTTGCTTATCGGTGTTGATTGCAACGGTGACAGCGCCTTCAACGCCAAGGTGGGTGATTCTGTTGAGGGTGTTGTTTCCTGAGCCACCGCAACCAACGATGAGGATTCGTGGATTCGGGACGCCAAGGGTTCCGACTTCATCGTCCATCAAGGCCGTAGCGCCGCGATTCACCGCTGATTTGGCCATCTGACTGACCATATCGGCGAGGGCTCGATTCTCAGCTCCTGAACTTGGCGTACCTGTGGGTCCCATCCCTACACATCCTGATTTCCACAGCCTACTCTTTCCCTACTTAACCGCGACCATACCCGTGAGGTTTGAGAGGTCGATTTTGCAAGTGGAATTCGCACACCAAAGCACCTGTTTTGCCCTTGACCCTCAACCCTTGATAAGGTACGCATTCGACCGTGGAAAAACGGCGAAATTCGCATGATTTTCACCAACGCCACCGTTCTTGCGATTGATGAGGGTTAAGTAGTGGAGGCAAGTGCGACAGAATACCTCGCTTAGCTCAGTTGGTAGAGCACCTGACTGTAGTTGTGTAAAAACAAACGTCTCAGCAGACATCAGGGTGTCCCCAGTTCAAGTCTGGGAGCGGGGACTCTAATTCCATCAGTTCGGATAGTCCACGCTCTATCGAGAGGTTGAGCGTTTCCAGTCGTATCCTCTCTCATGGGAGCGGGGACCAGTTTTGACCATCGTCCAGGTCGTGCTGATTTCGTTCTGTCAATCTCGTGACGCAATGA
>OBMK010001513.1_pt1 | contig 19460 bp, 19 predicted proteins | sample 1539081 | NCBI WGS metagenome assembly OBMK01 (sample SAMEA3355528, study PRJEB22509) | marine metagenome | biome: marine; feature: river plume; material: water | place: USA | collected 2010-08-07 | depth 0.5 m | reverse complement strand
CTACGTAATACATTGGATAATACTGCATTTGAATCTGCGTTTTCATCTTCATCTATTCGTGTAATGTAATGCCCGTCACAAATAACTCGTGTTTTAACACTACGTGGTTGTTCAGTTTGTAATAGTGTAACATCAACACCTAAACTTTTTAAATTTTCGTATACTAGTCCCGCGCCGCCTAGTGTTTCAACTTCACGCTGATATTTGACCACAGGCACAGGCGCTTCAGGACTTATGCGTTCTGAAGTGCCATAGATATATTTGTCGATTATTACATCACCAAAGACTAATACTTTCATAATGTTATTATACTTTCTTTTGGCTTATTTGTCAAGCAAATTTAAAACTTTAGTAACAGTTTCTAACTTACTTTGATTAATTTTGCTTTGAAGAGTATTACGTAGACCGTGATGTAATGGTTTAGGCCAGTATCCAGATGACACCCAAGCATAGCCGTTATGTTCTTCATTTAGGATTGGTATGAATTCATCTTTAACAGCACATAGATATGTGTGGAATTGAAACTGTTCATCAAACGATATAAAAGTTTCTAAGGGTATTGTTTTTTCTATAGTTGGTTCAAATCCAACTTCTTCTGTTATTTCTCGTTTAAGTACTTCCCAAGGAGTTTCTTTACCTTCTCCGGTCCCACCAACTAACCCCCATAAGTTTTTAGTTTTGCCTTGAGTACGATGTAATAATAGAAATCGTTGTGTGTTTAGGCTGTAAAAAAGAGTACCACTACAAATTATCTTGTTCATAAAAGTAGTTAGCCATTGAGGTCGACTCTCCAGGTGCCTCCTGGATAAAGTCCTTCGACACTTAATAACCACTCGTCGCCGTCCCAGCGATATTGTACACCTGTATTTAAATTTGTAACATATGTTACTTCTTTTTTAGTGCTTGCTTCGAATACAACTTCCCATGCATTTCCATTCCATTCAACAATATCGTTTCGTTTTGCAACTAAGTCAGTATTATTATCTGCCTTCCAAGCATCAGCGCCATCAGTGTTAGATGCATCGCCAATGTCATTTAGTAGTAATACTCGTCCACCAAGTCCTTTGGTTGTTGCTGTAGGTACTGTTTTTTGCGGATCAATGATGTAGTCAATAGTTGTCCATTGATTACTATGTCTAATTGGTCCTTCAATAATACTATTACTTGGAAACGAATCTATATCCCAATTAATAATTAATTGTGTTTCGTCCATTGGATTCATACTGATTGTACCAGTGATTGTAGTTTTAACTTCGTTAAGTTTTGTAAAGAATATTCTACTAATACCATCTTGGTATTGACCTGGATGTGTATCAAGTATTTGCCTCCAGTTAGTTGCACCTACTATACCACGCTTTTCAATTTGTGCTAATGAGCCTTCTATGTAAACTCCGTAATCTTGATAGTTTGTACCAACTACATGTTTTGCCGCACCAGTTTGAACAGACCTATTACCACTCTGGTCAACAACTCCGGCTACGATACTATCATCATATGCATTTAGTGTAGGCATGCTTAATCCTAAATCTAATGTTCCGGTGTTTTCATCAAATATACTTGTAATAATATTTGTAATAACACCAAGTCTTTTAACTTTTACTGGCGGACTAATATAAATGGGTGTACTAAATGTTAAGGTTGAAACATCAATCTCGCTATCGACGCCTACTGGTACACTTCTTGAACTCCACGTAACACCGTCTAGCATAACAACACTTAAACTTGTCCAGTCAATATAATTATCTGTAGTTTGTAATTCTAAACTAGGGTTAAACAACACTAGTATTTGTTCTAATATCTGTAACTTCATATCAGTATTAGTTGACCAAATATCACAATTGAATGTTAACTTATATGGTGTAGGCATTAAGCGTTCAACAGTATAGTTTTTACCTTCGTAATTTAAATACTCTTGACCATCTGCATCGTATGCACGTTCTCTAATATTAACCTTACTAACATAACTTGCATCACTTGTACGTTCTCGATCTAATTCCATACCTGTAATATGTACAGCAATCCGTGGCGCACTCGGTACTTTGTTTTCACTATTGTCACGTATAATGTTTGCAACTTGTCTAGTCAAATCACCGTATGTTACAGGAATCTGTGTTAAGTTTCCTTTACCGTCTTTGACAGAAAAGTTACTCATTAGTCTTACCATCTGTGTAACGTAGCGCCTTACTTGGCCGTCATAAAAATGTTCCATTAATTATCTGCCTTTGGACGTAGAGCCTTTGAAAGACTTTGTTTCTCTTTAACTGTTTCGCCACCAATTACTGATTCTTGGGTGTTATTAATAAATGTTGTTTTTTGTGTATTACGTGTATCAGTATTTGTAAGATCAACTCTAATACCGTCTTGTAATTTAATCCAACGGTTGCCGTCGTATTTAAATAATCTTTTAGGCATAAAGTCTGTCCTCATAAAGTAGTCTCCGTCTATCGGAGTGGTTGGAAAACTAATACCCATACCATATGGAGCACCATTGTTTCCTTCGACGCCGAGTAAATATCCTTGATACCCTGCTCTATCAGGACGTTGGCTTATAGCATCTGCTTCGATACCTATGTTACTTGCATCTATTTCTTCGCTATCAGCAGTCTGAAGTGCAACAGTTCCGTCATCATTAGTTGCTAGTGTATAGTAATGTCCTGTATCGTATCCTGATTTAGGTGCGTCTGCTTCCGCTTGGGCAACAACAGCATTATTAATTTGCATTTCTTTTTCGTATGTTGATAGCATATCTCGTAATGTGTCAGTTGAACCTTCCTCAGCAGGAAGATCAAGTATTTCTTTAAACTCTTGCGAATCAACTATTTGTTTTAGTTTTAGTCTATATAAGTGTGGATACCATGTAGGTGAAAATCCTTCACTTGCTCTGTTTACATCTTCTACAACGTAAAACCGTTTTAGTGCTACTTCGTGATCGTTAAGTGCATATTCGTCTTTTAAATGAGGAAGTTCAATTACGTCACCGCTTATAATCTTTCTACCCATAGTTTTTACACTACTTGTTATTGGTATTGTCATAAACAATGTATCGTTACTTAAGAACAATCCAAATTGACTCATATCAAAGTCTATATCTTGTACATTATAAATGCCTCGCATTGTATAAATGTCCGGATCATATTTTCGATCTCTATTTTCAAGGAATAACATATCTTGTATGTTAGTTGTTGCAACAGCATTATAGCGAGGCTGGTCCGCAGTTGCATCGGCTTCTTCAGGATTCTCAGGTCCGAGATACTTGTGTACGTGAATATCAGTTCCACCCACAGTAAACATTTCATGGATTTGCTTATCCATAAAATGAAAATCGTTACCTTTCTCCGGTTTATATAAACTTATTCTTGGCATACACATATTTATCGTTAGTAAGTCAATACGATAAATACTAATGGAGACTATAAACATGGCTGACCTAGCAACTAAAAAACAAGAGATTTATGATTATGTTTACGCACTATTAGGCGGCGGCATGATTGATGTTGAACTTGACCCTATTCATTATAAGACTGCCCTTGATAAAGCATTATCGAGATTTAGACAACGCAGTGATAATTCAGTTGAAGAATCATATGTGTTTATGCCCACAGTAGAAGATCAGAATACATATGTATTACCTGACAATGTAATCGAGGTTCGAAAGATATTTAGACGTTCAATTGGATCACGATCAGGCGGCGGAGACGGCGGAACATTATTTGAACCATTTAACATGGCATATACAAATACTTATATGCTGTCAAGTTCGAACATGGGCGGATTAGCAACATATGATATGTTTAGTCAGTACCAAGAACTTGTAGGACGTATGTTTGGTTCATATATTGAATTCAAATGGAATACGGCTACAAAAGAACTAACAATGTTACAGCGTCCACGTACACAAGAAACATTGTTATTATTTGCATACAATTTTAGAGCAGATGAACAACTATTAAGTGACTACTTAGCAAGTCAGTGGATTAAAGACTATACACTTGCAACATGTAAATTTATGTTAGGTGAAGCACGTTCAAAGTTTGCACAAATTGCAGGACCACAAGGCGGATCAGCATTAAATGGAGATGCACTCAAAGCAGAAGCACAAGCCGAACTTGAAAAATTAGAACTAGAAGTTTCTCAACAAGTTGCTGGCGGAGCAGGATACGGCTTTTTAATTGGTTGACAAATCTTATGTTTGATAGTATTATTATACTATGCATTATGAGATTACACCTTTATTTTCAACACCCTTATTACAAGCAAATATTGGACCATTAGATCCAATAACGTTAGCATGGCTAAAACGCTTGGAGTGTCCACCTAGTACGGTTGCACAGTATGGTAATGAAGAAGAGTTACCTGAGACTGAACGAGGATTTAATATTCTTAATCATTCAAAATTACTAGGACTACAACAACTAATTAAACGTGCAGTAGATCATTTTGCATACACTACTTTAGATGTAGCCGACGATGTTGAGTTTAGATTAACTACTAGTTGGCTTAATAAAATGGATGTAGGTACCGATATAGAGTTACACAATCATGCTAATGCTGTAATCAGCGGAGTATATTATCCCGAAGTTGGTCCAACAAGTAATTCAATTACATTTAAAAAGAATAGACAACATTTAAATAGTTTTCCTGAGCATGTACGTCCTAATACAAAAGGAAATTATAATCAATATTCAACAGGTTCATGGACTGTAAAACCTAATACAGGTGATGTAATAATATTCCCAAGCCATTTAGAACATGAGGTTGCTCGTAGTTTAGATAAACAAGATAGATACAGTTTGGCTTTTAATTACTTTCCAAAAGGAACTATAGGACAAAATTCAGTTAAGGTAAATTTATGAAATATCAAACAACTCCCTTATTTCCAATACCGTTATTTTTAGCAAAAATAGATGTATTAGATACTGCTAAAATTAAATGGTTAGAAAGTATGGAAATGCCATCTGAAGCAGTAGGGCACGACCATACTGCTGACAAGTATATTTTAAATCAACCTAGACTAGCAAAATTAAAAGCACAAATACAAGAAGCATGTAATGTGTTTGTAAAAGATGAATTAAAGGTAACTGATGAAGTTGAATTCGTTTTAGAAAATTCTTGGTTAAATCGACACACGCAGGGCCAACATAGTGTATCACATTGGCATAGTAATGCAATGATTAGCGGAGTATACTATATACAATCTAACGATACTTCAGGAGACATTGTTTTTAATAAATCACATTTATATACAAACTTATTTACTGATACTGTTAGAGTAAGTTATAGTGACACATCAATGTATACTACATCTGAGTTTTTTATCACTCCAGAACCTGGTGACGTTGTTATGTTTCCGAGTCATTTAGAACATCGAGTTCTTGAAAATTTATCAAACATGCCACGCTACAGTTTGGCTTTTAACTTTTTTGCTCGCGGCACTGTAGGCGGCGGCACCTGTGGACTTAAAATATGATTATAGGAATTTGTGGGCTTATCGGTTGCGGTAAAGGAACTGTTGCAGATATGCTAGTAGAAGATTATGGTTTTGAAAAGTTATCATTTGCTGATAAACTAAAAGACGGAGTTGCTACTGTGTTTGGTTGGGACCGTGCAATGTTAGAAGGTGATACTCCAGAATCTAGAGACTGGAGAGAAACACAAGACACGTTTTGGACAAAGGAAACTGGCCGTACTATTACGCCTAGACTAGTATTACAAGAATTTGGCACTGATTGCATGAGACATGGATTTGACGACGGTGTATGGGTAAGTTCTGTAAAACAAATATTAATTAATAACCCTTCAAAAAACTATGTTATTCCTGACGTAAGATTTCCTAATGAAGCACGTATGATTTCTAATCTAAATGGTTATGTATGGCGTGTTAGAAGAGGCCAAGATCCAGTATGGATGCGTATGTATCAAGACATTGGCGTAGAACCAAAAGATGTACACGAGTCAGAATGGCGTTGGGCCAACGTTGACTTTAGTACTGTAATACATAATGACTTAGGATTAGAAGAACTTAAAAGTCAGGTAAAAGATCACCTTGTTTCCACTTCACCCCTTGCTTTTGCATAATGCGTTGACAGTTAGCACAGATAGTTTTTAAGTTTAAAACTGATGCATTGTCTAAGTTTCCATCAATGTGATAAACATCAAATTGTTCTTGGTGTATACTCTTATAGTTACACTTCTCACAAAAGTCTTTTTTAACATAACCTCTTTGTTTCCATTTAGGTATGCCGTGACTAACTCCGTGCTTTAAACATACTTCACATTTCTTGCGATAATATGTTTTACCATTCTTTTTGTAATTAATGGCCGCAGGTCTTTGTTTGCATTGGCATAAAGGTCTCATATTGTATTTACCTCACCTTTATCGCCCCTTTTTTCCTGGTGATATATACCCTATTAATTTCATTCTGCATAAATACTACGAACACTTTTATTAAGGAGAACGAAATGGCATTATCATCACCAGGTGTTGAGGTTAAAGTAATAGACGAAAGTTTTTACACGCCCAGCGAACCAGGCACCGTACCAATGATATTTGTTGCTACCGCACAAGATAAACAAAATGGCGGCGGGACTGGAACAGCACCAGGAACAACAGCGGCAAATGCAGGTAAACCTTACTTGGTTACCTCACAAAGAGATTTAGTAGAAACATTCGGCGAACCAAAGTTTTATTCGGATTCAAATAATAATCCAATACATGCTGGCGAGTTAAACGAATATGGTCTACAAGCGGCTTACTCATTATTAGGCGTAAGCAACAGAGCATACATTGTTAGAGCAGGAATTGATCTTGCAGGACTAACTGCATCTGCAAATGCACCAACAAGTGCTCCAGCAGACGGAACATATTGGGTAGATACAGCAACTACTATATATGGCACATTTGCATGGAATGCGGCGGCGGCTTCAACAGTAGGTGGACAATCATTTACTTATAAGACACCGACTGTAATTACATCATTAACACAACTAGTTGGCGGAGTTGCTTCAGGCGCACCTAAAACATCAGTTGGTGCAGTTGGTGATTATGCTGTAACAGCGGCAAGCACACTACAGAAACTTTATTATAAGAATGAAAGTGGTGCATGGGTTGAGGTAGGTTCAACTGCTTGGAAAGCAAGTTGGTCTACAGTATCAGGTACAGCAGGCGCAACAACTACTAGTGGTAAGAGTCTAACAATTAACTCTACTACAGTTACAGCAAACGCAACAGACGCAACAGCATTAGCGGCAGTAATTAACGGCTTGAGTATTTCAGGTGTTACTGCAAGTGTTGAAGCGGCAAACGATATACTAAGATTACATTCAACAGGTGCAAATATTGTACTAGCAGAAGGCACAGGCGCAATGGGCGACATGGGTCTTGTAGCAGGAACATATGCGGCTCCAGCGTTGAATATCGCACCACATACAAGTGTTCCCGAGTTTGGTGCAAGCGATTCGACTCCACGTCCAACAGGCAGTGTTTGGATGAAAACTACTACACCTAACAAAGGTGCTAAATGGTCAATCAAAGCATGGAATAATGCAACAGCATTATGGGATGCTAAAGATGTTCCAATTCATGCTACGCCACAAGCGGCATTAGCATCACTTGATAAAGCAGGAGGCGGCGCTAACTTAGGTACTGCATCACTTTATGTTAAGTCAAATGACGCAGAAGCAACTGACGTAGTAGCAAACTTTAAAGTGTACAAGCGTAATTCAACAGGCGCAACAACAGTTACTTCGAGTATTGTTAGTACACAAGCATCAAGCGGTACAGCATCATTTACACTTTCAGAGTCAATTGTTGGAAGTGCTAACATGACAACACCTGTTACAGTATCTCAAGCAGTAGATGGTGATGCAGGCGATGCTGATCATATTGCTGGTGCAATTAATACAGCAGGCTTAACTAATGTTACTGCTAGTGTTGATGCAACAAACAAAGTTGTAATTTCACACGCAACAGGCGGCGAAATTAGAATTGCAGACACAAGCGGACATTTAGCAGAAATTGGTTTTAGTACATCAGATACTACTAACTTGTATGCGGCTCCAGCAGGTGATACTGATGCTGACTTCCTTGCTTCAAATTGGAAAGTATTAACTGCATCAAATAGTGCAACTGCTCCAACAGCATTAGCAGTAGATGGTACACTATGGTACAACAGTGTTGTAGACGAAGCAGACATTATGGTTCATAATGGTACTACATGGGTCGGATACTTAGACGCATCAAGTCCATATTATGCGGTAGGCGCAGGCGACAAAACTGATCCAGCAGGACCAATTGTAAGTGCTACAGAACCAGCAATGCTAACAGGACAATCAGATGGTACACCACTAAGAAATGGTGATATTTGGATTAACACTACAAACATTAACAAGTATCCAGAAGTTTATCGTTGGAGTACAGCAAAGGCTAAGTTTGTATTAATTGATTCCGGCGATCAAACAACACAAGACGGCATATTATTTGCTGACGCACGTTGGTCAACAGCAGGTGCTAACAGTCTAGAAGGAACTATTCCAGAGTTACTTGAAAGTAACTTCTTAGATAGTGATGCTCCGGATCCAGCACTTTATCCAAAAGGTATGTTGTTGTTTAACTTACGTAGAAGCGGATTTAATGTTAAGAAATTTGTACGTAACTCTGTAGATGTTACAAAAACAAACGAGCGTATGAGTGATGCATCAATGGCGTCTTATTACCCACACAAGTGGGTAACTGAGTCAGCAAATAATGCAGACGGTTCAGGCAAGTTTGGTCAATCAGCACAGAGAGCAGTTGTTGTACAATCAATGCAAGCAGAGATTAACGGTAACCAAGAAATCCGTGATGATGAGTCACGTACTTTCAACTTAATGGCAGCACCAGGATATCCAGAACTAATTGGTGAAATGATTACACTAAATTATGACAGAGGCTTAACAGCATTTGTTGTAGGTGATTCACCAGCAACACTTGATTCAAGTGCTACTTCAATTAACGAATGGGGAACAAATGTTAACCTAGCAGTTGAAGATAATAGTGACGGACTTGTAAGTAGAGATGAATACTTAGGTGTTTACTATCCATGGGGCTTTAGCAGTGATAACGCAGGAAATAACATTGTTGTTCCGCCAAGTCATATGATGCTAAGAACTATTGCACTAAGCGATCAAGTATCGTTTCCATGGTTTGCACCAGCAGGTACAAGACGTGGCGGCATTACTAACGCAACAGCAACAGGTTATGTGAGTGCAGAAGGCGAATTTGTAAGTATTGCACTAAACGAAGGACAACGTGATACGTTGTTTGGAATTAGTGTAAACCCAATTACGTTTATTACAGGTGCAGGACTTGTATGCTTTGGACAAAAAACTCGTGCTAGAAATGCAAGTGCATTAGATCGTGTTAACGTTGCAAGGCTTGTTATCTACATGCGTAGTCAACTTAACAAACTTGCTAAACCATATATCTTTGAACCAAATGATAAAATCACACGTGATGAGATAGGTGCGGCAGCAGAAAGTCTAATGCTTGAGTTAGTTGGTAGTAGAGCACTATATGACTACATTGTAGTATGTGACGAATCTAACAACACTCCTAGCAGAATTGATAGAAACGAACTATACTTAGACATTGCAATTGAACCAGTTAAGGCAGTAGAATTTATTTACATTCCATTACGCCTTAAGAATACAGGAGAGATTGCAGGATTATAATTCATAAAATGAGCCTCTGAAATATGGGGCTCATTAATGATAAATACTTGTAACAGGAGCAAAACGATATGGCAATTTCAACACTCTCAAAAATTACAGTACCACTAGCGAGCGATAGCAGTTCATCAACACAAGGGTTGTTGATGCCGAAACTGCAATATCGTTTTAGAGTGTCACTTGAGAACTTTGGTGTAAGTACACCGACAACAGAACTAACTAAGCAGGTAGTAGACGTAACACGCCCTACAGTAAATTTTGAGGAATTAGAAATCCCAATTTACAACAGTAAAGCGTTCTTAGCAGGACGCCCAACTTGGGAACCAATTACACTTAACTTGCGTGAAGATGTAAACAACAATGTACAAAAACTAGTTGGTGAACAACTTCAGAAACAATTTGACTTTTTTGAACAGTCAAGTGCGGCATCAGGTATTGATTACAAATTTGTAACAAGAATTGAAATCTTAGATGGTGGTAACGGAGCAAATACTCCAAGTGTATTAGAAACATTTGAGTTGTATGGTTGCTTTATCCAAAATGCTAACTACAACACACTAGCATATAGTTCAAACGAACCAGTAACAATCGGCTTATCAATACGTTACGATAACGCTATCCAGTCACCAGTTGGTGAAGGTATTGGTACTTCAGTTGGTAGAACAGTTAACAGTCTAGTAACAGGCGGCGGCGGATTAGGTTAAGTTCGTAACATTGCCATAGTAATTTAAAAGGGGCCTAAGGGCCTCTTTTTTATTTTATACGCAGTTAATTTAAATGGATAAATATTTGTATGGCAAATATACTTAATGGATTCTTAAATAATGTTTTACAGGGTGCAACAAATCCTGGTGGTAACTTAAAGGGTTACGATCACGCAGGAAGATTGTTTACTGACGATGCTTTCCGATTAGCACCAAAGATGAAGTTTCTTTACCATGTGGTAATGGAATTAAGTGAAGATGCTAAGAAAATGGTGCCACAACTAAGTCAAAAGCATACACATGAAATTAATATGCTTGTAAAAGCAGTTGACTTGCCTAAGTACCAAGTGCAAACAGCAACGAAAAATATGTACAATCGTAAAAAGAACTTGCAAACAAGTATCGAATACGATCCGATCAATATTACATTTCATGATGATAATATGGGGTTGACTAGTACGTTAATGGAAGCATACTATAGATACTATTATAGAGATGGTAACTATGGAAGTGCAGGAGCATCGGCACCATTTGCACCACGAAATACATACAAAGATTCATTAACACAAAATTATAGATACGGGTTAGATAATGATCATCGCACTCCGTTTTTTAATAAGATTACAATCTATCAAATGGCAAGACATCAATATCTTGCATTCACCCTTGTTAATCCGCTAATAACAGGATTAACACATGATCAAATGGATTCTAGCGATGGCAGTACTCCGTTGCAAAACCAAATAACACTTGCATACGAAGCAGTGCATTATAGCCGAGGAGCAGTAGGCGAAGATAGTCCAGCAGGATTTGCTACATCGCATTACGATAAAACTCCAAGTCCATTAAGTATTGGCGGCGGTGGCACAAGTAGTTTACTTGGACAGGGCGGCGTGTTAGGCGGCATTAGTAGTGTACTAGGAGATTTAGCAGGCGGCACGTTTAATTTAGGGTCTGCAATCAATGTATTCAACACTTACAAAAATGCTAAAAGTTTAACTAAAGCCGGACTAAGACAAGAAGGATTTAATATCCTTAAAAGTACACTAACTAATATTAGTCGAGAAAATGTAAGTGGTATTAGGAATTTAAATATTCCAAAACAATCAGTAAACGCTTCACGCATAACATCAACAGTCGGCGGCACTGTAAATAATGCTTCTTCTGCATATCAACTAAGAGTTCAGCAAGCATTAACAGCAAACAATTTACCATCAAACAGTTTTAGTTCTGTTGGACCAGTAGGTACATCGTCGTCAAGAACATCAAGTGTTGCAGGTAGTGCATCGTCTACTACATTACAATCACAAAGGAACGGACCAAGATAATGACAGTTACATCTAGTTTAAACATTTCTCCGGTAGATAGTTCATCAGAAGTTAAAGAGTTTTTTAATAAGTATTTTTCAGAATCAATTTCATACAGTGCTACACAAGTAGATTCAGTAGTAGGATTTTTTCTAAAAAGAGGCTTTAATGAAAGTTCAGCAACAGGAGTTGCTACTGTACTATTGCAACAAGCAAAAATAGATGATGTAAATGTGTTTACATTACTTGATACACTTAAAGGCCTTGACGAAGTGCAAATTAGTAGTTTAGTCGGCGAGATTGTAAATTTCAATAGATCTAAAGTCAGCGTAATTGGAATAAAAACCGCCTTTCCAGAGACTAAACAAGAACAACGCAATATAGTGGTATAACGTTATGGGACGGTTTGCTCAGGGAAAGTTTGAGTTAAAAAACCCGGACAAGTATATGGGTAATAGAACACCAACTTATCGTAGTAGTTGGGAATTTGCTTTTATGCAAATGTGTGACAATCATCCTAACATTAGGCACTGGGCTAGTGAATCAATTAAGATACCATATAGAAATCCGTTAACAGGTAAACAGACCATATATGTGCCAGACTTTTTCATTGTTTATAACAATACAAAAGGTAAGCAACATGTTGAACTAATTGAGGTTAAACCTTCAAACCAAGCATTAAAAGAGAAACTAGGGCGTTCCAAACACAATCAAGCGGCGTGGATCGTAAATCAGGCGAAATGGGAAGCGGCTAGGGCATACTGCAAGCAAAAGGGCATATACTTTAGAATTGTTACTGAAAAGGATATCTTTCATAACGGAAGACGATAAATAATAGTAGCAGTTAATGGAATATTAAAATGACAAAGAAACTACAAGAGTTGCTAGATTTACCTGACAGTAAAGAAATCATTAAGAAAGCATCTAACCAAGAAAACGAACAAGCCAAATATGCAGTAGCCGAGCAAAAAGAAACTAGACGTAGTATGGAAGAATTTGATAAAATTAGTTCAGCACTACCGGCTGTTAAAGGCTTAGGTGAAATGGCCGATAAAGAATTAAATGAAGTTGCTCAAAAAGCAATGGATGCATATGATGACTTAATGGACTTAGGTATGAACGTTGAATCACGTTATGCCGGTCGAGTGTTTGAAGTTGCAGGCGGCTTACTTAAAACTTCATTAGATGCTAAAGTTGCTAAATTAGATAAGAAACTAAAAATGATTGACTTACAACTTAAAAAAGAAAAACAGGATAAAGATAATCCGATCGAAGATGGCGGTATTGTTAACGGCCATGGCGCTATTGTTACTGATAGAAACAGTCTATTAGCGAGGTTAAAAGACATGGATAATGATAAATAGTATATAGAGGATACCGTCGATGAAAACATTTACACAAATATTAACTGAGTCTAAAAAGACTTACGAATTTAAAATTGGTCTTGCAGGCGAAATGGCAGAAGGATTTCAAGATAAACTTGAAACTGCTCTTAAAAAGTTTGATGTAATTAGTATGTCAAATGGCAAAAAAACACCAATACAGGAACGTCCACTGGACTTCCCACAATTACAAAATATGGAAGTTACTTACTATGATGCAGAAGTAGGTTACCCAACTACTCCACAAGTATTGCAAGATTATATTTGCAAATGCTGTAGTTGTGAACAAGCCCATGTTATGGTAAGAGGCGCAAACGATCCTAGAGAAGAGTATCAAGAACCAAAGGCAGACGGACCTTACGAGTCAAAACTTGAAACTGAAGATATGGGCGGCGAGAGCGCACAAGACGATGTTGCTGGTAACAGAGTAATGGGATTACTTAAAGAGTTAGAAGTAGCACGTAAAGAACGAAACATAGATCCAATGGAAGGTGCTCCTGCAGGAGAAAGCAAAGACATTGATGATTCAGAAAATACTAAAGCAGTTGTAGGAGGATAATATGAAAGATCTATTACAAAAATTAACGGACCTAGAGAACACTTTAGATTCTATGGATGGACCGAAAGAAATTAAACAAATTAATGAAGCGGCTTCAATGAGCATTAATATGTCAGGCGAAACAGCAGATGATGTTGCACGTTTAGTACAAATTATGCAACATGGCGGCGCACCAGATGCAGGCGAAATGAAACCAGACATGATGCCTCCAATGGGACCACCAGACATGGGTAAGATGCGTGATCTTGTAAAAGATTTACCACCAATGGACATGGACGGACCAGTAGGTCCAGGCGATGACATGAATGACTTGAAACCAGGTATACAAAAAGAGCCATGTGATGCATGTGGTAAAGTACACTTAGGTAATAGCAGTTGTGGCGGTCATGAAGACGTCGACGCAGACGTTGATGAAGCAGGTTGGGCTAATTCTCCAGATGAGGATTATCAAGATCATGAATATATGACAAAGGATTTAAGCGGTGGTATTAACCGTGAGAAGAAAGCATATGCGGCCGCACAAGACGGCGACAATGCAATGGCTGTAGAAGAATTACAAGCGGCACTGCGTGATGCACTTATGACTAAGATGGCAGAAGGTGGTGACGAAGTAGAAGGTGAACACGATCACGAAGATGGCGAAGACTGTCCAGAGTGTGGAGAACCAGGCAAAAAGAAACTAATGGCTTGTGCAAGTTGCGGCTGTAGTTAAGAAATTTTCAAAAACTCAATAGGCTCTTCGGAGTCTATTTTTTTGAGTAAATAACAGTATGGCAACATCATTAGACGGCGTCTTAATTAAAAAGGCGAATAAACGAGAAACATTTACAAACGAGCAAGTAGAACAACTACTTAAATGTACAGACACGGATGATGGGTATGATTACTTTGCACGTAATTTTGCATACATACAGCATCCTGTAAAGGGCAAGTTATTGTTTGATCCTTTTGAGTATCAAGACAGACTACTTAAAAGTTATCATAATTATAGATTTAATATTAATATGCTACCAAGACAAACAGGTAAAACTACCTGTGCGGCAATATATTTGTTATGGTATGCTATGTTTGTTCCTGATCAAACTATTCTAATTGCGGCGCACAAGTATACAGGCGCACAAGAAATTATGCAACGTATACGTTACGGATATGAAATGTGTCCAGATCACATACGTGCAGGTGTTACAAACTACAACAAAGGTTCGATTGAATTTGAAAACGGATCACGTATTGTTAGTGCCACTACAACAGGTAACACAGGACGTGGTATGAGTATTTCATTACTATACTGTGACGAGTTTGCATTTGTACAACCTAATGTTGCTATCGACTTTTGGACTTCTATATCACCTACATTAGCAACAGGTGGTCGAGCAATTCTTACAAGTACACCTAACAGTGACGAAGATACGTTTGCTACAATTTGGAAACAAGCAGAAGATAAGTTTGACGAACACGGCAATGAACAAGAAGTAGGACGAAATGGGTTTCACAGTTTCCGTAGTTACTGGCGAGAGCATCCTGACAGAGATGACAAATGGAAAGACGAAGAACTCGGACGTATTGGCGAAGAAAGATTTAGACGTGAATACGATTGTGAGTTCTTAGTATTTGACGAAACGTTAATCAACTCAATTAAACTTGCCGCAATGGATGGTGCATCACCATTAGTAAATATGGGTCAAACACGCTGGTATAAGAAGCCTACATCACAATATACATATGCTGTTGCACTTGATCCTAGTATGGGGACCGGTGGTGATAACGCCGCTATACAAGTTTTTGAATTGCCTAGTTATGAACAAGTTGCAGAGTGGCAACATAATACTACCGCTATACCTGCACAAATACGTATCCTTACAGATATATGTAAACACATTGAACAAGAAACTAATAACCCGCAAGGTATATACTGGAGTGTTGAAAACAACGGTTTAGGCGAAGCCGCACTTATTGTTATTGCAGACTTTGGAGAAGAAAATATACCTGGATTATTTGTAAGTGAACCTATACGCAAAGGACATGTAAGAAAGTTCCGTAAAGGGTTTAACACTACACATGGTACTAAAGTAACAGCATGTAGTAGAATGAAAACTATGATCGAAAATGATAAAATGGTAATTCATAGTAAACCTATGATAGGCGAACTTAAAAACTTTGTAGCAACTGGTTCTAGTTATAATGCAAAAAATGGACAAACAGATGACTTAGTTAGTGCTACATTACTTGCAATTAGAATGATGGATGTACTTAAAGATTGGGATCCAAGAATATACGATTCATTCAATCAATCAGATCAACACGGAGATTATGTAGAACCAATGCCGATCTTCGTTAGTAACAATTATTGATAAATACTAGCATGAAAGACTTGAATAAAATCGGCGAAGAACTGTTTTCTAAATTGCGTGGTAGATTTAAAAAAATCACTATTGGCAATCAAGAAGGCGCAGTCACTAATGTACCTAACGAATCAAGATTTTACGATTTTGAATTTGGAGACAGTGGCGGCAAAGTAAGTGTAAGTTTAGATGAAGAAAGTGTTGTAGTAATGTACAGCGAACAACTTTTTGATTCTGATAATACTTCCTTAAAAACAACATGGTACGACTTCTTAAAAGAATTAAGAGTATTTGCCAAAAAGAGAATGTTAAATTTTGAAGTAAGAGATATACAAAAGTCTAATTTAGAAAAGAGAGATTACAAATTCTTATCTACTAAGAACGGAGAGAACACCATGACAGAATCAACGATGTACGGAACTAGTAAGACTAGTTACCAGAATATAGCAGATGCAAGAATTTGTGTAAAGCACAGTGAAAGCATTAACCAAGAAATAGCCGGAGGGCGTTCACAGAAAATTGGAAGCATTTATATTGAAAGTGCTAACGGTGAACGTTTTAAATATCCATACAAACATTTAAATGGTGCTAGAGCAATGGCACGCCACGTAGCAGAAGGTGGTAATATGTATGATGACTTTGGCAAACATATTACAGGTTTGTCAGAAGAAATGAATAAACTACGTAAGTTCAAAACATATATGTCAAGAAGCAGTGTCATGGCTGAAGGTCTTGCAGGTTATATGGATGTTGTAAATGAGCGTATTGATACAGTTAAAAATACTATTGGCAAACTGCAAAACAAAGCATACTACACAGAAGCAACAACTAATTTTACAATCGCCGTAATGGAAGATGTACCAGAAGATATTGCAACTGATTGGACTGCACAACTTACTATTAAACAATTTAATGAAGAACTTAAAGGTGTATTCCCATACATTTACAAATTAGTAAGTGAAGCAAACAAAGTAGTTGATCTTGGACCAGAAGACTTTCTAGGTGAAGGTGATGATGATAAAATGAAAGTTACAGATATTGACAAAAAAACAAATTCACCAGCATACCAAAAAATGAAAAAAGGTGATAAGCGTTACAGCGACCAAACAACTAAAGAAGATGCGATTCCTACAACTGATGATATTGAAGCAGGATTTGACGAAATGATGGGTCAGTTTAGCGAAAAAGCAAAGCCAGACTTTTTAGATATGGACGGCGATGGCGACAAAGACGAGCCAATGAAAAAAGCAGTAAAAGACAAAAAGTCTAAAGCAAATGAAGCACAAGAAGGCCAAGCAGGAACTATGGCGTTGTTTGTTAGTGATCAAGATGGTGGCGAACACGAAGTAGAAGTTGAAGTTGAAATTAAAAACGGTAAGCCGGAAATTAATCCTAAATCATTACCTGGTCCAGAAGACCAACTTTATTGGGATGACGCTGACATTGAACAACAAGCAATGGATGCAATGAAAAACGGCGACATCGAATTTGATGAAGGCAATGCATACGCACACGCTGTAAAGAAAGCCAAAATGGATGGCAAGAAAAAAGGCGATAAAATTGATGGTCCAGACGGTGACGAGATTACACTTGAGAAAGATCAAAAAGTAGCATTACCAGAAAAGATTTTATCTTTGTTTGATAGAGAACAAGGCACATTTCCAAAAGGTGAAACTGGTGTATTAACTATGGTTGAAAAAGATTATGGCGAACAGTACATTGAACCAGCCAAGGACTTTATTGAACAGATAATGCAAAAATACGAAACAGTAATGAATATGGAACCGGCTGTACAAGAGATGGAAGATGAGCATGAGCCAGAGAAAGTTACAATGGCTGTAACAGCAAGCATCGACGCACTCAAAAGAGCGGCAGGCATAGGCGAGAGCGAAAGACCTGCTTCGAAAGACACAAACATATTAGATATCAAGGCATTAGCAGGGCTATAAACGCCCTCTAAAAGTTTTTATGTTTTTTCTTTAAAAAAAGACTTGACAACTGTAGTAGTTCAGTATATAATAATAACTGTGCTACTAACTAAAAAGGCACTTGTAGCAATAACGCTACAGCACATAGGCATAACACATGGAGGCATTAACTATGGCATCACTAGCAGAAATTCGAGCAAAACTCAAAGAACAAGAAGCCGGCGCAGGCGGTCAACGCACAGGCGGTGGCGACAACGCAATTTACCCATTTTGGAATATGGCAGAAGGCAGTAGTGCAACACTACGTTTTTTACCTGACGGTAATGCAGATAATACTTTCTTTTGGACAGAACGTTTGATGATCAAACTTCCGTTCAGCGGTATTAAAGGCGACACAGGATCACGTCCTGTACAAGTACAAATTCCATGTATGGAAATGTACGGCGAAACATGTAACATTCTAAATGAAGTACGTGGTTGGTTTAAAGACCCGTCATTAGAAGACATGGGTCGTAAGTATTGGAAGAAGCGTTCATACGTATTCCAAGGCTTTGTAACTGATAATCCAATTAGCGAAGATACTACACCTGAGAATCCAATTCGTAGGTTTATTATTGGACCACAAATTTTCCAAATTATTAAAGCGGCTCTTATGGATCCAGACATGGAAGAACTTCCAACAGATTATACTGCTGGTGTAGACTTCCGTCTTAACAAAACATCAAAAGGTGGCTATGCAGACTACAGCACAAGTAATTGGGCACGTAGAGAACGTCCACTTGGTGATGCAGAGATGAATGCTGTAAATAGTAACGGATTGTTCACACTAGGTGACTTCCTTCCTAAAAAGCCAGATGAGATCGGTGTAAAGATTATGCAAGAGATGTTTGAAGCATCTGTTGACGGACAACCGTACGATCCAGATCGTTGGTCACAGTACTTCCGTCCAGCAGGCATGCAAGCACGTACAGGCGATCCGCAAGTAGCGGCAAGCCCGCAAGCAACGGCAACAAGCCAGAGCGCACCAACTCCAGCACCTGCTCCAGTAGCACCAACACCAACACCAGAGGCGGCACCAGTAGCAACTGCTCCAGTAGCAGAAGCACCGGCAGCGGCACCAGCAGGTGGCGGCGATGCAAATGACATTCTAGCAATGATCAGAGCACGTCAGGGTTAATTAACCTAACAGTAGGGGGCATATTGTCCCCTACTTACTTGGCTTTTTATTAGGAGAAAACATGGCTAAATCATTTGATGTTAGTAAGTTCCGGAAGGACTTGACTAAAAGTATCTCAGGCATGAGTAGCGGCTTTAACGATCCGACAGATTGGATCTCAACAGGCTCGTATGCACTTAACTATCTTATCTCAGGAGACTTTCACAAAGGTGTTCCGCTAGGTAAGGTTACTGTGTTTGCAGGTGAATCAGGAGCAGGTAAGAGTTATTTCTGTTCAGGTAATATTGTAAAACACGCACAGGATCAAGGTATCTTTGTAGTACTAATTGACTCAGAGAACGCACTTGATGAATCGT
>OBMK010001501.1_pt1 | contig 19613 bp, 16 predicted proteins | sample 1539081 | NCBI WGS metagenome assembly OBMK01 (sample SAMEA3355528, study PRJEB22509) | marine metagenome | biome: marine; feature: river plume; material: water | place: USA | collected 2010-08-07 | depth 0.5 m | reverse complement strand
CTACGGGGGCGGGATGGTGTTGGCTACGGTCTCCCGGAGGTCCGCTCCTGACTCGTCAGAGACGTTCGGAACGTCCGCTTTCGGGACGCCACTCTGAGACCGGCTCGACGATGGGACCCCGCGGTTGGCTGCGGTGTCGAGCATTGAAAGCTGCCGATGTGTGCGTCAGGACTGCATCGGGCTCTTCAGCAATCAAGATCGCATGCCGGAGACCATCATGTTGGCGTACGTTTCGCCGATTTCGCGCGCGCTCTGTGGCGAGGTCTCGGGGCGGAACCAGCGATGTGTCCAGCCTACGACGCCCAGCATGCCGTAGGCGACCACGCGCGAGGGCCCGACGTCGCGCAGTGTGCCGTCGGCGTAGCCCTCCTCGATGATCGAGATGAAGGCGTTTTCGATCATGCGGTTCACCTGGCGCATGTCCGATGACCATTTCGAACGGGTGCCGGACACACGACCGAGGTTCTCGCGGATGTAGATGAAGAGGAGCGGATAGTGCTCCCCGTAAGATTCCATGATCGATACGATCAGGTTCCACAGCTTGTCGGGCGCGGGCAGGGCGCTGGCGGCGATGTCAATGGCGATCTGGGAGTTGCGTTCGGCCACGGCGCGCAGCACCTCGTCAAACAACTCCTCCTTGGACGAGATGTAGTAGTAGACGGAGGCGCGATCGATGCCGAGCTCGGCCGCCACCGCGCTGATGCTGGCACCCTGCAGGCCCAGACGGTCGAACACACGGACGGCGGCTTCGGCGATCTCGCGCCGGCGTCGCTTGTAGGCGCCGGAACTCTCCTCCTTCGCCGCCTTGCGGCGTTTGCCGATGCCGCTGGTCTTGTCGCTGGTCGGGCTCATTGTGGCACCTGATTAGCGAGCAAGCGGCCAAAGACCAAGAGACTCGATCAGCCGCGCGGTCCGCCGGCCGCGAACAGGACCTGACCCGATATGAAGCCCGATCGGGCGTCGGCGAAGAAAGCAACGGCGTTGGCGATGTCCTCGGGCTGACCCGGACGGCCCACTGGGATATCGCGCACGACATCTGCGATCATCGCCTCGAAGGTCACGCCGAGCCGCTCGGCGACGGCGGCGGTCATCGGCGTTACGACGAAGCCGGGCGCGACGACATTCGCGGTAATGCCCGACTTGCCCATCTCCAGGGCGAGGGTTTTGGTCAGGCCGATCAGCCCCGCCTTGGCCGCAGCGTAGTTGGCCTGCCCATAGGCGCCTAGCGCAGCGATGCTAGCGAGGTTGACGATGCGGCCATGTCCAAGGCGACGCATCGCCGGTTGGACCGCGCGGCACATCAGAAAGGCTCCTCTCAGGTTCACGTCCTGAACCACCTGCCAATCGTCGAGCGTCATCTTGGGCAGGGTCTTCTCACGCAGGACCCCCGCATTGTTGACGAGCACGGCGGGCGGCCCCAGCGCGGCTTCTGCCGCCATGACGGCGGTCTGGACCGACGCCTCGTCGGCGACGTCGACGGCCACCGCGACGGCCCGGCGACCCTGCGCCTCGATACGCGCGACAGTGTCCCCGCACGTCACCGCGTCCAAATCCATCACCGCGATATCGCAACCGTCCGCGGCCAGCCGTTCGGCGATCGCGGCGCCGATGCCGCGCGCGGCTCCGGTGACTAGGGCGACGCGTGCAGCTTGAGTCATGACAGGTCCAGGCGTTCGATCGCCATGCGCGACAGGAGGAATTTGCGAGGTCGTCCCGAAGCCGTGAGCGGGACGTCCGCCGCGTCGATGGGCAGGATGTGGCGGGGAACCTTGAAGCGCGCTAGACGCGCCGCGCACCATTCGATTAGCGCCTGAGGGTCCAGCGCATGTCCGGCCCGGACGACAACGAAGGCTACGCCGATCTCGCCCATCCGGTCGTCCGGCGCCGGCGCGACGTGGGCTTGAAGCACGGACGGATGGATCATGAGGACGTCTTCAATTTCAGAGGGCGTGACCTGCTCACCGCCGCAGCGATAGCTTTCCTTCACGCGTCCAACCAGGCTCAGATAGCCCTCAGCATCGATGCGGCCTAGATCGCCGGTGTGCAGCCAGCCGTGGGCATCGAACGCCTCAGCCGTGGCTTCGGGCTTGTCATAATAGCCGGCGGTTACGCCGGGACCCTTGGCCATCAGCTCACCGACTTCGCCGGGCGCCAGAACCGCACCTGTCTGCGGATCGACGACACGGTAATCGACAAGGCGATGTCCGATGGCCGGATCGCCCGCCGGCCCGACGTCGCGCAGGCGGCCATTGGTCGTCCTGAGACGGTCGGTCGGGTCGTCCGGTCGAGTCACGGTCGTGGAGGCCGTACATTCGCTCATGCCGTAGCCGGTCGTGATCTCGATGCCGCGGAAGGCCGCAAGAATACGATCCCACAACCCCGGCGGCGTGCGGCCCCCGGACGAGAGCATGCCCCTCAGAGATGTCGTATCGACCGGCGTGTCGACGAGGGCGTCGAGCACGGCCAAGGTCATCGTTGGGATCAGCAGGAGATCGGTGACCTTATGACGCTCGACCGCCCGCAGCGTCTCCCGCGGATCGAATTTCAAATCCGGGACGATCGCGCCGCCTGCGAACAGCACCGAGAGAAGCCCTTCCACATAGCCGTAGACGTGGTTCATCGGCAGGCTGAAGTGGATGCGGCGCCCGTCCTCGAAGGCTCGGGCGTAGGCGCTGCCGAAGGCAGCGCGCAGCAGCATGTCGTGGGTCAGGACCACGCCCTTGGGCGAGCCGGTCGTTCCCGAGGTGTAGATGATGTCTGCAGGGGAGGTCGGGTCGACCCGGGGCAACGCGCCGGCGTCGCCCTCAAGGGCGCGGAACGTGGTCGCCCCGGCGCGCCCCTCGCCCTCGGCTTTGAAGACGACGACCATGCGCAGGTCGGGCAGAGCCGCGCCGCCCCCGCGTGTCTCCCACCCGGGCGCGATCTCATCCAGCATGCCGAGGTAGTCGAGATCGCGGAAGCGATCCATGGCAACCACCATGACGGCGCGCGACTGACGCAGCACATAGGCCAGTTCGTCCCGACGGTTGAGGATATTCACTGGTACGGCGACGGCGCCGACCGCCGCGATCGCGAACTTGAGCGCGGCGAAGGCGGGATAGTTGGCCATGACCAGGCCCACATGTTCGCCAGGCAGGACCCCGGCCTTGACCAGGCCTCTGGCGACCGACGCGGCCCAATCTGCCATCTGGCGATAGGTCCAGGTCCGGTCATCGGTGATCAGATATGGTCGATCCGGGTACCGCTCTGCTGTGTGGATGAGCATTTGATAAAGGGTGCGCGGCGTCCACGGATCAAAGCTCCGAGCCGTGGCGGCCTGACGTTCGGCGACGGAGGGGAGGGACTCGCTGTCAGGCATGATCGGGTCGTGGACGCTCTCGAATACCATGGTTCAGGGGTTCAGGATCTCATGGTGCTTGCGATAGTCGCGCCGTCCCCAACCAAAGGCCAGCGCGGCCAGGAGCGTGGAGATCGACAGGGTGATGCCGAGAGACAGGCCGAGCGCGGTTTCGGAATGGAACACGTAGTCGTTGAGCAGTCCGGGCAGTAGGGGCCCCATGGTCAGTCCGCCCAGGTTGGCGACGAAGAGGATCAGCGCCAGGGCCTGGCCCCGGACCTGGTTGGGCAGGACCATCTGCGAGGCCGCGTAGCAGCTGCCCGCCGGCATCGCGAGAAGGACGACCCCGACCGCGAATACCGCGACCGTGGCGGTGGCTGACGACCCCTGGGCCCAGATCAGCGCGCCGAAGGCGAGAGTACCAAGGGTGGAGCTGAAGGTCGCGATCCGCAGCGCAGCGTCCCGTCGACCCGCGACCAGGCCGCTGTCGCTGAGGCGACCTCCCATGAGCATGCCAAAGCTGCCGCCGATCAGCACGACCAGACCCATCACCAGACCGGTCTGTTGTGGCGTCCAGTCGAAGGAGCGCTGCAGCACGCCTGGCGACCACAGCATGAAGGCGTAGAGGGCGACGGCCTGGAACATCAGGCCGAGCGCGATCGAGGCCACAGCGACCCGTCGCTTGGCAATTTCCGCGACGGTCTCGCGAACCGTCAGACGGGCGACCGCCCCGTCGGCCGCCACGATGGCCTTGCGGCGGGTCGGCTCGCGCAGGGTCAGGACCCAGAGGGCGACCAATAGGCCGGGAATGCCGGTGACCAGGAAAGTCGCCCGCCACGAGGCGACCTCGCCGAAGAAGGGCAGCGTCAGGGTCGCTGTCTGGGTGACCAGTTGGACGACCAGCCCGCCGACCAGCAACGCCAGGCCCGACCCCAGATAGATGCCGACGCCATACAGGCTCATGGCGGCGCCCAGCTTCTCATTGGGGAAGGTGTCGGAGATCATGGAGACGGCGGCGGGGGCGAGGGTCGCTTCGCCGACACCGACACCCATGCGGGCGAGAAACAGACCGGGATACCCCATGGCGACGGAACAGGCCGCGGTCATCAGGCTCCAGAAGAAGACCCCTGCGGCGATGATGTTGCGACGGTTCAGCCGGTCGACCAGACGTCCCGCCGGCAAGCTGACGATGGTATAGAACAGCGAGAAGGCCAAGCCGCCCAGCAGGCCGACCTGGGTGTCCGACACCGCGAACTCAGCCTTGATCGGGCCGACGAGCAGACTGAGAATTTGCCGGTCGATGAAGGACAGGGTGTAGCAAACGGTCAGAACGGCGACCGTGTACCAGGCGTAGCCGGACGCGGACGGGATCCTCGAAGAGGACGCCGCCGGATCCTTCGATCCGGCGGCTTGGGCGGTGTCCGCCATCAGAACTTGGCCGAGAACTGCAAGGCCACCTCGCGGCCCCGCGCGACAACGCCGCGCTGCTCCCCGATTGCGCCGGGCACGCTGTTCCCGCCGGTTCGGTCTGCGGCGTAAAGGATATAGTTCTCATCGGAAAGGTTGCGGCCGATCAGTTGTGCCGAATAGCGGCCGTCCGGCGAGGTCACGGTGACGCCGGCATTGTAGCGCCAAAAGGCCTCTTGGAGCGTCGCCGGGGCCATGGTCTCCGAGGCGTAGTAGCTATCGCTGTAGAAGCCGTCGCCGGTCACCGCCACGCCGAAGCCCGCAATCTGAGTCTCATAGGTGAAGCCGGCGCTGCCCGACCACTGCGGTGCGCGGGCAGGCGCTCGGCCTTCGAAGTCCTGCTGCAGAGTGAGCGCCGTCGCGTTGACGAACGAACAGTTGGCCGGGGCCACGGCCGTCGCCCGAACCGTCCCGGTCGGGAAGGCGTAGGAATAGCACTGGCCCACGAAGTCCTTGAACTGCGCATCGACATAGGCGATCGCGCCCCTCAGTTGCAGGCCGTCTGTCGCCTGCCATGTTCCGTCGGCCTCGACCCCGCGCTGTTGAACCTCCCCGGCGTTGTTGATCGTGTAGGCGATGCGCGACGGATCGTAGGTGTTCACCTGAAGGTCTTCGAACCGGTAGGCGAAGGCAGCGACATTGGCCCTGATGCGCCCGTCGGCGAAGAGTCCCTTGGCTCCGGCCTCAAAGCCGCTGGCCGACTCCGGACTGAAGTCGATGTCGCCGATCACGGTGGTCGTCTGGAACGGGCTGGTCAGCCCGAACCCTCCGGATTTGTAGCCCGTCTTGTAGGCGAGGAAGACGGTGTGGTTGCTGTCGGGACGCCAGGTGATCGTCGCCTCAGGCGAGATGTTCTCGTCCTCGAAGCGGCCTTGGATTTCGCCGATGGTGGAGGAGCCGGCATAGGTCGTATTCTGGGTGGCGAAGGTGCCGATGCCGTAGAGGTTGCGCTTGGCGAAGTCCTTCTGCTCGCGTGTCCACCGCACGCCGCCCGCGATCTCCATCGTGTCCGTCAGATCATAAGTCAGCTGGCCGAAGACCGACTGGGTTTCGCCGCTCTGCTTGGCGTAGTCCTCGTAGGTCGAGAACCGGCCGGACGCTGCCTGATAGTTGCTGTCGCGCAGCTTGGTGTCGTTCGTCGTGAACAGATCGGTGACCTGAAAGAACGCCCCCAGCATGAAGTTCAGAGGTCCGGCGTAGTCGCTGGCCAGCCGGAACTCCTGGCTGATCTCCTGGTTGGTCTGTCGATTGTAGAAGGCGAGCTGCGAATAGGTCGTCTGGTCCAGACCCGACAAGAACTCATATTGCGTCGAATTGTAGCCGGTCGTCGAAGACAGATTCAGCGCGTCGGTCAAGGCCCAGTCGAAGTCCACAACGCCGGTGAAGACGTCCAGCTCGCCATAAGCTTTGTTGTCGCCGCGATACCCCCGCATGGTGCGCGCGATCGCATCGGGCAGGTCGCCGCTGGTCGTGCGATTGTCCGCGACGCAGTCCGCGAAGGGGTCGGCGACGCCATACACCCTTGGATTTGAGCCGCCGGTGCAGGATCCGATGTTCTGGGTGGCGACGCCGGGCCCCGCATCCTCATTGTGGCCCATGAACAGTTTCAGTCGGCCGGTGATGGTCGGAGCAATTTTAGCCGTAAGGGTCAAGCGGCCGAGAAACTCCTCGTCGCCGGGACGGCTGTCAGAGACGCCCGGAAGCATCGCGGCGCCGGCCGGAGCCCCGGGCGCGGCGGTGTAGAACGGATTTGCGATCGGCTGGGCGGTGTTGGTCAGCCAGCCGTCAAGGTTGCGATAGCGGAGGGCCAGACGGGCGTTGAGGCCTTCTGCTAGAGGTCCGGAGACGTAGCCGTCGATTGTCGCCTCGTCGCCCTCGAACTCGTAACCGGCGCGCAAGCCCGCCTCGAACTGGTCGGTCGGGTCGGCGGATTTGATCGAGATGACGCCTGCCGGACTGTTCTTTCCGAAGAACAGCGCTTGCGGTCCTTTCAAAACTTCGACCTGCTGGAGGTCGAAGAACCCCATCTGCGTGATCCGGCCGTCACTGGTCTGGACGCCGTCGATCGCGACCGACACGGCTTGTTCAAAGCCGGTCTGATTGGCCGGCGAGCTGATGCCGCGAATGGCGATCGATCCGCCGCCATTGGATTTGTACGCTCCGACGACGACCGTGGGCGTCAGCTCGCCGATACGAGACAGGTCGTCCGCGCGGTTCCGCTCCAGGGTTTCGGCCGTCACAACGTTTACGACGACGGGAACGCTGATCAGCGTCTCTGAGCGTCGCCGGGCGGTGACGACAATGTCGTCTACTGCCGTCGCCTCATTCTGCGGCGCGGCGCTTTGTGGCTCGGCTGACTGTGCAGACGCCGGTCTGGATGCGATCAGCAGCAAGGCTGCGGCGCCACCCGCCATCAGCAGCGATTTCGTATATACAGCCATGGCTCTCCCCTGACTTTCCAATCCCTGCCGCCATCTGCTCGTCTTGTGCGAGACCTTGCGACCCACTCAGGAAGACCCCTGGCTAGCGATCTGTCAATACCACTGTTGACAAAAATCAACGGGGTCGTTGATAGTGTGGTGAAGGGGCTGCAGACGGTCGCGCATTGTGACCGTCGCCCCCCGCGACGGCCGTGTCTGTCGTGGAGATGGGACTGGAGTGAGCCATGGATGGCGCTGGGGCATCGCTATCGCAGGACTTGGAGATTTCGCCGACCACGCCAGTCGGCTATCAACTGCAGAGCCTGCGCAAGAAGGCCGCGATCCAGTTGATGGGTTCGCGTCTTTGGGGCCGGTTCAATCCGAACCATTGGGACCCGGTCTACGCCGCAGAGACGGGTCTGAAGGCCCCGATCCAGACGGGTGAGATGTCATCCGCCTACATCGCCGAAATGTGCGTCAATCATTTCGGAGCGGCCTTCTTCCAGGGCTCGCGCGTCGTCCTCAAATATGTCGCCTCAACCTTCGCCGACGAGGTCATCTCAACCCAAGGCATCGTGCGCGAGAAGCAGCCCAAGGGCAGCGGCTTCCGTTTTGTCGTCGATGTCTGGGCCGAGAACGAAGCGGGCGAGAAGAAAACGGCCGGCTGGGTCGAAGTCGATGTCGGCGTCTAATCGCGCCTCGAGCAATGGAATGACGTTATGACGCCCCAGAACCCGCCTCACCGCCCGGCCACCGATGCGCTCAAGCCCATGAGCGCCCTTCAGGCGCGACAGACCCGCGCGTTCATCGACGGCCTGGCGTCGGAAGCGCGACCCTATTGGGATATGGTCGAGATCGGAGACCAACTGTCGCGCGACCTTCACCTTTCTGCCGAACTGGTGATCCTGTATTCGGACGGCGTCGAGGACTTCAATCCCTGGTACGAAGGCTGGCGGATGAACAGCTGGCACATCGAAGGTGAATCGCCTTTCGGCGGCGCCATCGTGCCGCCTTTGCTGGTCTCCCACTTCGTCCTGTCGGTGCAGTTCGACGCCACCCGGCCATTCTCGATCGGCTCGATCCACACCTATCACGACTCCGAGATCCTGGAGCCCATCCCCGTCGGCGCGACGGTCCGGATCACGACCCGGGCGACCGAGAAGTTCGAGAAGCGCGGCCGGCGATACGTGCGCCATGCGGTCGAGGTCACCGACGTGAACAACGGTCTCCTCTACTTCCGCGAAACTCGCGACATCCTTTCGCTTTGAGGGGCCGTTCATGACGGGCTCGGCCATCACTGCCGTCGTCGCCGAGTCGCTCGCACTGGACGAGGCGGCGCCAGCCTTGCTGGGCGCCCGCTGCGGGGATTGCGGGTCGCTCTATCATCCCCGCGTCGTCAGCTGCCGGAATCCGGAGTGCAAGGACAAGCACGTCGTACCCGCGCGCATCACCGGACGCGGGAGGCTCTACAGTTTCACGATCCAGCGTTATCGACCGCCGGCCCTGTTCGCGCTTGAGCCGTGGCGGCCCTATGCCCTGGGGCTCGTGGACGTCGAGGACGGTCTGCGGGTGATGGGCATCGTGGATGCGCCGCCGGACGATATTCGGATCGGCATGCCGCTCCGCCTTTCCACGCTGGTTTTGAACGACGATGCCGAGACAGCCGTCGTGACCCATAGCTTCGTCCTCGACGATGGAGCGGACGCATGAGGTCGGTCTATGTGCTGGGTGTCGGGGCGCACCCCTGGGGCAAATGGCCGGAAACGACCCAGGTCGAACTGGCCATCCATGCCGTGAAGGCCGCGCTAGGCGAGGCGGCGCTGGAGTGGCGCGACCTGCAGGGGCTGGTCGCCGCCAGTTCGCGCTTCGAGGGCGGGATGGGGTGGGGCCTGCATGCCAACGAACTGACGCAGGCCGTTTCGGAACATGGGCTCGCCTGCATCAACGTCGGCGGAGCCTGCGCGGCCGGGGCGGTCGCCTTGCACACCGCCCATATGCTGATCGCCAGCGGCCAGTACGACACGGTTGCGGCCATGGGGGCAGAACGGATGCCGAAGGGGTTCATCCCGCGCCCACCCGGCTCTGCGGACGATCCGGCCGATCATGACTTCCTGCGCTGGAAGACCATGGGGGCCACCAATCCCGCCTATTGGGCGATGGAAGCCCGGCGCCGGATGCACGATCACGGAACCGCCGCTGAAACCTACGCCGCCGCCTCGGTCATGATGCGCCGCCACGGGGCGCTGAACCCATACGCCCGGTTCCGGACACTCTCGACCGTGGACGAGGTTATGGCCTCTCCCATGGTCAGCGACCCCTTGCACCTGCTCGAGATCTGCGCGGTTAGTGATGGCGCAGCCGCCGTGATCCTGGGGTCGGAGGACCAGGCGCGCCGCGCGGGAGGACCGATGATCGAGGTCGCCGCCAGCGCCATCGCCACCGGCCGCTTCGGCGACTCTGCCGCGCGCATCCCCACCGTCGGCGCGACGCCGCGTCCCGGCGTTTCGCACACCAGCGAGGTGGTCTCGGCGGTCCACAGGGCCTGGGCCCTGGCCGGTATCGGAGCTGACGACATCGACCTGGTCGAGATCGCCGACAACACCGCCTGGCACATCCTGGCCTGGCCCGAGCTGTTCGGCTTCTTCGAGCCGGGGCACGCCGATGGAATGCTGCTGTCCGGGGAGCTGACCCTCGGCGGCCGTTTGCCGGTGAATCCCAGCGGGGGCTTCCTGTCGTTCGGCGAGGCCACGACGGCCCAGGCGCTAATGCAGGTCTGCGAACTGGCGTGGCAGCTGCAGGGCCGGGCCGGCGAACGCCAGGTCGAGGGGGCCCGAATCGCGATGTCGGCCGTTCTGGGACTTGGGGCCAACGGGGCCTCCATTGTGCTGAAGCGATGACCGAAGCGGTTCAGGTCGAGATCCTCGATCACGTCGCGGTCCTGACCCTGTCGCGCCCTGACAATGGTAACGCCATCGATCAGGAGATGGCGGACAGCCTTCTGAGAGCTACCCTTCACGTTGCCACAGACGATGCTGTGCGGGCGGTTCTGCTGACGGGGCAGGGGCGGGCCTTCTGCGTTGGGGGCGACGTGAAAGCCTTCGCCGCGGCCGGGACCGGTGCGTCCGCCCTCGTCGATAGCCTCACGGCGTCCTTGCACACGGCGGTTGCGCGGCTCGCTCGCATGGACAAGCCGCTGGTGACGGCGATCAATGGCGCAGCGGCCGGGGCCGGCTTCGGCCTAGCCATCTTGGGCGATGTCTCCCTCGCGGCCTGGTCGGCGAAGTTCGCCATGGCTTATGGCGCGATCGGTCTGACGCCGGATGGAGGCGCGACCTGGCTCCTGCCTCGCCTCGTCGGACTTCGCCAGGCGCAGCGACTGGCGCTGACAGGCGAGCGCATCGATGCCCAGGAAGCCGAGCGGATCAGCCTCATATCCCGGGTGGTCGACGACGCGGCCTTGAGGGACGACTCGCTGGCCGTGGCTAGGACGCTCGCGGACGGGCCGCGACACGCCTTTGCGCACACGCGGGCTCTGCTGCATCAGTCCCTGACGAACGGGCTCGAGACACAGCTGGAACGCGAGGCCCGAGGCATCTCCGAAGCCATCGCCGGGGCTGAGGGACAGGAGGGGGTCGCGGCCTTCGTTGCCCGCCGCCCAGCGGACTTCAGCAGCCTCTGAGCACCCCTCAGGTCAGGCCGGAGACCAGCCCTTCCGACAGACGATTCAGCGCCTCGTCACCGCGTCGGCTTCCCTGGGGCAGGCCAGCGAACCCGTGGATCATGTCGGGATAGTGGTGGGCGACGACCTGCACGCCCGACGCTCGTGCCCGGTCGATCAGGGCCTGGCCCTCGTCTCGAAGAGGATCGAACCCGGCGGTGATCACCACGCTCGGCGGCAGACCGGACAGGTCGACCTTCGTCAGATCGGGCATGTCCTCCCCCGCAAACACGCTCCAGGCCCAGGCCATGAAATCGCGTGTCAGCATATGGTCGTGGCCAAAGGCTATTTGCGAGGCGCTGGCGCAACCCGGGTCGACCGCCGGATAGAGCAGGCCCAGGGCGTCGACGGACTGCCCCCGGTCCGCCAGTCGAACGGCGGCCGCGAGGGCCAGCCAGGCTCCGGCGCTGTCGCCGGCTAGTCCCAGGGATGTACCGGGAAAGTGGGACCGGACCCAACGTACGGCAGCGAGCGCGTCGTCGAGACCGGCGGGGTAGGGGTGCTCGGGGGCTAGGCGGTAATCGACCGCGACGACGGTCAGGCCGCTGCCCAGGGCCAGGCGTCGACACAGGGCGTCGTGGGTGTCCAGGCTGCCAAAGACGAAGGCTCCTCCATGGAGGAAGACCATGATCGCGGTGTCCGCGTCGCTGGTCGACCGATAGAGCCTCAGGGGCAGGAGGTCGCCGGGTCCGGCGATCTCCAGGTCTTCGACCGTGTGGATCTCCGGTTTCGGCACCCGGGCGAGATATCCGTTCGCGCCGCTCCGGAAGGCCGCGAGATCCGCGGGCACCCGGAGCGCCACCCGTGGATCCTGGAGCCACCGGGCGAGATCCGGATCCAGCGGCCCATCAGGAGGCGGCACGCATCGCCTCTCCGCCCCGCAGCGTGAACCCGTCATAGCCTTTGGCTGCGGCCTTCTCGAGGATCCGACGATAGCCACGGACGCCGCCGGAATAGGGCATGAAGACGCGCGGTTTACCCGGCATCTCGGCCCCGACGTAGTAGGACGGCGTCTTCATGTAGAGGGTCTCGTGGGCGCGGGCATTGACGTGAGCCACCCAGTCGGACTGGGCGGCTTCCGTCGCCTCGATCTCTTCGACGCCTTGCTGTCGCGCGCTGTCGAACAGGGCCGCCAGCCAGTCGATCTGTTCCTCGCTCGACAGGATGACATTGCTCAGCAGCGACGGGCTGCCGGGTCCCCCGACGAAGAACAGGTTGGGAAAGCCGTGGACGCCGATGCCCAGATAGCTGGCCGGACCGCCGGCCCAGGCGTCCCTCAGGGTCTGGCCGTCGCGGCCCACGATGTTGATCTTCAGGATCGACCCGGTGAAGACATCGAAGCCGGTGGCGTAGATGACCACGTCGAACGGCAGGTCTCCGGCCGTGGTGCGAAGGCCGGTCGGGGTGAAGCGCTCGATCGGCGTCTCGCTGATGTCGACCAGCGACACATTGGATCGGTTGAAGGTGGCGAAATAACCCCCGTCGACCGAGGGACGGCGCGTTCCGAACGGAAAGCCCTTTGGGACCAGTTTGTCGCGCAGCGCCGGATCCTCGATCTGCTCGCCGATCTTTCGCTGCACGAAGGCCGAGGCGATGTCGTTGGCGTCCTGGTTCAGCAGGATGTCCTTGAAAGTCAGGGCGAAGCCGAACCCCAGGCGGTTCCAGGCGGCCTCGAACGCGCGTTCGCGCTCGTCCGGATCGACCTCGGCGGCGGAGCGGGGATCGGGCGCAAAACCGAGGCCGCTGGGCGAGTTTCGCGCCGCCTCGCGACGGGCCCGGTAGTAGGCCTTTACCGCCGCATCCTCCGCGTCCGAGACAGGGGCGTTGGCGGCGGGGATCGAATAGTTCGCCGTCCTCTGGAACACCGTCAGATGCTCGGCCTGGGCTGCGATGATCGGTGTCATCTGCACGCCGGACGACCCGGTGCCGATGATCGCGACGCGCTTGCCCTCCAGCGCCACGGGCTCGCGCGGCCAGCGCGCGCTGTACAGCACCAGGCCGGCGAAGGTGTCCTGTCCCGGATAGGTCGTGGCCTTCGGCGTCGACAGCTGGCCGACGGCCATGACGAAGCGTTGGGCGGACCATGCGCGGCCGTCCTCCGCCTCGATCCGCCAGCGGCCGGTCGCCGGATCGAGCACGGCGCTGCGCACGCGCGTGTTCAGGCTGACGTCGCGACGCAGATCGAACCGGTCGGCGACATGGTTGATGTAACGCAGGATTTCCGGCTGCTTCGCGTATCGCTCGCTCCAACGCCATTCCTGTTCCAGCTCTTCGGAGAAGCGGTAGGAGTAGTCGAAGCTTTCAACGTCGCAGCGGGCGCCGGGATAGCGGTTGAAGTTCCAGACGCCGCCGATTTCGTCCGATGCCTCGAGGACTTGGACGCCAAAGCCCTGCGTCCGGAAGGTGTGGAGCGCCCGCAATCCGGCCAGGCCTGCCCCGATCACGAGGATGTCGATGCGGACGTCTTCAACCATGCGGGTCTCCCTGCTGGAAAGTTGCCACGGCCGTGCGCGGTCGTCAACGATGGTGTTGATGAGGAGCGAGCGTGTGGCTAGGACAGGCAGGAACCCGCTGGCGCGATCGCCAGTGCCAGCTCTGGCATCCGAGGACCAGCTTGCGCGACATCAACCATTTCATCGACGGCGCGTCCCTCGCCGGGACCTCGGGCCGCTTCGCCGACGTGTTCAACCCGAACACCGGCGAGGTTCAGGCCCGGGTGCAGCTGGCGTCGGTCGAGGAGATGGACCGGGCCGTGCAGTCGGCCCAGAACGCCTTCGAAGGCTGGTCCTCGACCAATCCCCAGCGCCGCGCGCGGGTGATGTTCGAGTTCAAGCGGCTGGTCGAGGCCAACATGACGGAGCTGGCCGAGCTGCTGTCCAGCGAGCACGGCAAGGTCGTCGCCGACTCCAAGGGCGACATCCAGCGCGGCCTGGAACTCATCGAGTTCGCCTGCGGCATCCCGCATGCGCTGAAGGGCGAATACACCTGGGGCGCGGGTCCCGGCATCGACGTTTACTCGATGCGCCAGCCGCTGGGCGTCGTCTCGGGCATCACCCCGTTCAACTTCCCGGCCATGATTCCGATGTGGATGTTCGGCGTGGCCGTCGCGGTGGGCAACACCTTCATCCTGAAGCCCTCCGACCGCGATCCGTCGGTGCCAGTGCGTCTGGCCGAACTGATGATGGAGGCGGGGGCCCCGGCCGGGGTGCTCAACGTGGTCCACGGCGACAAGCTGGCCGTGGATTCGATCCTGGAACACCCGCTGGTCCACGCCGTCAGCTTCGTCGGCTCGTCCGACATCGCGCACTATATCTATCAGGTCGGGGCCGCCAATCATAAGCGGGTCCAAGCCATGGGCGGGGCCAAGAACCATGGCATCGTCCTGCCCGACGCCGACATGGACCAGGTCATCAAAGACCTGGCCGGCGCCGCGTTCGGAAGTGCGGGCGAACGATGCATGGCCCTGCCGGTCGTGGTGCCGGTCGGCCAGAAGACCGCCGACGAACTGCGCGAGCGGATGGTCGCCGAGATGCAGACGCACAGGTCGGGGTGTCGACCGACGCCGCCGCCCCTTACGGCCCCGTCGTCACGGCCCAGCACAAGGCCCGCGTCGAAGGCTGGATCGACCAGGGCGTCAAGGGACGGCGCCGAACTGGTGGTCGACGGCCGCGGCTTCAGCCTGCAGGGCCAGGAGCGCGGCTATTTCATCGGCCCGTCGCTGTTCGACCACGTGACGCCCGAGATGGAATCCTACAAGGAGGAGATCTTCGGTCCGGTGCTGCAGATCATCCGCGCCGCCAGCTTCGAGGAGGCCCTGTCGCTGCCCTCGAAGCACCAGTACGGCAACGGCGTCGCCATCTTCACCCAGAACGGCCGGGCGGCCCGCGACTTCGCCGCCCGCGTCAACGTCGGCATGGTCGGGATCAACGTCCCGATCCCGGTGCCGGTCGCCTATCACACCTTCGGCGGCTGGAAGCGCTCGGCCTTCGGCGACACCAACCAGCACGGCATGGAAGGCGTGAAGTTCTGGACCAAGGTCAAGACCGTCACCGCCCGCTGGTCGGACTCGGAGCTGGAACACGCGGACTCCAGCTTCGTAATTCCAACTATGGGCTAGCCGTCAAAACTAGGTGACACGTTGAACTTCTCCTTTTGACGATCGGACGAATGTCCGCTCGTGGCGCATCTGCGCTGTTTGGAGCGTATCGTGCGGAGGGGGGCGTTGATCGTGGGAGGTGGCCATGAGCCAGCCCGATCTATTTCGTTTACCCCGCAAACCCTGGAACGCTGGTCGAATGACTGGAGCGAAGGCCCCGCTCAAGCCAAAGCACATCTGGGCGATCCGTCACCACCTGAAGTCCGTTGGATCGATCCGAGATCTTGCGATGTTCAACATCGCACTAGACGCCAAGCTGCGGGGCTGTGATCTGGTAAAACTCCGCCTCGGCGATATTGCTCAAGGTGGCGTCATCCGGCAGCGATCGACGATCATCCAACAGAAGACCGGTCGGCCCGTGCCGTTCGAGATCACGGAGGCCGCGAGGGAAGCTCTGGCTCACTGGCTGGTGCGCCGAGGACGACGGCGTGACGACTGGCTGTTCCCCAGCCGCAGCCGAGATGGAGAGCACATAGGCACCAGGCAGTACGCTCGGCTGGTCGTTACCTGGGTGAGGATGATCGACCTGAACCCGAGCGCCTATGGCACCCATAGCCTTAGACGGACCAAGGTGGCCTTGATCTATAAGAAGACGGGAAACCTACGCGCCTGCCAACTCCTTCTTGGGCACGGAAAACTTGAGAGCACTGTCAGGTATCTCGGCATCGAAGTGGACGACGCGCTGGAGATTTCAGAGCAGATTGACCTCTGAGCAGGCTGGGGCGGCCCGCCGGAAAGCGGACTGCCCCTATGTCTCAAAGGGGTGGTAGGCGGACATCGGCCGACAAACGGCGACCGACTTGAGCTAAGCGGACAGACATTAAAGATCGCAAACGTGGTGCTCTTCGGTGACCCCATGTAACCACTCCAGCGGAAAGGCGTTACAGCTTTACTGTGGACCTTAGGATTTAACGTGGCGACAGCAGACACCCATCAGCGTGATGCCGCGTTCGGCATTCCAGGGCTCGACGATATCTTGGCGGGAGGTTTGGAGCGTGGACGCGTCTATCTTCTCGAAGGCGCGCCAGGAACCGGCAAGACCACCTCCGCAATGCGGTTCCTCCTTGAGGGGGCGCGGCTAGGCGAACGAGGTCTCTACATCACCCTGTCCGAGACCGAAGAGGAGCTGCGTGGCACGGCGCAGAACCACGGCTGGTCGCTTGAGGGCGTCGACATCTTCGAACTTGTACCGCCCGAGAGCCTGCTCGACGAACAGCAGCAGCAGAGCCTGCTCTATTCGTCTGACCTTGAGCTGGGCGAGACGACGCGGTTGATCTTCGAGTCCGTTGAGCGCTGCAGCCCACGCCGCGTGGTCATTGATAGCCTGTCGGAAATCCGTTTGCTGGCCCAGAGCTCGTTGCGATACCGACGCCAAGTGCTAGCGCTGAAGCACTATTTCGCCAAGCACGGCGCAACCGTGTTGATGCTCGACGACCTGACCACCGACATCAACGACAAGACGGTGCACAGCGTCGCCCATGGCGTGATCCAGCTGCAGGAACTGGCGCCCGAATATGGAGCAGAGCGACGCCGGGTCCGGGTGATCAAGTACCGAAGCCGTCGCTTTCGAGGCGGTTATCACGACTTCACCATCAAGACCGGCGGACTTGAGGTCTACCCCCGGATCGTCGCATCGGAACACCACTCGGCCTTCGCACGCCATCCGATGTCGAGCGGCGTGGCTGAACTGGACGCCCTGTTGGGCGGGGGTGTCGAGCGAGGTTCTAGCGCGCTTGTTCTGGGACCGGCGGGCACGGGCAAGTCGCTGTTCACGATTAACTTCGCGGTGGCGGCGGTGAAGCGTGGAGAGAAGGCGGCCCTGTTCGTCTTCGATGAAGAACTTGGCCTCCTGTATGACCGCATGGCCAAGTTGGGCATCGACCTGAGGTCAATGGAGGCGGACGGAAATCTAATCATCGAACAGGTCGACGCCGCCGAGCTGTCTCCCGGAGAGTTCGCCTCGCGCGTTCGCGAGTGCGTATCGGACGAGGACATCCAGACTGTGGTGATCGACAGCCTGAATGGCTACCAGGCGGCCATGCCGCAGGAGCAGTTTCTGGTGCTGCACATCCACGAATTGCTTCAGTACCTGAACCGCCAGGGCGCATCGACCTATCTGACGGTCGCCCAGCATGGTCTCGTCGGCGAGATGAAGGCGCCGATCGACGTCACTTATCTGGCCGACACGGTCATCCTGCTCCGTTACTTCGAAGCCCGAGGAGAAGTTCGACGGGCCGTTTCTGTTATCAAGAAGCGGGCCGGGCAGCATGAGACAACCATTCGGGAGTTCACCATCGGCTCCGACGGCCTGACCCTTGGAGCCCCGCTGAATGATTTTCAGGGGGTGCTGCGTGGCGTGCCAAACTTCGTCGGCCCGGGCGCCGGTCTTATGGGCGACCCATCCGCGTGAGCGATGGTGGCGACAATTCACGCCGCTCGCTGGTCCTGACCCCCTCCGGGCGAGACGGGGCGATCGCTACCGCCATTCTTGCGGAGGCGGGGTGCCCCGCCCTTTTATGCCGGGATATCGAGGACCTTCTTGCCAGAATGGATGAAGGCGCTGGCTTGGCGATCGTCGTCGAGGACGTCCTTCGCTCGGCCGACCTCAACGGGCTTTCGACCTGGATTCAAAGCCAACCATCATGGTCAGACTTTCCCTTCCTGATTCTGACCCAACGCGGCGGCAGCGTTGAACGCAACCCGCTGGCCCAGCGCCTCTCGCAAACGCTTGGCAATGTCGGCTTTCTGGAGCGACCGTTTCACCCGACCACTCTTGTCAGCGCGGTCCGCACCGCTCTCCGTGGGCGAAGCCGCCAATACGAAGCTCGCGAGCGGATAGAGCAGATCAGACGCGGCGAGGAGCTGTTGGAGCGTCGGATCCTGGAGCGAACCGCCGAACTCGAAGCCGCCAACCGACAACTCGCCGATCAAATCGCCGAGCGTGAGAAAGCCGAAGATGCACTGCGCCAGGCTCAACGTCTCGAGGCTGTGGGACAGCTGACCTCGGGGATCGCCCACGACTTCAACAATCTGCTGACGGTCATCATCGGCAACGTCGAGCAGATCCGGAAACGGACAGAGGATCCAGCTCTCAAGAAGCGACTGTCCATGATGGCGGAGGCGTCGCATCGGGGCGCGCAGCTGACCGCTCAGATGCTGGCTTTCTCACGGCGGCAGAAACTCGAGCCGCGCCCGGTCGATCTCAATGAAACCGTGCGTAGCATGAAGGATCTCCTGCAAAGCACCATCGGCGGGACCGTGCGTATCCTGGAACCTGATCTTGCGGACGACCTGTGGCCGGCCATGATCGATCCCACCCAGATCGAACTGGTCATTCTCAACCTGGCCATCAACGCACGCGACGCGATGGATGTCGGCGGAACGCTGAGAATCCAGACCGCCAACGTGGTCGCACCGGAGCCTGTGACGCCCGAACAGCCTCCCGCCGGGGACCATGTCGTGGTGTCGGTGGCGGACGATGGTTCAGGCATGTCCGACGAAGTGCTGGCGCGGGTCTTCGAGCCATTCTTTACGACAAAGGCCGTGGGCAAGGGCTCCGGCCTGGGCCTGAGCCAAGTGTACGGCTTGGCGAAACAGTCCGGGGGCGGCGTCACGATCGACACCGCGATCGGGAGGGGCACGACAATAAGAATCTTTCTGCCTCGCGCCGACGCAACTCCACAGAAGGAGACAGTCCCAGACACGGCTATCAGCGCGGCGCCGCTCCCTGACACCACCATTCTGGTCGTCGATGACGACGACGCAGTCAGGGCCGTAACGTCCGGAATACTGGTCGATCTAGGCTATCGTGTCATCGAAGCCGGCAGCGGGGGCGCGGCCTTGGATATGTTCGATCAGCACCCTGACATTCAAGCCGTCGTGTTGGATTTCGCCATGCCGGGCATGAACGGCGGAGAGGTCGCTCGCGAGATGACTGTCCGAAGGCCAGGCCTCCCGATCATCTTCGCGACGGGCTATGCTGATATCGAAGGCTTGGCTGCGACGACCGAGGATCGGATCATTCGCAAGCCGTTCGATCAAAGCGACTTAGCCCGAAAACTTTCGCTGGCGCTTGGCTGAGTCCCAGCAGAACACCTCTATGTCCAAAACGAGTCGAAGGCGGACCCCGCCGCACGCCCGATGTTGGAGCCTCACCGCCCGCCTGAATGTCGCGTTATTGCCAGCCCGCCAATGTCTGATCCTGGCGCTGAAGAGCAGCTGAGCGGCGAACGTGCGGGTGGCGGACTCGGTCTGGCCTCATCAGCGGAGTGCGACTTACCGCAAGGTCCGGAACGTCACCGAGTAGCGCAGCGCCGTCATCGGCGTGATGCCGTGTTCCCAGTCGGCCCTGGCCGGGCCGTCGAGGAGGTAGGCCGAGCCTGGCGCGAGATCGAGATGGCGGCGCTCCCACCCATCCGGCGTCCGCCGCCGGAAGCGCAGGCGGCAGGGCGCGCCGAGGGAGACGCCGACGACCTTGTCGTATTGCGGACGGTCCCTATGCCAGCCGATGCCGGC
>OBMK010001495.1_pt1 | contig 19686 bp, 41 predicted proteins | sample 1539081 | NCBI WGS metagenome assembly OBMK01 (sample SAMEA3355528, study PRJEB22509) | marine metagenome | biome: marine; feature: river plume; material: water | place: USA | collected 2010-08-07 | depth 0.5 m | reverse complement strand
TATTGTGTAAATTTTAAAATTATGATAGGAGATTTAATTTTATGGATAAAGAAAGTTTGGAAGCAACAAACTTGTTTACATAGTTATAGATTGATACCAGATAAAACTGGTGGATTTGGTGGTTATGATCTATATAAGTGTGAAAAATGTGTTAAGATAAAAGACATATCATAGAACAAAGGTAAATTTAATTTGTATGTATAAAATAAATTAACTATATTAAGCTATGAATAAAGAAATAGAAGATTGTATTGCTGAACTACAAAAGTGTAAAGATGACCCTATATATTTTTACTCTAACTATTTAATGGTTAAAGATAAAAACGGTAAAATGGTTGTACCTAAAAAACTTAACGAATCAGAAAAACAATTCCTTAGAGATGTTTGTACTAAACCAGGATACTTTAAATAAACCAAAAAGAAGATGAGGGAATTAATAACTGAATACCCAATATTAGGATATCTACTAATTGGTATATGTATAGCAACCATAATAAGACTAAACAAAGATGAGTAAAGAAATTACAAAATATGGAGTTGTCAATTATTTTCAAAAAATAGACAAAGAGGTAAAGATAGAAATATATGACCCTGTTTCTTATGACCAATGGAAAATGTTAAGAGGTTTAGAACCTTCTAAGTTCAGAAATGATTATAACTGGTATGTCCAATCTAAGAAAGAACAATTTGAATCAGAAGTAGAACGAAAAAAGAATTGTGAACTTGAGGTTAAGTGTAAACATTATAGCTTACACCCAGCAGAAATAGAAGAAACAAAACAAACTATCAAAGACATTGAATCAAATCCAAGATTCGTTAAATGGTGTAATGAAGATACTATTCATGCAATACTAAATTATTAAACTTAGATAAAGATGAGTAAAGAAACAAAAAGAAACCTTAATGTAGAATCTACAATTAAAGATGGTAGGGTATATATTTGTTTTAAACAATTTAAGGATGATGACCCAATTGACGAATTAGAAATGGTAGGTCTATTAACAGCATCACTATCAATGGCATTGAAAGTAGTAATCAACAAGAATGATTTAACTTATGAAAAACAAGGTAAACTATTAAAGGATGTCTTAACACGAATAGAAGAAGAGTTTATGTCTGCTAGTGCATTTGATGACTTATATACCAATAAAAAATAAAACAAAGATGAGTAAAAGACAAAGAATTTTTAGTGACTTAATGGATGCATTAAAAGAAATGCACGAGGAAGTGATAGTTAATAAGAATATGCAATACACATATAATGGACCAGATTTAACCAGTAACAAAATATTATTAACTTCACCATCCATATCCGAAAGATTATCTCCAGAAGGTTTAGATTGGGAAATTAATCATAATGTAGAAAAACCAATAGATGTTATACTAACAATAGCACTACAACTAGGTATACAACAAGGTATAGATTTAGTAACTGATAACCCAATAGAATATCTAGACTTAGATAAAGTAAAGATGGAAGAATTTAATAAAGCATTCGAAGTATTAAAAGAACTTTATAGTAAGTAATATTATATAAACAAAAAGAAGATGAGTAAAGAATTTAAAGAAAGTTTACAACTAGGTAAGTTTACTATAAATAAACCGAAAGAGTGGGCATTGGATGAGGTAGAATTAGAAATAAATGATTATGACTATGTTTCTACAAATATTACTATCAATGACTTAAGGATGCTTGGAAGTTACATAGAATCTATATTAAACCAAACCGATGAGTAAAGAAGAAATAATATACGAAGTTGGAGATGTAGTTACAACACCAAGGGGTGAAGGTAAGATAGTCTATAAGGATGTTAACCCAGCGAAATATGAAGCAATTAAAACACTAGATAGTATTGGTGATTGGTTTTACACAGTAGAGCATAATGAAGATAACTGGTCTGGACCATATAAGTATTATCAATTAAACCAAAACAAAGATGAGTAAAGAAAAATATACATACGCACCATATCGTCTTTTGGAAGACTATTCTTTTACTGTACCTGATACAGTATTCATTGGTTATGATGTGAATGGTAAAGCAAAGTTTAAAAAACAAAACAAAGATGAGCGTGATAATATTCACTGAACCACATTATCCTACTCTATACGATAGAGCAAGGGATGAATTGTTTAGGATGAAGTGTAACTGTAGAAGAATGAAATGGATGATACTTACGGATTAGAAAATAATAAACATTAATAAAGGAATTATGAGATATATCTACTTCGAAATACATAGCATATATACTGAACAAGATAAATGGATTCCAGAGTCTAGACAAATAAAGAACGTCAATATTCTGCAATTACAACCAGACAATCTAAATAGCTCAGGTCATTGTGAATTAAGAACAATAACAGAAAGGAATACCGAAGTACAATCAAACTTATACCTAGACCAAATATGGGTAGATTTAGATGTTTATGATATGGAAAAATCAAGTGGACACTATTGGGTTGGTGATGTGAGAAAAGCTATTGAACTAATAACAATGATGAAGGAAGCTAATGACAAAATAAATAGATATGATTGATTTAATGTTAGAACTATACATACCTGGATTTACTGGACCAACATTTAAAGATTAAAACAAAAACAAAGATGAGTAAAGAAGAACAAAAGAAACTTGTTACCCAATTACTAAAAGCATCTAATGAAATTCACAAGAAAAGATTGTGTCAGGACACTAGATTCGTTATACAACTAACAGCAAAAAAAATACAACAACGAGCAGACGAATATGGTGTAACATTTGAAGAAATGGTAAAGATAATGGAAAAAGAATTAAAAGGAAAAGAAGATGAGTAAAATAATTAAACATACAGACCCGTTTATAGGGGAAATAGAATTAAGAGAAGTTGCAACGGTTGCTATCTCTCATTGGGAAAGTGTAAAGTACTATATTATTGAAACCGAAAAGTTTAAATCCAGAGGATTAGCAAATGGAATATGGGAGCAAATAGAAGATGGTGAAATTAATCATTTAACAGGAGACCAAGTTCAGGCTATATCTAGGATTTACGATAAACTAACTAGAATAGATTAAACATAAATTCAATAAACCAAAAACAAAGATGAGTAAAAAATATACTATAGAACACTACGAAAAGTTTAACAACGAAAAGGGTGAAATCCTATCCTTAAATAAAAAGGATAATAACTGCGAAGATATACAAGAGGGTGATACACTTATCCTAGATGTTGGTAGGTATAGAGCAGTAGAGGTAGAACACTTCAAGGCATTCAATGGTGGGAAGGAACAAAACGTATTAGTGCTAATTAAGTTAATAACAATAAATGACTATGAGATTTAATAAAGAAAAAGTAAAGAAAATCATAGACAAATGTACTTCATTAAAAGACTTATATACTAACCATGCGACTGCCTATGCATGGTTAAGAAAAAATAACTTAAGTAAAGAAATGACATCACAACTAGAACGAAAGGGTAATGTAATAGAAAGATTCATATATGCTTATGAGTTTAAGAGGTTAAACAAAGCATATGTCGGTATAACTTGTGACTTAAAAAGAAGACATAAAGAACATAGTAAGATAGGTTTTAATGGTTACGAGTCTAAAAGTCTAGTATTGAAATTAATAAGTGAGGGTGAAGAATATAAACTAATAAGTGATAAAAAACTATACCCCGTAAAAGAAGTTATAGATAAAGAAAGTAAATTAATAGCCAAGTATAAAACTGACGGATGGGAATTACTAAATATAGCTAAAGCTGGTTCGTTAGGTTCAATATCAAAATGGACCCCAGATAAATGTAAGGGTGTTGCTGACTTATGTATAAATAGAACTAATTTTAATGAAAAATATCCTGGGGCATATGATTATGCTCATAGACATAAAATATTAGACTTCGTGTGTGAAAATTTACCAGAATTAAAATACTGGGACAAAGAGAAGGTTATTAATGCAATTAATAATAATAACTGTACTGGTAGAGACGAGTTCTATCGCAAACATCCTGGAATCTTTGACCATATTAAGAAATTTAACTTAATACCCTTAATGTATGAAAAAATACCTAATAAGACTAAGGTTAAAACTGAAAAATTATACTCTGACTTATGGAAAAACGTTAAAAAAGTAAAATCATACTCCGATTTTAGAGTAAAATATAGAAATAGTTATGAATTCGCACTTAGACACAATATAAGTAATAAGCTTAAAGATTATTATAATAAAACCTAAATAGATACATAAGATAAATTTGCATATATAAATTATTATTAATATACTTGTAGTATGAAATACGAAATTAAACAACTAAATATAAGGGTACAGCAATAACTGATATGACTTCGCCAGAACAAGTAAGTTATTGTAAATGGATATTAAAAACAAAATACTCTAATAAACAAAAATCAAGAAATAAAAGCACTGAAAGAAAAGCATTGGAATGGTGGGTAAAACAAAGATAAGAAACAATTAATACCAAGGAAGAAATAACTATGAAATATATAACTAAGCAAGTACTAATAGACGATACTGAAATTGACTTCCCTATATACCAAAATAATATATCTGATACAGATAACTTTACATACATAATTAACCATGTAATAAAAATAATCAACATACAAAAACTAATACTACACACTATAAGAATTAGTGAAAATATTCCTCACCTTCTATATAATAAAAATAATACTTATGATGCCAGTGGAACATATAGATATAGTAATATAAATGGCCCCATAATTAGTGAACTGAAACTAACTAACATTGTATATCTATATGATATAAATGATATAGTTATAGGGAAAATAAAACTAATAGAAGTAAGTGATGATATATACAAACCTATCGCAATATAAGACCATCTAAGAGACTATATAGTATGTTCCTATAACTTATGTATTCTATATCCCTTTCGCCCCTCTATTAGCACGTTTCGCTTTTTTGGGTATAAATGGGAAAATGTGGTAAGAAGTGGTAACGAGTGGGATTTTGACTAAGAGCTGTACCAGGGAACATTAATAATAAATATATATACCTATTTTATGGCATAATTAAGATTAACTTGTAGAGAGATACTCGACAAATTTTATATTATTTTTTATAAAATCCCTGTTAAATATACTATAGGATAATTCTTACCACAAATTACCACAGAAATTAATTGTACCTTTTTGTATATATTAAAATGTACACATTTGTGTATATAGCTCCAGTAATATTTTGATATATAAAATGATATTATCTGTGTAAATATATTGTATGATATATGCGTTTAAATATAGTATTATATATGATAGATATATTATATTGATTGGCATATAATATATGATTTAATAAATGCCAGTAAATTAAAATACTGGCAATAATTAGTTAAGATATAACCTGCCATATATCCTATAAAAAATATACTAATATAAATATAATTACCTTGGGAGAAATTGTCATGTGACCTATTGATATTATATACGATATACTAGTTGAATTATAACCTGTCATCTATCATATATTATTTGACAATACTTTCCTGGGTCACTCAAATTGAGTATCCTCCTCCGTCATACCCGTTCAGGTAATCAGGGGTCATTTTCTCCAGTTCCAGAATGTACACATTTGTGTATATGGTCCTGGTTTGGTTTTCTCCAGCTGCGTCTTGCTGGCCGTATGTATTTATAATATTTGTTTTGTATTAAATCTTGTTTTATATTATCAGGTTATATATCATATAAGATACATCCCGCCTATAATATTAAGCTAACTATTAATAGCGCTTATAATAATCAGGTAGCGCCTATAATATATAATCCAGTATGTCTGTAGTGAAATGTGTATCCCTGGGTCTGGCCTCCAGCTGCGTCACGGGTCCCAGAATAAAATCAACTGGAGCACTCGACGCCGTAAAATAACCTGGTGCAGGGGATAACGTTTGCAATTGTTTCAGGGACCTGAGTCACCCGTGTGAGATTTTAGGATAATCTCGTGCAAGCTGAGCGGCGACCATGTCATGTCTAATTTATACACAAATGTGTATATGGTGCCGTCATCCTTATTCTAGATATCGATTGTTAAATATAAAATAGTATTTAACGATTTTTATCCAGATACTAGGTTACCCGCAAGAATCTCTTCAGGCGGGTTAAAAATCATGAGACAATATGCGCCTCATTTAAATATATGTTGTAATATACAAATAATATTTCAATTGACCAAATCTAAAATGATTTTTGGTCAGGATGTATATATTATATTGTATACGTATATGTACGATTATAAAATATAAAGTAATATGGATATGTATACACCTGGATGTTTCACCTGGCGTCATATCATGTATCCTATTATATTTTATCATATCGTATAATGTCATCCAAATATAGTAAAGATATTTCATGTGACCAAATATAAAATAAAATTAAAGAAATATTAAATAACATTAGGAATATCCAAAATAATATATTATATTTACAGAAATCATTTAAAAACATATATTATGAAAACGTATAAATTTAAAGTAGAAGTGGCTGAGGTTAACAATGGTAAAAGTAGTTTAATAGATAGCTTTATTAATGAAGCTAAAGATGAGCAAAGACAATTAGATATTACTCATAAGATTAATAGAAAAACTACAGAGGTACATAGACAAATACTTATGGACTTTGTTACTGAGGTAAATGAGGAATTAAGTAGTATTGGTTTTAATCAGTTTAAAACTTCTTCAGTCATTATAAATAATAACCAATATTCTAAGAGCGTATATCGTTTAAAAGAAACGAGTTATTCTGTTTGGTATAACCTTGAGATTATTGGTGTTCAAGGGGAATTTAAAGATAGTAAGTACACTACGTTTACGGGTAAATACCATATTAGATTACTTAGTGGTAAAGGACACGATGTGAGAGTTAAGACAGTAGATGATGTGTTAACTAACTTGAAAGGTGAAATTATTGAGCATATTAAAAGAAATAGAGAAATAGTTGCATATTAAGTTATATTGTTTTATATTTACAGAAATCATTAAAATTATAGAGTTATGGGATTGGATATGTATTTGAGTAAAAAGACTTATGTTAAGAATTGGAATCATCAAAAAGATGAGGAGAAACATAAGGTAAATGTAAAGTTGGGTGGTAAGTCTAGAAAGGACATTAAATCTAAAAGAATTAGTTATATAACTGAAGAGATTGGTTATTGGAGAAAAGCTAACCAAATACATAATTGGTTTGTTCAGAATACCCAAGAGGGTAGAGATGAATGTCAAGAGAGTTATGTTTCAAAAAAACAGTTAGTAGAGTTAAGAGATTTGTGTAAAGAGGTTCTTAAATATAAGAATGATGACTTTAACAATGACAACTTACCTACTGCAGATGGTTTCTTTTTTGGTGGTACTGAATACGATGAGTATTTTTATGGAGATTGTGAAGATACTATTAAAATATTAAATGGTATTATTAAAGAGGAAGAGATTGTAAGTAATACTGAGGGGTTATATAGTGGAGAATATTATTACCAAGCAAGTTGGTAGTGTTTATTGGGGTTTGAAAAAAACTTTAAAGAAATGTTATTTTATATTTGGTAGTTAGGAAATAATATCTTATATTTACATTGTAATCATTAAAAGATAAACGTTATGAGCGAAATTAAAGACAGAGTACAGAAGATTTTAGTTGACAATGCACTAGACTTCAGAATTGAAAAGTTACCAATGGTAGCTGCTAGACCTTCTATTTCAATAGATGTGAATGGTGATATGGTAAATGATATTGAGCATGTAGAGTCTCAGTATTTTGGATTGTACAATACCAAGTCGGGTAACATACTTAATACAGTTAAGGAGGGTTATACGGTTTCTCAGAATGATGAGGTTGTGGAATTGGTATTAAGAGGTATGGACGGTTTTGGAGAGCTGTCTGTGTCAAAAGCAGGTTCACTTAATGATGGGCGTAGAGTATTCATTCAGTTGGGTATTGATGGGTTCGCTAAGGTCGGCGACGACAAGGTTAAGAGGTACGTTACTGTGATTGATTCGAATGATGGTAGTACTGGGTTGTCAATAGGTATTGGTGATTTAACAATGAGTTGCTCGAACCAATTCTTTCAGTTCTACAAGAGTGGACAGTCTAAGATGCGACATACGGCTTCATTAGATTCAAAATTAATTGAGGTTCCTAACCTAATAGGTTTGGCTTTAACTCAGAGCATGAGAATGACTGAGGTGTACAGAGAGTTTACTACTCACAAGGTTACCGATAAGAATACGCACAACCTTGTAGAAGCGATTATGGGTGCGTCTAGATTGTCGAGCACAAAGGATATTTCTGAACTTTCTAAGAGGTCTGTTAATGCAATGGATAGTCTTTATGAGATGATTAGAGTTGAGATGGCTCAGAAGGGTAAAAACGCATGGGGTTTACATAGTGGTGTAACTAGATGGACAACTCATGAGAAGTCTGCACCACGTAGAGAGAATGGTCGTATGGAGAGCATGATGGTTGGTACGAACTACAGAACGAACCAAACTTCATTGGCATTCACTAGAGAGTTGGTAGGTATTTAAATAGAGATTATGGGGAGGTGAGTTATTCACTTCCCTATGTTAATAACTTAATTTGCATGGGTGGAATTTATTTTGTACCTTTGCAAATTTTTTATTTGTGGGGGGTAAAAAAAATATGGTGTAGGTTGGAGTCTACTCTTTCGACTTATTTAAGACAGACCCGTTTCGCTCTCACACCAACAATGTAAATATAAGGTTTAATAATGTAAGCACCAAATAAAAAGTGAGTTATTTTTAAATTAATATTAAATGCTATAAAATTAGGAATATCCAAATAAAGGTTGTATATTAGTAATCTAATCATTAAAACAAATATATTATGAGAACTAAAAAAGAGATTAAAAAGCAAAAGCAAACAGACGTTAAATTTATTATTTCAGCAGTAACTAGTGAATTATACGATACGGCTTATTATGACTATTTTGAAACGTGGGAGAATGAAGGTGGTATGGGATGGTTCTTTAATGAGTGTGTTGATATAACACATAAGATAATGCTTAGTGAGGATTCACAATACTTAAAGTGGTTGGACTATTTTGCAAAGACTGATGATGAACACCCGATGTGTTTTCGTGAATATACTGAAACGGATTGTTTTGATTGGTTTCATATGAACGAAGCAAGAAAGGAATTTAAGTCTAGGTATAAGAAGGACGAAGTTAATTCACCTATGGAAAGGAATGAGGTAGATTTAATAATAGCACTACTTGAAAAGATAGAGGTGGATGGTGAAACAATGGAGCATATTATTACTAAAGTGGGTATGGATGGACAGATGTTTAGTCAGTTAATTAAAAATGCTAAGAAATATATTGGATAATATTTTTTATATTAAATAATATTTTGTATATTGCATTATCATTAAAAACATAGATTATGAAAAACGTAAAACAATTATTACCAAAGGGTAGCAGAGAATTAATTACAAAAGCATTACAGACTCACCAGCATTTATTAGAAGTAATGAACTGTGGAGAATATGATACTTTAAATAATGAACATTTTGATTGTTATGGTCTTATTGGACTGATGAACTATGATGTAGAAGTTACATTATCTAAGCAAGATGTAGAAGATTTTGGTCAGTACAATGTAGACTTTCCTATGTTTGGAGAAGTTAAAAGAAAGTACCCAACAAAGGAAGAGAGTGAGTGGGTTACTATTATCAAGGGAGATTTCTCATTTGTAGATGATGGGGTACATGGTAGAGAATGTTATGTTAATAGTATTGTTAGTATTGAGAAACATTTGAGATATGACATGGGACAAGTAATTGATGACATTGAAAATGATGGTTGTGGTTATGTAGTTGTTGAGGACTACGATGGTAATATTGAAATGAATTTTTTAAGGAGGAGCAAGAGAGAGTTTCTTGTTATTGATTCTATGGTTGAATCTGTCCGTAGACAAACATACGCTGAGATGAAAGAAACTGATGGCGATGTGATGGATGTGGTTGATGCACTTGGAGTGGGTGAGTCATATGAAAGACATGAGAAAGAGATATATTATATTAGAGTAGAGTAATAATTAAAAAGATATGTTTTAGTGATAGTTAGGAGTGATTACCTAACGACTAATGGGTAGCCAATACGGTTACCCATTTTTTATTTAAAGAAATATTAAATAATATTTGGTATATCCAAATAAAGGTTGTATATTGCAGTATCATTAATCATTAAAACTTATATATTATGAAGACAATAGCTTATTCAGTAAACGTAGAAGAATTATTTAACACACAAGACGACCAACTTGCTAGTAATGTAGCAGAAAAAAATAGGAAAGTTGCTATTGGTAAAGCCAATAAGACAAGGTTACTAAAGATAGTATTACCATACGTTCATAGTGTGTACGCATTACACAATAGAAAGTGTAAACGTAGCATGAGTTCAAGTACTGGGTGTAAGGGTTTGTTAGGTCTTAATAAGGTTAATATTGAAAAGAAAATAGACTACATTGTTAATACTGATAGTCATTTTGTATGGAGTCATAACTTTGCTACATTTAAGTTTGATATTGGTGGACATAATATTATGATATGGTTAAATGATAGAGAGGGTGGTTGTTATAAGAGTACACCACATTTGGACTATTCAATGACTTCTATAAATAAAGTTTATGGTACTTCAATTAAGGATGAATTAATTGCTATTGCTCAACTTTGTAGTAAATATACAGATGATTGGAAATAAATTTGTTTTATTAAATATTATTTATTATATTGTATTAACATTAAAAACATAGACTATGAAGACAGTATTAGAATTTGAAAGTGAGAAAGAATATTTAGAGTGGGAAGAGATTAAAGGTAATTGTATTCATACCATACAAGATTCCGATGGAGTTATAATAGGTGAACTAAAGGAGCAAGACCTAACTGAATTATTTGATAAGGGTAGGATTGTTTTTTTTGATGAGCCTAAAGGGTTTGTTGAAGAAACATTTATTGCTATAAATTTTGCACCTATTGTTGTTAGTTGGGGAATAGTAGATGACAATGATAAAACAGTATTAGATAAATTAGTTCACATAAAAGTATTACATAACCACAACCATCATTTTCAATGTCATCAATTACTTGTCCCATGTCATATAGCATAGATATGAAAATAGAGAACGTAAAATATAAGGGTTGGGAATTAGTTGTTAATGATGTATCGGTTGTAGTGTCAAAAGATGGTGAGCATAGGGTTTACGATTTAGATGGTATTGAAAGTGTGGTACATAGTAACGACTACGTTATATTAGATAGAGGTACTAATGGGTTCTATCAAGTAAAGTTTGAAGAGAATAACTTTCTGGTGATAGATGAGTTTGATGAATACCACGAATTTATTGACAGTATAGCTAATTATGTATTTAACGAATAAATAATTAGGTTTATTAAATATTATTTACTATATTAGTATTCTAATCACTTAAAACAAATATATTATGAAAGACTTATTCGAACATCACGAGGAATTACCATTACCAATTCAAACAGTAATTAACAATCAAGGTGAGATTAAAGACTACAATGACTGTAGGGAGTTGTTAGCTAAGTTAGAGGCATTTGGTTATACATTTGAGTATGGACTTGATTCAGTCCCTTACAACTTACGTAAGGTAGTATAAAGAATAATTAGGTTTATTAAATATTATTTACTATATTGCAGTATGGAAAAGATAACGACAGAAGAAAAACAAGATATAGTTCTTAAAGCTATAATGGAAAGGTACGAGGGATTAACTAACTGTATCTGTCAGCTACGTGAGGATGCTGATGTGGTTTATATTAATATTGTTGATGATATTAATTATGTGGTTGATGAGGATGAGGTAGAAGAAATAATTAATAAACTTGTTACATAATTTTTTTTATTAAATATTATTTACTATATTGCAGTATGGAAAAGATAACGACACTTACAGAAGAACAATTCTACGAACAATTTACTCCAATAGAGAATCACATAGACGACAACGCAGGTTGGAATGGTGCTATGTTTGAAACCTTTGGAGAGGAATTGGAATACGTTAAGATGAAAGCACAGTCTGGCAACAACGTATGGACACTTGTTGAGGGTGATGATGATACGTGGTATATTTCTAACGGTATGAGGTTGGTTAACCGTATGGGTTACTTTATTACTCGTGAGGAATGGCAAGGAGAAACTGATGTTGTAATTAATATGTCAATGGATTAGGAATATCCAAATAAAGGTTGTATATTGCAGTATCACTAAAACATATAGATTATGACAAAGACAAAAGAAGTAAAGGAAATGATTATCTCTAATTTCATAGAGCATTATACAACCATCGAGAATCAGAGAGATGATATGATGGCAGTACTTGAAACATATATAGAAGAAGACCATGTAGATGAGATTGCACAAGCATTCCCAGTTACAGTAAGAAGCTTACGTGATGTTTGGGTTGAGAAGTTGGGACACTATGTTTCTGATGATGCTGATGAGTGTTACAACAAGTTAGTTGAGCAAGAGTCTATCGATGGTGATGTTATGGCAGATGATATTGTATTGATGTGGGAGCCATTGGAGGATAGATATACAGTATCTCAACTATTAGATGAAATTACATAAAGAGCCAAAGTACCAAGAGTTAAGCCAAGCTTTTGGGTAGTTCAACAAGAGTAACATTCAGTTGGCTGAATAATGTTACAAATGTTTTGGGGGAGTTTACAGCCACCCACCTATTGGTAAATCTAAAAGAAATATTAAATAATATTAGGAATAACCAAATAAGTTTATTATATTTACATAAATCATTAAAACTTATATAAAATGAAAAGAGAAGATTTAGTTAGAGAGTATGTTGATTTAATGGGTAGTGATGCTGAGGAGCGTGGCTTTTATAAAGAACTAGCTTCATTAACAGATGGGGAAATAGTTAGTAAGATAATTGAGGTTGCTAATTATTATAAAGAGGAATATAATAGTTAAATAATTTGTTTTATTAAATATTATTTGGTGGAATGAAATAAATTTCTTATATTAGTATTCTAAACACTAAGACATGGCAAAGAATAAGTATCAAGTAAGATTTAATTTAGGTAGGGGTGATAACTATATGAAGTGGAAAGTTTCAACACCAAGTGGAGAGGCTACATACCACAACCCTGATGATGTTCTCATAATAATGAAAGGTTGTAAGTTATTCAACCAAAAGGGTTCGGCTAACAAGATATATGAGGGTGCAAATAAAACCGTATGTGCTTGGGTTGAGTGTGATAATGTTGATATTATTGACAGAGTGGTAGTACATTCAAGTGCAAGAAAGGTTTGTTACAACCCCAGAGTAAAACCAAATTGGGAATTAGATGGTGAGAACGTAGACAAGACAGAATTTAATGAATTGTTTACAGTTAAGAATACAGTAAGGGTAACTGAATAGTTACCTTTTTTTTTGTATCTGAAAAGAAATATTAAATAACATTTGTTTTATCAGAATTAAATTACTATATTGCAGTATCATTAAACATTAAAACATATATTATGGCAAATCCGTTAATACATTCAAAGAGTTCAGTTAAAAGGTGGGGTGGTAAAGTAGAAGACTATATTGCTATTCACGAATTAATTGATAGTCCTAAAGCTACAATGAATAATAATTCTTCAAGGGCATTAACACACAATACTTGGTTCGCATATACAATTATACCAAAGATATTCGGTTACAATATAACCAACTCAAATGGTAGAAGTGTAGATACAGTTGATATTGCTATGTTACATATAGCAGAAGACTTTAGAATGAAGTTTGTGCCAACACCACAAGACTACCTAAAGCATATGGAAGTACAAGCGTGGTTTAGTAATGGAGTAAAGGACGTTAATAACCCCGAAGCTACAAAAGTTGCTGATGACTTAAAAGAAAGATTGTCTAAGCAGTCAAGAGAAGACTTGAATAAAAGAATGGCTGAAAATAATATTAAATAATATTTTGTAGATTAAATATTATTTAGTATATTGTATTATTGTTAAACATTTAAAACATTTTAAATTATGAGTGAAGCTAAAACAGTTGATGAGCAAACAGAATTAATTACTCTATGGAAAAAACATAACATAGACCACGTTGAATTTGATTTTTATTGTGGTGGTGATAGTATGGGTGATACCACACTACGGATATATGACAAAAAAGGGCAGTCGTTAAATGATAAAATTGATTTTGAACGTGAAAATGGTTCTTATTGGGGTGTTTACAATGAAAGAATACTTACTCTAATTGAAGATAAGATTTACGCTGATGTGGAGTTCTATGTAAACTCCGATGGACACTATCAAGGGGAAAGTGGTGTGGTTGAAATGACCTTTGATGAAGAGGAAAGTATGTTTAACTGTTCAAAGAGTTCTGAAAGTGAATGGTCTGAAAGAGAAACTAATAATATATTACTTGACCTTACTAAAGAAGAGTTTGAGTTCATAAACAATTACGTTGAAAGTATTGTTGGTGGTGAGGGTGATTTTGTTGATTATAATTATAAAAAAGATTTTATAGTTGATGATAAAAAACAAAAGTTAATTGATGACTTAACTAAAAAGATTGATGATATTACCGTTTATTTTGAACCCGATTGTATAAATGGTGAATTACAAGATTGGTTTAATTTTGAATGTGGTACAGATGATAATGAATTATTTGAAAATGACAAATTGGTAATTACCATTCATAATGAAATTACTGTTTTTAAAGAGGAATAATTTGTTTTATTAAATATTATTTACTATATTGTATTAACATTAAAAACATAGAAAGATGAAGATTATAATTGACAACGTACCTTTTGAATTTGATTTAGCTTGTAAGGTATTAAAACTAAAGGGTGGTGATTCACCCTTTGAGGAACTAAACTCTTTTTGGAATGAGATAGTACCTATTGATTTCGCAGAGATTTCTTTACTACCTAACCTTGAACAAAGGAGAATAGCAATAAAGTATTTGGGTATAGATGAGATAGTTAGTCAAGTGAACCCTAAATTAATTAGTGAGGAAACTATTAGTAAGGAAACAACTTGGATAAACGAAACTGGGGTTGAGGAAACAATTAAGTTTGATGACACTTATAGATTGTTTAGTGTTAATGAAAATGTATTGCTAAAGGGTAAAGATGAAGAGGTAAACGAATGGAATAAGGCTAAACAGTATTTCGTTAAGTTTAAGGATACCTCAACGGACAGAGAGTATATGATTTGGGTTGATATAGCAAGTGTTTACAACACCAACCATAATAAACAACTTAATAGGTGGAATACAGATAAGGCTTTTGAAGAGGGTAATATAACTGCTATTGATTGTATAGCTTGGACTATTAAGACTACGTTACCTACTGACAATATAAGAACTATTATAAGACAAGGTGATTGTGTTCTATTAAAACCAATTAGTGGTAACACAGAGGGTGAAGAAAGACATTTAACAAGTAAAGAATACAGAGAACTTTTAAAGTTTGAAAGTTAGGATAATTGGAAATTTTTTATTAAGTTAGTATAAATATTAAAACACTATTATTATGGTAAAGAAGAAAAAGCATACGCTATTATTAGGAGAGGGAATACACCAACACACACTTTATGGTGAGTTCAGTATAGATACTGATGTTGTTGATTACGCAAGAATAGAAGTAACTAAAGATAGCTTACTACAACACGAATTACCTAACGGTAAATTTGGTGAACACAAAACCCTAAAGGTTGATAAGGGAACTTGGGTAATGGGTAAACAAGTTGAGTATAACCCATTCAGCCAAAAGGTTGAGAGAGTTTACGACTAAATAATATTTAATATAATGGCATTATTATTTGGTAGTGTCATTATATTTTCTTAAATTGCATTATTATTAATCATTAAAACAAATTATTATTATGAAAATGTTTATAGTGCTTTTTATTGTATACCCGATTTTTATTTTCACTTTAGCTGCTTTAATAGGTTACCTATCTAACAACTGTTAAAAGAACGTGGAGAGTTAAAGTATATATGTTGATTAGTGATTGAGAGAGGGGAATGTAGTGATTCCCCTTTTCTATTTATACACAATTGTGTCTGTGCGTGTGCGTGGGTGGTGGTGAGTGGATGTTGTTGATAAATTATTATATAAAATTGTTTGGTAGATTAAAATAAAAGTGTTAGATTTAGATTATGACAAAATTAATAGCAAATAAAGAGTTCATCTTATCAGAAGGTGGAATAGTTGAAGATAGAACTTCCTGGACTTCTAAGGGATTTCATAGAGGTATATATTTACTTAATAGTGAAATCAAATACAAAGTAAAACCAAAAACATTTACGTCTATTTCATCAAATCTTAAAAAGATTAAAACCAAAGAATACGGTAAAGTTGTTTCTACATTATATAATATAATATAATGCTAATATACAATAATTTTAATTAAAAAACAAATATTAAATAATATTAGGAATACCCAAATAAAGGTTATATATTGCAGTATGGAAAACAAAGGAATAAAGTTATTAATTAAAATAATTTAAACAAATGTTAAATAATATTTGTTTTATCCAAATAAGTTTCTTAAATTAGTATTCTAATCATTAAAACCAATATATTATGAAAAAGCCAAGTGGGTATATTATTTATGAAGGAAAGTCACAATTAAACGGTGAAAATATTGTAGCTATTGTTACGTTAAAGTCAAATAATATCAAAACAGGTAATATGGCTTCAATGTGGATAATGAATGCTGATATGGCACCAACAAAAGCTAGTAAAGAAGGTAAGGATGAATCTGTTTGTGGTGACTGTAAACATAGACCTATTAATAACGGTGCTTGTTATGTTACATTGCACCATGCACCGTTAGCAGTATACAAGGCATATAAGAGAGGTAACTACCCTATAGCAAATGATATGACTATATTTGAGGACATGAAAGTAAGGTTTGGTGCTTATGGTGACCCAAGTGCAATACCTACTCAAATATTAACTAGTATTAAAGCAGTAGTTAAAAACAATACTTCTTATACACACCAATGGAAACAAGGTGATAAAATACTTAAGCAAGTTTCAATGGCTTCTGTAGATAGTATTGAAGAGCAAAAACAAGCAGTTTCAGAGGGTTGGAGAACTTTTAGAGTTACTTCTGATTTGTCCGATAAATTGGCTAACGAGATAGTTTGTCCTAACACTACAAAAGCTATCCAATGTGCTGATTGTGGTTTGTGTAGTGGTACTAGTACTAGAGCTAGAAACATAGTTATTGAGGTGCATGGAGCTAAAAAGAAAAAGTTTGTAAAACAACAAGAATTAACTACCCAACAAGGGTAGTTAATTTATTTTAAAGAAATATTAAATAATATTTTTTTTATCCAAATAAAGGTTGTATATTGCAGTATGGAAAACGAAACAATTAAAATTTACTTAGAAACTACTCATAAGAATTATATTGATATGGCTAACGAGGCTCTTTGGGATGCTTCTGACGAACCTATTGAGAATGAAGTTATGAAAGATTTTTTCTTAAAAAAGGCAACACAATACACTAATAAAGCTGAAGCTATTTTGAAGGTAATTGAATTTATGTCTGAGGAGGATAAAAAAGAACGTGAAGTAAAAAAAATTACTGATAAATTTTGAATAACCAAATAAAGTTTGTATATTGCAGTATCACTAAAACAGATAGACATGAAAAACTTAAATAGAGAAGACCTGGTAATTGCAATTGATAAGAAGTTCCCAAAGGTGAACTGTATGAGGACTGAGGATTTTGATGGTTCTGAGGGTGGTATATGGCTTAGTGGTGAGGACGACATTACAGACAAGAACGGTAAGCAGTTGTTTAGTTATTATAATGACAATACAACTTATGAGTTTGGTATATTAAAAAGTGTGGCTAAATTTCTTGAGGTACGAGGTTGGCACGGTGAGTGGTACGACGCAGGTACACTTATGCTATGGGAGTCATAACATTTTCAAATAATAATTTTCATAACCCTAGTATTAACTTGCTAGGGTTTTTGTGTCTTTATATAAAAAAAATATGGTGTAGGTTGGAGTCCACCCTCTTAGATACTTTCGATATCTGACCCGTTTCACTTTCGCACCAACAATGTAAATATAAGGAACTTATTTCATTCCACCAAATAAAAATGAAGTTATTTTAAATAAAAAATAAATCACTTTTTTCTTGCATAATCAATTATATTATTTTATATTTACATTATGGAAAGACATAGAGATTATATTGAAATGACCTTTGTATGGAATGATAAAAGAAGAAAGAATGTAGTAAGATTTCTGGAGTTAAAAGAATTGAGATTGGTTAATCAACTTTATAGTCATGAAGAACATGATTGCATTGAGATTAGAGTTAAAACTCATTTTGGTACAAGAGAGGAATTTGAAGAAATTAATTTTGGATAATATAAAATAAAAGTTATGAGACATTTTGAAACAAAAAAACAAGCTAAAGAATTTATAGAAAAAAGTAATAATTCAAGACTTAAAATTTTTAAGAAGAAAAAAGGACATAAAAACAGAATTAAAAAACCTTTTGTAGTTGGTTCTGAAATGGAATGGCTTAATTTATATTAAATAAAATTAGGATAATACAAAATAATATATTATCTTTAACTATAGAACCATAACGTTTAAGCTAAAATTATGTTTATGAACGAAGAGAATAAATTAAATTTAGGTAGTGTTAGCGGTAGTGATTTAGAAAAAGCTGATATGTGGTATTGCTTACATAAAAATCACGTTAACAAGCTTTTTAATAGTACAAAAACTGAGTACCCGCCAACAGAATTAGAAGACATTAAAAACCCTAACCTATGGAAAGCGGAACATTGGAGATGGTTTCTAAATAATTACCGCTAACGGTAACGTATATGAAGCGGTGGCGATTAGATGCACTTACTTTTCGCCTACCGAAAAACTTAAATAGAGTGCAAAGTGGTTTAAATAGACGCATAACGCCACTGATTTATATACAATGTTGTGCGCAGTACGATTATGAATAACAAAACAATTTCAATTGTATTTATGGCGTTATCTTTTTTAATATTTGGCTTATACGTTTGGTGGGCTTCAAACTATAATAATCTTAGTGGTGGTTGGGGCGCAGGAATTTGGTTGGTAGCCGTTGGCGTATTTTTAACTGGAGTGATAACGTTTTTTGATTGCGATAAAGACGCTTAGTATTGCGCACAATGATACAACTAAACAATGTTATTAACGAATTAAAGAGATGATTATGAAGATTAAAGAAGAAGATAAAGACCTTAATTATTGGAAGAAAAATTGTGAAGAGGATTATTTACATACTCCAATTAGTGTACTGAGGTATATTACTAAACTTGAAAGCAAAGTTAATAATATTGTTTTAGATGATGTTAGTAAGCAAGGCGAACTGTTAAAGGCTTTCATTGATTTCTACAATTACAGAAACACAGGAGATAAAACAATCAATAATGATGAAATTGAAATATTTATTGATAGCCTTTAATTGTTACTAACGTTAAATGTAAAGATAGTAGGGTAAGAATTGGGGTACATACCATAAAGGCGAAACTCCTTAAACTAATAGATGAAGTCGCAAACAGATATGTATCACCCTATTATTTTTAAATATTGTTATAAACTTTTAATTAATGGAAACAAGAGCGAAACAAACGGAACATTTTAAG
>OBMK010001488.1_pt1 | contig 19719 bp, 15 predicted proteins | sample 1539081 | NCBI WGS metagenome assembly OBMK01 (sample SAMEA3355528, study PRJEB22509) | marine metagenome | biome: marine; feature: river plume; material: water | place: USA | collected 2010-08-07 | depth 0.5 m | reverse complement strand
AGTTGTCCCAACCAAAGGCTCTTATAAAGTCATCAAAGTTATGGTCATCATTAACCCCAAAGCCGCGAAATAAAACTGCGCCATTAAGAGACAACTCTTTTTCGATACTCTGCCTGTTGTCTTTAACCCACTCCCATGTAGATCCTGTATGACTACAAGCCTGGGCAGCATAGACAAGAGGAAAAACACTATTTTCATAGGTTTGTTGATTATCTATACTTGTTTTTTCAACGATTAAAGCACTCATTTAAGTGGTATCCATTAGTCATAAATAGCGTGGAAAGTGTTAAAAGCCCCCTCACAAAAGGCTCCCGGATCATTAAAACGACGATTCTTATTGAGGCCAGAAATAGCATCCATTTCTACCTCTGTGAGGCTAAAACCAGACAACGATAGATTTTCTATCAAACGCTGAGGGTTATTAGTCTTTGGGATTACCGCGGTACCGCGCTGCAGACCCCACTTCAACACCACCTGAGCTGGTGTCACTGACGCTCTTTTTGCTGCCGCCACTACCACAGCCTCAGTCAGCACCGAATCTTTTACCGTCGCCATATCAAGAGACACATAGGAAAGCGCACCTAAAGGAGAAAATGCGGTTATCGCAATATTATAAGATTGTGCAGTTCTGATGAGTGACTCTTGGGTCAAATAGGGATGCGACTCTATTTGTATCATGGCAGGCTTTATTCTTGCATAGCTCATTAAATCGTGAAGTAGGCCTGTATTGTAATTGCATACACCAATTTTACGTGCCAAACGCTTCTCGACCAAACGCTCCATAGCACCCCAAGTCTCACTTAAAGGGACCCTATCAAGTACCATCGATGGCTCTTTATCCAGAGGATTATGCAACCATTCCGGCGGGTAACGATCATTAAAATCGACGTACTCCAGAGCTATAGGAAAGTGAATCAAATACAAATCAAAATAGGCAAGACCCATGTCATTCAGAGACTTTTCACAGGCTGCCTGTACATGTTCTTGACGATGAAATGTATTCCATAGTTTAGAGGTAATCCAAAGATCTTGGCGTGCACATAATCCGTCGCTTATTGCCTTGGCAATACCCTCTCCCACTTGTTTTTCATTTCCATAGTCTGCTGCACTATCTAGATGCCTATAACCAGCTTCGATAGCTTTATATACAGCCTCTGCTACACTATTTTGCTCTATTTTCCAGAGCCCCAATCCCACTGCGGGCATAAGCTGGCCTGTTACATTAATTGCTTGTTTCATAGGTAATCCAGTTTATCCAAGATGATTTGCTAAATTGTTATCCAACATAAATTTTCTTATATCTACTACTTGGCCAGTTTGCATTGAGTGCTGCGCGGCACTAGCGACAATTATTGACCAGAGACCCTGCAATGGCGTGGCCGAGTCGCTTACTATGCCATCTAGCTGATCCATGAACGCAACATGCTCATAGTAGGTTGCTCCATGATGACCGCTTTTCTCAATCTCTTGAGAATAGGCTACACGAGATTCCCAAGAAGCACCCCACTCACCCTTCTCGATACCAATGGTAGCCTCAGATGGTTTATTTTGATGAAAATTGAACGTTTCTTTGGTAGTCAGCCGTCCTCGCCCACCTGTAACGACTAACTCTTCAGTAAAGTCATGACAAAACATGTTAAGCGTAAAATTAGCACGCACACCATTGGCAAAATCAATTATGACAAAAGCATGATCATCAATATTGGCCGACCTACCCTGATGTTTAAGATCTAAAAAATTTACTGCCTGACCGCCAGAGGCATAAACTCTCGTGGCTGCAGAATCTGCAATAAGATTGATCAAGTCAAAGTAATGACAGCATTTTTCAACCAGAGTACCACCACTAGATTCACTAAATTTGTTCCACTGATCTACCTTGTCTAAAAATGGCGGGCGATACTCGCTCATACTAATGGTTTTAATATCACCAATGGATTGTCTTGAGTGCAGTTCATGAAAGGCTTCAATATATTGCGCTTTGTACCGATACTGTAAACCTATTTGCACAAATGAGGAATAATTGCTCGCCAACTCCACAAGTGACGCAGAGTTTTCTAAATTTGTTGCCATAGGCTTTTCTATAAAAATAGGCTTACCTGAAGACATCACCTGCTTCAAAATACTGAAGTGGGTGAAATTAGGTGTACAAATCATTATTGCGTCCACATTCACATCATTACAGAGTGTTTCTATATCAGGATACAAGACAAGAGGTTGATCGCTGTAACTCTGAAAGTTTTGCTTCGCTACATCCATACTTTGGAGTTGCTGATCGTAAATCCCGTACACTCGTCCTCTACCGAGCAGAGTGCAGACATACATATGCTCCTGACCAATGGTTCCTGTGCCGATAATCGCTAATCGATGATCAGGCTCAGGGGTTTTATAAAGATACTTATGATCATCTGGAATATGTTGCTGACTTGCAGCCTTTTCAAAAAAACGTAATCGTTGTTTGGTCACTGAACAATATCCGACTGGCAAAACGTGAAATTAGTGTACCCAAACCACGTAAAAAAAACAGTAGCCAAGTGATATTTTCCCTATTTCAGCAATCAATAACACCGAGGGTTAAGAACGCCATTAATAATGGTTGCCATAGAACCTTCACTATTATCATTATCAGTCTCTAAAACAACCTCAAGTGAGTCATATATAATAGATGTCTTTCGTCAGTCTGTTTAATCCATTTAATTTGCTTTACCATAGTGTCAAAATATAAAACAAATTACTAATATAAGCCTGCTGACAAACTGTCCATAAAAGCGTGAGAGCACTAGCAGCGCTCAGTAGTGGCATAAAAGGTTAAAGAGGGAACTATAGGTGGGTAAAATTAATCCGTATTTAGCCGTATTAAGCTGCGTGCTTCTTTTTAGTGGTCACTCCTGGTCAGTTGACCAGCTTTACACTCACCAGCCAGCAGTGACACCAGAGCTAGCGTTTAAAGGCACTTACTTCGTGGGTGTTACTAGCGCGACAATAACGGACGCTAAAAGACTCAACAGCAACAACTTCATAACATCAACCGAGCGACCATTAGTTCTTGAAATCTGGTATCCCACTGATTTATCTACTGTCAATGAAACACTAAAACAGCCTACCACCTATAAAGATGTGACACGTTTACAAAAACCGTTTGAAATACAAGGAACTGCATTTCGAGATACCCCTATATTTACTGCAAAGCCCTTTCCATTGATTATTTTATCTCATGGATTTACCGGTTATCGCACACAAATGTTTTATTTGGGTGAGCACCTTGCAAGCCATGGTTATATAGTCATTGGTATTGATCATACTGACTCTACCAACGACGAGGTGTTTGATGATGCAACCGGCGCGTCTGGATTTATTAGTACTCTTTACAATCGTGCACGAGATCAACAGTTTGTTTTAGATTATTTTGCTACAGCTAAAAAAGTCCTGCCGGTGATTGGTTTAAGTACGCAGATTGACACTAATAATGCGGCTATTATTGGTCATTCAATGGGTGGCTTTGCAGCCCTTAATACGGTCGGTGGGTGCTATGATTTTAATGCCGAACAAATGAAGAAAATCGGTATTCCACCTATTATTGCTAGCCTATTACCTTTTCGTTTAAATTCCTGTTTTGCAGGAAAAGAACAATTAGATCCTCGATGGAAGGCTATTCAAATGTTTGCTCCTTGGGGAGGTGAATATAATGCTCATAACAAACAGGCCATGAACAACATTAGCGTACCATCACTGTTCCTTGCCGGAGATCAAGACAATACCTCAGGATTTGAAAATGGTGTTAAGAAACTCTATAAACAAATTGGGTCAGAGCATAAATATATGTTGGTCTATGAGAATGGACGTCATAATATTGCGGGTCATCCAGCACCGACAGCGTCCTTTGATAGCGATTTTGAGCTGGGTCATTACGCAGAACCAAGTTGGAATATAGAAACTATAAATCGTGTCAACAAACACATTAGCCTTGCTTTTTTAGACTGTCACGTTAAAAATCAATTGAGTCGGTGTGAGTATCTTCCTGTCAGAGAGAATATCCAACAATATTTAGGCAGCGATGGAAAATATACTGATCCCTGGCCTGGATTTAAACACCTTTGGGGCAGTGGGATACGTTTCTATCGACCATAAGAATTACCGTGGCTATTCATAAAGTCCCAGATACCCGCGAAATTATGCTCAAATAAAAAAGGCTAAGTACTATGTTTGGTGTTTGTTACTACCCAGAACATTGGCCCCCATCACAGTGGGAGCAAGATGCAGCTATGATGTCTGAATTGGGTATTACCTACGTGCGTATTGGTGAATTCGCTTGGTCAAGGCTTGAACCGGAGCCAGGAGTACTAAACTTTGATTGGTTGGATCAGGCTATTGCTACTTTAAATAATGCAGGGCTTAGTGTGGTTATCTGCACACCAACAGCAACACCGCCAAAATGGCTAATAGATCAATATCCAGAGATACTGCCCGTTGATCCCAGTACTGGCATCACGCGAGGATTTGGTTCTCGGCGACATTATGATTTTTCCAGTGCAAAATATACAGAGCACTCTCTTCGAATTACTCGTGAGATGGCTCTGCGCTACGGCAACCATGACGGCATCCTAGGCTGGCAGACTGATAACGAGCTATGTTGTCATGAAACTACTCTAAGCGGTTCACAAAACGCTCGTAGCGCATTTCAACACTGGTGTGAGGACACCTATTCGAACATAGAGCAACTCAATAGCGACTGGGGCAACGTATTCTGGTCCATGGAATACAGGCAATTTAGCGATATAGAGCTGCCTATTCTTGCGGTGACTGAGACTAACCCAGCTCATCGTTTGGCTTATCAGCGTTTTTCATCCCATCAAGTGATCCGATACCACAATGTAATGGTTAATGAGATTCGTCAACACACAACCGATCAATTCATCACACATAACTTTATACCGATGAATGAAACTGATGTAGATAATTTTGCCTTAGCAGCACCGTTGGATTTCGCCAGCTACGACAATTATCCATTGGGGCGAACAGACCTTATGCTTACCGGCGCGCCAGCAGAAAAGCTACGCCGTTACATGCGCACTGGACATCCCGACTTTGCCACTTACTACCATGATCAAACCCGCGGCTTACTCAACCGTGGATTTTGGATAATGGAGCAACAGCCTGGGCCGGTTAATTGGGCCAATAATAATCCACGCCCGGCAGCTGGAATGATTAGGTTCTGGACCCTTGAAGCCTTTGCTCACGGAGCGGACTGTGTATGCTATTTTCGTTGGCGCCAGGCACCCTTTGCCCAAGAGCAAATGCATGCCGGTCTGCTGCGACCGGACAACTCAAAAACCGAGGCATGGTCAGAAGCCCAGCAGGCAATCTTGGATATTACAACACTAGAATTAAACAGCGAGGTCTCCAAGCCAGCTTCAGTTGCTATTGTTACCGGTGCTGAGGGACTTTGGGTTAGTTCTATAGAGCGGCAAGGTGAAGCTTATGATTTTAACGATGTGCAATTTTCATATTACAGCGCCTTGCGAGAGCTTGGAGTAGACGTAGATTTTATTTCTATGGAAGCCGACTTCTCACCCTATATTCTGGTGATCTTGCCCAGTCAGGCGATAATCAACGACGCTTTTATTAAAAAATGCCAATCCAGTCAGGCGCATTTTATCTTTGGTCCAAGAACTGGTGCTAAAACTGCGGAATTTAGCGTTCCTACAAATTTGCCGCCAGGATTACTACAAACATTGATTCCAATCCGCGTCCTGTCTGTAGAAACTCTGCGCAAAGATTGCACCGAAGACCTATTTTGGAATAATGCTCAATATCTTAGCGGTTCTTGGCGAGAACAAATAGACCCCGGTGATACCGACGTTATAGCCAGATATCATAACAATGAGCCGGCAATCGTTCGTCACGAGCGTTACATCTATATAGCTACTTTGACCGATAGGTCTTTTTTACTGGATTTTTTCCACCAACAGTGCCTACACCATGGTATAAACACCTATCGATTTGGTGAAGATATCCGTGTGTCCCGTCGTGGTAACCTTACGTTTGCATTTAATTACGCAAATAAAGAACAACAGTTACCACTGAATCCAGATACCAAGGTAATCTTGGGCTCTAGCATCATTCCACCTCTAGGGGTCACCATCTGGACCACAGAAGCGTGAATTAGCTAATGATAATAACAATAAATAGGAGTATTTCTTGAGCGAACAAACCATACAACTTACAGTATTTTGTCTTGTACTGGGTGCCATTGCCGTCCTTACCTACATAAAATGTAGAGGAAAGACTAATCGCTCAATAAATTCTAATAAAGAGTATTTTTTAGCTGGTGGCGGACTTACTTGGGTGTTTGTAGCCGGTTCAATCACACTGACTAATCTCAGTACTGATCAGCTTGTTGGCATGAATGGCAATCAAATGCTACTAGTCGCTCTTTGGGAGCTTTCAGGATTTGTCGGGCTAATGATATTGGCAAAAGTTTTTCTGCCGGTGTATTACCAAAATAACTGTACTACCACTACAGAACTTCTGGAGAGGCGTTATAACAGTAAACATGTACGTGGCTTAGTATCTGCAATGTTTTTATTTATAAACGTCTTTGTCTTCCAGCCCGCTGTTATTTATACCGGCGCACTGTTTATGATTTCTATGACGGGCATAGATGTCGACCTACTTACTATCGCTATTGCCTTTGCTGTATTTGGTGCCGCTTATGCTGTATTGGGCGGGCTGCGCGCCGTTGCTGTATCTGATACCTATGGTGGAGCATTAGTCTTGGTGATGGGCTTGTTAGTAGTTGTTCTTTCCCTGATAGCAATCGATTTTGATTTTAGTGGTATTCCGGCCGAGCGTTTAACCCTAATTGGTGACAGCGCATCACCCATACCATGGCATACTCTATTAACCGGCATGCTGTTTATTCAGATTTTTTATTGGAGTACCAATCAAACTATTACACAGCGCGCCATGGCAGCTCCAACAGTAGGCGAAGCCCAAAAAGGCGTTTATGCAGCAGCCTTTATTCGAGTAGTATTTATTCCCTCCATGGTTGTCATACCCGGGATTGTCGCATTTAAACTTTACGGTGATATTGGTGATCAGGCCTATGGTCGTATTGTTGGTGATTTGCTACCCAATTGGTTGTTAGGCGTATTTGCTGCCGCAATTGCTGCGGCGGTACTCAGCACGTTTAATAGTTTGGTGAATTCTTCAGCGGCCATGTATGTTTGTGATCTTCATGAAGCTTATATCAATGACAAGCCAAATTTACGCGTATTAAGTGGCATCGCTACAATTATATTTGTAGTTATCGCTGTAGCGATGGTGCCCATTTACGCTCAATCTGAAAGCATTATTAATCTACTACAAGAACTTTGGGGACTCATTAGCATGCCTATACTCGCTTGCTTTACCGTCGGTTTGTTGTTTAGTAATGTTGATTATCGTGCAGCGATTATCGCGGTAATTTCTGGTGTAGTGATGTATGCATCTTTCATCTGGATCTGGGCGCCTTTGCACTACATTCATATGATGTTTGTTACCTTTTTTTCCTGTATTGGTCTGGCATTGTTTATTAACCGATTTATATTGGGTAACCGTGCTGAATTCATTGGGTTGCAATTAGAAGCACCGAAACAATCAATCTCGTAAAAAATACTATTGCAAATGAGTAAAAACGTATAAATCAAGCCTATTAAAACTAAGGAGATAAAAAACCATGAGTGACATATACACTCCCCCAAAAGTTTGGGTATGGAACACCGAAAGTGGTGGCCGGTTTGCTAAGATAAATCGTCCAATTGCTGGTGCTACTCATGAAAAAGAGCTACCTATTGGTAAGCATCCATTGCAGCTTTATTCACTGGGCACGCCTAATGGCGTTAAGGTAACCATTCTTCTTGAAGAACTCCTTGAATTAGGTATTAGCGACGCAGAATATGATGCTTGGCTGATTAATATTTCTGATGGCACTCAGTTTAGTAGCGGATTTGTAGGCATCAATCCTAACTCAAAAATTCCTGCATTGGTCGACCATAGTGGTGACAACCCGATAAGGGTCTTTGAATCTGGTGCGATCATGCTTTATATTGCTGAAAAATTTAATCATTACGTGCCGTCGGTAGGCTCGCCACTTCGCGCTGAATGTTTATCTTGGTTGTTTTGGAATATCGGAAGTGTTCCTTTCCTAGGCGGTGGTTTTGGGCACTTCTATGCCTATGCACCAGAGAAATATGAATACCCAATCAATCGGTACACAATGGAAGTTAAACGACAGCTGGACGTACTAGATCAGCGGCTAGCAGATAATCAATATCTCTGTGGTGACCAATATACTATAGCCGATATGGCCAATGTTGCTTGGTATGGCGCATTAGTGTCAGGCGTTTTGTATGAGTCTGGAGAGTTTTTAGATGTGGCCGCCTATACCAATGTCATTCGGTGGGCTCAGGAACTCCAAAAGCGTCCTGCGATGAAGCGCGGACAACGTGTGAATCGAGTATGGGGCGCGGATGAAAAGCAATTGGCAGAACGCCATGACGCCAGCGACTTTGAAGTCCGTGGCGATGATAGTTAAGACCCTGCTTAAAACGGTCATTAAACTGTTGATTAAAATATAAAGGACATATATACGCAGATATTAAAATCGTTAATAACATAATACGTAAGCTAGGATAAACAGATAGATAGCAAACAGCCAGTGCGGCGTCCGTGCGGCTCTGGCTATTGCAACAAGGTCAAAGGTCAAATAGCACTTATGAAAGCTGCAAAGTTGATGGGCAAGGACTGAACCAACAGTCCAGTGCCAGCTTTTTTACTTAGAAGAATAGGCTCCTATTGCCGCAGAGCCTTTGGAAACCCTTCCGCTAAGTTACAATTCAATCTCGCTTGTATAGAGATTCGATGGTACTAGACGCTATCGTATTACCATTAATCATATAACCAGCCAATGCGCCAGAGGCATCTGCAGGTAGATCAAGTGAGTCCACTGAAAGTGCGTGTACTGTGAATTGGTAGTGGTGTACACCATGACCTATTGGAGGACATGCACCGCCAAACCCTTTTACGCCATAGTCATTTCTAATTTGCATACTCCCTGTAGGTAAGCCATTTTTATCAGCACTACCAGCACCTGTGACTACTTCATCAACAGTGATCGGAATATTAACTACTTGCCAATGCCACCAACCACTGCCCGTAGGCGCATCAGGGTCATAGGCGGTAATTGCAAAACTTTTTGTACCCTTAGGTGGATTAGACCACTTTAGATGAGGTGAAAGATCTTCACCGGAACATCCAAAACCGCCGAATTCTTGCGCTTTAGACATAAACTCGCCTTCCGTCATATCGGTACTATTAACCATGAAGGAATCAGCCCACACAGGTGACATAAGCGTTAAGGACAACATAAAATACAGTTTTACACTCTTGATCATAATATTACTCGTCTACAATAATTAGGTAGTGGGTGATTCTACCGACAATACTAATTAACGTTACTACCAAAACGACCATTTATTCGCTTTAATCCGCCATTTTAGTTAAACGAAGCTCTGTGGGTGTCAATCCAAAACGGTGTTTAAAGCGCTCTGTGAACCGTGACTGAGACTGATAACCACAGGCATCAGAAATTAACCCTATGGGTTGCTCTGTGGTTTGTAATAAATGCACGCCCAGCCCGAGTCTAGCAAGGTCTTTTATCTGCTGAATACTAGTTCCTTCCCGCTTGAGCTTTCGCCGCAACGTCGACTCGCTCAGTGCGAGCTGATCACATATAATAGTTGTTGTTAATCCAGTAAAACCTTTAAGTAGAAATAACTCATGGAGACGATTCTTTAGCATTGGAGTACCCAGCAGAGAAGAAATATCCTGATGTCCCAAATGTATCAAAAGCTCAATAATCTCTCTTTTGCGCAAAGAGATTATGGCAGTCGGCGCCCAGAGTGCACTTTCCACAAACTGCTGCAAACATTGTTCTAATAGCATTGTAGTTTTTCCGACAAGATAATTTTTTTTACTGCTGATGCTACTCTCAAGTCCCTTGATATCCTCATAATCAAAATCAATAAGAAGCGCGTAATAGGCCTTATTCTTGGGAATGTTGCGCATATTCACCGCAGGACTATCAGATAAAAAGATAAAATCACCCGCCTGACAGGTAATTTTATTTTCTTGACCAAGCACCTTGTCGCCACTTAATACCACAATTAAAAGCGGCTTTGCTATGGGGACATTCAATAGGTTTTGTTCTTTAATAGAGCTATACACGGAAAAAGGAAGCTCCTGCTCACTGGCATTAACCTGTTTTACAATATCCAGTAATGATTTCATGACAACTCCAACTGTCTGATACAAAGGTTAAACAACATCTTATCGTTCAAATATAGAGGAACTTATTCAGACTCAACGCACTAGCACCACAGTAAAATAAAATCACTGATTAACGCACTAATGGTTACTCGTCCTGGCGATTTATCGAATATATCCTTACGGATTAGGAATTAGCTTCATTATCCACGTTGAGCCTTCGCAAATGGAAAATTAGCATAGTCTCTGGTTGCATTATTGGCAACTGCATGCCCATCTTTACTAAGACATCACCACCTATTACAGAACCCTTGACCTGCTCTATTGCGGATTTAGATGGACCGACAAATTTCGGTGGCCATACGACATTCAGCTCATACTTAGAATCGATGTCTAAGCCGGTAAAACGTAATTTTCCTGCAACGCTATGCAAAAGGCTCGCCTGTTGAACATAGGAAAATAGTGCCTCTGAATAGTCCGACGCCAACACTCCAAAAGCACTCTCATTTTGCGGTACATCTAGTCGCACTAATCGTCCACTATGCAGTAATTCGCGGTGCTTCTTGTGTAATTTGATAGCCTCTTTTAACGTCTGCTTTTGGGGTATATCCATCTCTAAGAGATTAGCTTCAATACCCATATGACCAAATAGAGCCACACCTGCTCGGGTATCCATACTGATACTACGACCAGTAATATGGCAATCTCTGGGCCCAACATGGGCACCCATGATTTCTGGTGGGAAAAATATTGAAAACCCCTCTTGAATACCTAAACGATCCACTGCATCGTTACTATCAGATGTCCAAATTCGATCAGTGTAGCGTAATATTCCAAAGTCAGCCCGACCGCCACCGGAGGAACAGCTTTCAATTTCTACCTGAGGATGCGCCTCTCGTATACGTTTCAATAAATCATAGAGCGCTACAACTTGATGATGAGTTGCGGCCTGCCCGCTGCCATTACCTGGCTGGTATACCGCACGGTTCATATCCCACTTCAAATAACTAATTGAGTACTCCGTTAACAATGCATCTAGTCGTTCAAACAAATAATCCTGTACTTCTACACGCGTCAAATCAAGCACCAGTTGATTTCTAGATAGTATCAAGGGAGCTGGATCAGCATTGAGTATCCAATCGGGATGCGCACGGTAAAGGTCACTGTCAGGGTTAACCATTTCTGGTTCAACCCATAGACCAAACTCCATGTTTTTCGCCTGAACATAATTAATCAATGGGCCCAAACCGTTGGGAAAAACCGATTTATCAACAAACCAATCGCCTAATCCTGCTTTATCTGATTTACGATTTTTAAACCAACCATCATCTAAAATAAAACGTTCTGCACCTACATCTGATGCGCTATCGGCAAGATCACGGAGGTGCTCAAAAGATAGATCAAAATATACCGCTTCCCAGGTATTAAAATGCACGGGGCGACGCTTATTAGCGACATTCTGATCGATTAAGTGGTTACGAATGTAGCTATGAAAACATCCTGATAACGCGGATAACCCACTAACAGTACTCGCACCATAGAGTGTTGGCGAGCAATAGGTCTCACCTGATTCTAAACTCATTTCACCAGGATAGAACAGCTCGCCCAACTGCGCATAAGCGCGGCCGGTAAACATTTGTTCGACACGGACATGATGATTTCCACTCCAACCTAAATGAAGACCATAGGCCTCACCAGAACTCTCAGTTGTCTGGTCTGCATGAAGTATTACCCCCGGAAAACTATCATGGGAGGTTCTGCCCGAACGATTTTCACGAACATAAGCACCGGTAAAGCGATCTATATTTTGTCGTTGAAACTCATTAGCCCAACGCCCAGTGAAACCAAGAATTTTCGTATACTGGGCAGGCAATGGGATACAGGGAGCATCACATCGATCGACCCAGAGGGTAGAGTTACCAACATTAGTAATTTCAGTTGTGCCAGTTAAAATATCAGTTTGATCATCTAGAACTAGGCGATGAGTTAGCTGTACCTGAGCACCAGAACAGATCGATTTTATTACTAGCTGCTGCGATGAGGCCTCTACCGACTCAATTGCAGTAGATATTGCCCACTGCTTTCCTTGCCGATGTATTTGCACCCCAGGACATCCTATAAATCCCGCTGCAGTTTCAGGAGATAATGCTATAGCCGCCTCCTCTGGCTGGCAGGCTGGCAACTCTTGGCGAATAGAAAGAGCCGCCATGATATCTCCATTATCTATAGTATTAAACTTAGCGCCCCAATACAGAATTACAGGTGCCCTACCACGGCAATCTATAATCAGGCTACATTTATCACTCCTCAGTGTATAAAATGGCTTAACAGCATTAATCATAGCGTTTTATAAGTTACATCAATGTGGTTAAATTTAGCCATAGAATAGTCCCCGCGTAAAATCTCCAGTACGTTAAAAAATGCCAGCATGCCAGCAAAATAAAAATGGTACTTGTTATATTTTAGTAATTTCCAATCCCACAACATTTTTGAACGCCACCATCGATAAAATAGCCGGATTAATAATCAGAAGTGGGGTTACCTTTGTTGCAATAGATCCACCATATAAAAATATTGACCGCAACCAAACTAGTCACTAGCGGCACAAAAAGCGGACTAAACCCGCCCACTACCCCCACGGGTGAAAATAGTAGGTATAAACCAATCACACACGAAATCAAGCTAGTTGCACAGGGCACTGCATAGAGCCAAGGTTGCATGTCTACCTTGTGGCTTCGTTCGTATCTCCATATATGCTGGTTAGGGCGGTAATAACCCACCAACAACATAATGGCTACCTCAATAAAAAATAGTACAGCATATAAGTGAATAAAATGAAGAGTAACAATATCATCTAATACAAATTTTAAAATACCGTAGGTAACAACATGAAAGACAATAACTAGTTTAGGGCCCAGAGGAGGTACTTGTGTAGAAAAGAGACCAACAATAACAATCGCAATCACTGGGATATTATAAAAACCCGTAAAGATGCGGATAATTTGCCACAGCCCCTCAGGCGCGAATTGTAGTAATGGCGCCACCACAAATGAAAACAGAGCAATAACAATTGAGGCCATTTTAGCCACTTTTAATATTCTCTGATCAGAAACATTCTCTCCCCTGGCTTTTTTCCAAGGTTCATATACATCCAAACAAAATAGTGTTGCGGCACTGTTGAGCAACGAGTTAAACGAACTAAACACGGCTCCAAGTAATACTGCCAAGAAAAACCCCGAGGCATAAGTGGGTAGCACATCTCGAATTAATCTAGGATAAGCAAGGTCAATAGTTTCAAGACCTTCGGACGTGCCCGCACCACCATAGAGATGAAAAGCAATGACCCCAGGAATCATCATCATAACGGGGACTAACACCTTAAAAAAACCAGAAAAAAGTACGCCTTTTTGTCCCTCTGCAAGACTTTTTGCACCCAAGGTTCGTTGAATGACATACTGATTGGCACACCAATAAAATAAGTTTGCGAAAATCATCCCGGTAAATAGTGTCGCAAAAGGTGTAGGATCTGTTGAAGAACCAACGGCATTGAGTTTTTCGGTGTTGGTACTTGAAATAATCTTCAAGCCGGACACAACACTGCCCTCCCCTAATAAAGACAGACCCAAAAGGGGTACTGCGATACCAATCAGAAGGAGTCCAATGCCATTCAGTGTATCTGATACCGCAACTGCTCTAAGGCCGCCAAACACTGCATAAACCGCACCCACACTGCCAATAACTATAATTGTAAGCACCAAAGAAAGGCTGTATGAAAAATTAAACAGGTTTGGAATATCAAATAACTGAAGTACCGCAATCGAACCGGAGTAAAGTACTGATGGAATTGTTACCAAACCATAGCCAAGCATAAACAATATAACTGTGAGACGTCTTACATCATCATCAAATCGATTGTTCAAGAACTCTGGTAAGGTTGAGAAAGCACCCGCCAGATAGCGCGGTAAAAATATAAATGCCATGCATATTGTTGCAATAGCTGCTGTGACTTCCCAACCCATACTGGAAAGATTAAATCCGTAAGCTGAGCCATTAAGACCAATCAATTGTTCTGCTGAAAGATTAGTTAACAGCAAGGAACCGGCAATAAATAGTGCGCTCAAATTTCGCCCAGCCAGAAAGTAGCCATCTCGGGTAGAAGACTCATTTTTTGATTGCCGGTAAGAGACAAAGGCTACCAACACCATAAAAAAAATACAGCTCAAAAGAGTTGTAGTAATATCTTGTTCGACCATAGGGATCCCAGTACTTTTCGGTATTATATCTTTTTATGTTATAAATTAATCGGAAAAGTAAAGCGAGGAAACACATCAAAGTGTAAATCAACGTTTACTAGATTCACTAGTCACCTTACCGCTTTTAGCCAAACATCCCTAGAAGTTAATAGTATCTCCCTGTAAACTGATCTAATGAGCTTTTTCGGTCCGATACATAGCCAGTACATTTTTAAACGCCCAGCAATATTATTAATGCTGTTATGCATGCTTTTTAACAGCTTCTCAGGCCCAGCGGCGGCTGATACCACCGCGTCTTTTTTGGTGGGCCGTGGGATGTCAGATATTACAGGCCCTAGTTATGGCATACCAATATGGGGATTTGGTCGAGCGGATCAACTAGCTGAAGGAATCCATATTCGCCAGCAGTCTCGTGCTTTTGTTGTCGCTCAAAGCGCAGAACCTAACAAAAGAGTGGTATTTGTAAGCGCAGACTTAGGCAGCATCGAGCACCATATTACCTTAGCAGTTATCGAAAAATTACAACAACAATACGGCGATATCTATAGTATTAAAAACGTGATTCTAAGCGCTACTCACACCCATGCCGGACCAAGTGGCTACTGGCATTCGCGTTCAGATCTTGGGCTTGACGGCGGTTTTTACCCTGATCACTTTAACGCCATTGTTTCTGGCATAGTAAAATCAATCAATCTTGCTCACAACGACCTCAATGTTGGATCTGTCTTTCTTGCAAAAGAACATCTATCCAATGCTGGAGTCAATCGTTCTGTTATCGCCTACTTACAAAATCCACAGAGAGAACGCAACAAATACCCCCGAAACACACCCACTGAAATGACGCTGCTGAAATTCATGCATGGCTCAGAAAATATAGGCATGATTAATTGGTATGCCCTGCATCCCACCGCGATGAATTTCAACAACCACCTTATCTCTGGTGATCATAAAGGATATGCCTCGTTGCAAATGGAGAGTCAGCGCAATAGTAGCAATCAAGGCAAAAAGCCCTTTGTTGCCGCGTTTGCTCAGTCCGATCCTGGCGATGTGTCTCCAAATACTAATTTGAACAATACAGGTCCTGGATCAACTGATGTTCAAACCACTAAGATTATGGGTGAGCGTCAACTCGCCTTAGCCCAAAAGCTTTTTGATCAGGCAAACATACCACTTAACGGATCTATTGAAACACGTCAAGTCTATGTTGATCTATCGGACTATCAAGTTACTGATGAGTTCACAGCGGCTGGCCCGCAAACTACCTGCCCATCGGCCTATGGTTATTCTTTTGCGGGAGGCTCAAGTGAAGATGGTGGAGGTCACTTTTTATTTGAAGAAGGTATGACCAAGCAAAGTTATTTTTTAGACCTGCTGATTGGCTGGCTAACAAAGGTACCAAAATGGACAGCTGCAGTAAAAGAGTGTCAGAGCCCAAAACCTATCTTGTTTGAAACCGGGAGCGGCGAGCCGCCTTTGCAATCACAAATACGCTCAATCACTATAGCGCGCATTGGCTCATTGGTTATCATTGCCCTGCCTGTGGAAGTCACCACTATGGCGGGGCGTCGGCTTCGCATGGCAATCATGGATCAATTGGGCAACTGGGCCAAACATATCGTCATCGCAGGCTATTCCAATGGATATGCTGGCTATGTCACTACTCCTGAGGAGTATTCAATACAGCAATATGAGGGTGGTCATACTTTACATGGGCGCTGGACATTGGCAGCCTATTTACAAATCACTAGTCGACTGGCAAAGGCTTTAGAGACTAATACCGCTGTAAATTCTGATAGTATTTATGACGATTGGCGCGGCAAATCCTCAGAAAAATCGCTGTCTAGGGGAGACAAAACCAGCTTGCCAGAAGGTCTTCATTATGGAAGTCCCAAGGCTCAAAACAAAACACAATATCGTCCCGGTGATTTGGTAATAGCCAACTTTTGGTCCACAAATCCAACCGAAAATTACCCTGAAGTCGACAATTATCTTTTAGTTGAAAAGCAAACATCCAATGGTTGGCAGGCGGTGGCTACAGATGGCAGTTGGGAGACAACCATCAGCTGGCACCTAAACAAGAAATCTTTCGTTGCAACTGCCCAATGGCAGACCTCACCAATGATTGCAAGTGGAACCTATCGTCTTACCCATCTGCACTCGGATGCTATTATTTCTGAGCATAGCGTCGAGTCGCAAACGATCTATATTGACTAGCAGCCTACCTGTTTCTATGTATCAGAGCTTTGAGGCCTATCAACGAGCTGGCAACCATTTTTGGCAGGCTATGATTGGACAAAAGATCAGTTGGATTCGAGTTCTTTGAATAAACACATTGGATGATGCTCAGACCAATAACGTAACTGGTAATTATGTGAGCCTAGTAAATGTGACGCCATCTAACTTACGTGGCTATGCGGCTAAAATTATAATCTTTAATGTATCTGAATCTATTTAACTCTAATATTTTGCACAGAAAGGCAAAAAATTGCCCACTGCCAACGCAAAAAAGCATAGGCTAGTCATTGATCATGACTAATTTAATTTACCTCAAAGGTCACTTAACACATCACTCAAATCTCGTGTCCTAAGCACAATGTTTGAACTCAGCTTTGCACCAGTATACATAGCTGATGCAGATTAAAGCCGATGGACACAATAACACCACCCTACGTATTTAGCGTCCATACTAGCAATAGCCAACATATCATTAACTGCGGAAAAACCGGCAACCAAATGGCATAAAATAGGATAGTCGCCTGAAATAGTATAGTCGCCTAAAAGTGTCAATAACGACTGAGGGGGGCTGGGAAAAGCTTCTGCTCTCCACTCTAACCGCTGATGGTCATACTCCAGCGACCAGCTTCAGTCGATTAGCACCGAGGTCATTAACAATCAAAACCAAAATCAGCACAATCTATTGGAGACGCGGGCCGGAATAAAACCGACGATAGCGGAATTACAATCCACAGCATTACCACTTTACTACTGCGTCCTTGTAAGAGAGCTTGCATAATCAACCTGTCGCGGATGATTTCAGGAGGGGACGCTGTTCTAAGCATTATCAGCAAGAAAACAACTACTTCCCGTCCTCCTCGCACAATTGCGCTGACCCTTAACCTCGATACTGTGAAGTAGAGATCATTTTTTGTCGCGCAGAAGAATAAAGACCACTATAGCCTCCAAATTTTTATTGCCTAGTTTGCCTTGGTCACCATAGATGTAGCCAAACATACCCCGAAAACAGCTTCCAATCAGTAATTCTAACCCCTACTACAGCGATGATTATAGGCGGCATTAATGGTGGCAAGCCCCTAGTTTCCTAGAGACTTGATAGCTTCTGATAGTACTGTTTTACGAAATCATTAGGCTCAGTAATCGCAGCAAGGTGCTTTACTTTATGAGAGGTAAGAGCTCCACCTAAATCACGAGTGGGATCATTATCAGTTAGGCCATGAGCAACTGCATATTTGAATACTTGACTAGCTGTTTCATAGCTTCCCTCAGCTTCAATTTTCTTTAGACAATGTAACATTTGAGGTGGCGTGATCTCCTTAACCGGCAAGGAGCCAATAGAGGGAAACAAACGCTTTTCTAGAAACACAACTTTTTTCTTAATTAGTGATCTCAGCCAAGCCACGAGCTATTTCTCGATCAAGCCACTTGAGAGCTATAGCTTTGACGCTATGCTCAGTTACTTCCTTGCGTTGAACTTTTACGCTTTGCTTGAGCTGGCTTGAATCAATGCCGTTGCGTGATTGCATACGAGCATCATCTTTACCCTCACGAGCCATTTGAAGTGTAACTTCAGGATATACGCCTAAAGCTAAACATTTCTCCTTACCATCAAAACGATATTTGTAACGCCAATATTTCGACCCATTCTTATGAAGGAGTAGAAAAAGGCCTTAACCGTCGGAACGTTTATTAGGCTTTTCAGGTTCATTGTACCTAGCATTTTTTACAGCTTGATTAGTCAGAGGCATGTTTATGTCCTCATGTTTTTTTCAAATGCTATACCCCCAGATATACCCCCACAATGCGTGAGATTGAATGGAGCGAAACGGAGCAACATGAGACAAATAAAACGCTGTAGGCCATAAGCTTAAAAGGTTTCAGAGACAAATTGAGGTTTAATAACACAGGATGAAACAGTGTAATGGTGCCCGGGGCCGGACTTGAACCGGCACAGTGTTTCCACCGACGGATTTTAAGTCCGTTGCGTCTACCAATTTCGCCACCCGGGCATATAAAGGGGGGCTTTAACAAGATAATTTCTTAATAATATCGTTGTTTTATTATACATGACCAAAAACACAAAATGCTACGAATACCTATAAAAGCTCATCTTATGAGCCTACTTGGAGGCGCGGGTCGGAATCGAACCGACGATGGCGGAGTTGCAGTCCACAGCATTACCACTTTGCTACCGCGCCTTTTTTCGTAGCTTCACCCAAGTCAATTGGTGAGGTCGCTATTCTAGGCATTATTAGCAATAAATCAACTACTTCTGAACCTTTGCACTCAATTGCGGCCACGCTTGCTTAATATAGTAAAACATAGACCACAAGGTTAGGCCTGCAGCAATATAGACAGCCACAAAACCGAGTCCCATTAACCATTGTTGATCAGGTTTGGCCAACAGTAGTAAGGCAATGGCGACCATTTGCACCCAGGTCTTAACTTTACCTAAGGTAGACACAGCGACACTTTTAGAGGAACCAAGCTCAGACATCCATTCGCGTAACGCCGAAATAACTATTTCTCGGCCGATGATCACTATCGCCGGTAGCGCAAACCAGGGCGTTGAATGAACCTCTAATAATAAAACCAATGCGGCTGTCACAATAAGTTTATCGGCCACTGGATCTAAAAAGGCCCCAAAGGGCGTTACCATATTTAACTTACGAGCATAGTAACCATCAATCCAGTCAGTAAGTGCGGCAAGGCCAAAAATGGCCGCTGATGCCAAATGGTGCCATTCCCAAGGTAGATAATAGACAACAATGAACACCGGAATCATGGCAATACGCAGCATTGTCAGTATATTGGGAAGATTCCACATAAATCATTGAGTCCTTAAAGGCGTTTAACTTGTGTTTTAACTTGTGTTTTAACTTGTGTTTTAACTTGTGTATCAAGATCGTCGTAACAAAATTTCTATAGT
>OBMK010001476.1_pt1 | contig 19781 bp, 18 predicted proteins | sample 1539081 | NCBI WGS metagenome assembly OBMK01 (sample SAMEA3355528, study PRJEB22509) | marine metagenome | biome: marine; feature: river plume; material: water | place: USA | collected 2010-08-07 | depth 0.5 m | reverse complement strand
AGAAAGGACCTGCCATGAAATTAGTGACTGCAATCATCAAACCCTTCAAGTTGGACGAGGTGCGTGAGGCCTTGTCTGCCATCGGCGTACAAGGCATTACCGTGACCGAAGTGAAGGGTTTTGGCCGACAGAAGGGCCACACCGAGCTGTACCGCGGGGCCGAATACGTCGTGGACTTTTTACCGAAGGTGCGGTTAGAGGCCGCGGTATCCGAGGCTTTGGTCGATCAAGTGATCGAAGCGATCGAGGGCGCCGCCCGTACGGGAAAGATTGGCGACGGCAAGATTTTTGTCACCGCTGTTGAACAAGTGGTTCGTATCCGTACCGGTGAAACCGGCGAAAGCGCGCTGTAAGCGCCGATCCAATGGCGAGCGCCACACCCTAATTTAGAACACAAAGGAATAGACCAATGAAAGCAAAAAGCCTCATGGGATTGCTGGCACTGCCGTTGCTGGCAGTGAGCACGGGCGCCATGGCCCAAGACGCTGCGGCAGCCGCTGCGGTGGTGGTTGAAAAAGGCGATGTCGCGTGGATGATGTTGTCAACGCTGTTAGTCATCATGATGGCCATTCCCGGCCTCGCGCTGTTTTACGGCGGCTTGGTTCGCACCAAGAACATGTTGTCGGTGTTGATGCAGGTGATGGTGGTTTTCTCCCTCATCGCCGTGTTGTGGGCGGCTTATGGCTACTCACTGGCCTTTGGCGGTGAGGGCTTGTTTATTGCTGATTTCAGCAAAGCTTTCTTATTAGGCGTGACACCTGATTCACTGGCGGACACCTTCACCGATAACGTGAAGATTCCCGAGTACATCTTCATCGCATTCCAGGCGACGTTTGCAGGCATTACTTGCGCCTTGATCGTCGGCTCGTTTGCAGAGCGCATGAAGTTTGCCGCGGTGTTGGCTTTCTGCGTACTCTGGTTCACGTTTGCCTATCTGCCCATTGCCCACATGGTTTGGGGCAGCGGTGGCTACTTGCTCGACAAAGGTGCGCTGGACTTCGCGGGTGGTACGGTTGTACACATCAACGCGGGTGTCGCAGGCTTGGTCGGTGCCTACGTGTTGGGCCCGCGTTTGGGTTATGGCCGCGAAGCGATGGCCCCCCACAGCTTGACGCTGACCATGGTTGGTGCCGCTTTGCTGTGGGTGGGTTGGTTCGGTTTCAACGCCGGCTCTAACCTTGAAGCAACCTCAGGCGCGACCTTGGCGTTCGTCAATACCTTGTTGGCCCCTGCCGCTGCGGTTTTGGCTTGGTGTATCGGTGAGGCCATGACGAAGGGCAAGGCTTCTATGCTGGGCGCGGCCTCTGGTGCGGTCGCTGGTTTGGTGGGTATCACACCTGCTTGCGGTTCAGTCGGCCCCATGGGTGCGATTGTGATCGGATTGGCTTGTGGCTTCTTGTGCCTGTGGGGCGTAACTGGCTTCAAGCGCATGATGGGCGCTGATGATTCACTGGATGTATTCGGCGTACACGGCATTGGCGGTATCGTCGGCGCCTTGTTAACCGGCGTGTTCACCGCGCCAGGCTTGGGCGGCACCGGTGGCGATGACTTCAACATTGCAACCCAGCTGTGGGTACAGGCCGAAGGCGTTCTGATCACCATGGTCTGGTCCGCAGTGATCGCTTACTTAGCCTACAAGATCGTTGATGTCGTGATTGGGCTGCGCGTCAGCGCTGAAGACGAACGTGAGGGCTTGGACATTACCTCTCACGGTGAAACCGCTTACCACTCATAAGTTACAGGCGATGTAACCAAAAGGGCGGCCCATCGGGTTGCCTCCACGGCTCCTTAAAAGGCCATCCCCATAGCGGGGGTGGCCTTTTTTTATTTAAAATAACGAGTTACGTTGGCGTGGGTCACTTGTAACCATCCGGTAACTTTTGTGCCCCTGACCTGCCATACGCTACCGAAGACACATATCGCCTGGCCCCTTCTGGGCAGCCATACGAGATGTGTTTTTATTTTTAGGAGTCGTTATGTCAGCAAACTCAGCCGCGCTCAACGCGCCTGCCTATGTGAAGCACGCCAAGCTCTTGGCGTGGGTTCAAGAAATGGTCGACCTCACCCAGCCCCGTGACGTGGTGTGGTGCGACGGCAGCGAAGCCGAATACGACCGCCTCTGTGCGCAAATGGTCGAGGCCGGCACCATGAAGCGCCTGAACCCTGCTAAGCGCCCCAACTCTTACTTGGCTTGTTCGGACCCATCGGATGTGGCGCGTGTGGAAGACCGCACGTTTATCTGCTCAGAGAACAAAGCAGATGCAGGCCCCACCAACAACTGGATGGCGCCAGCTGAAATGCGCGCCACTCTGAAGCCGCTGTTTACTGGCGCCATGAAGGGCCGCACACTCTATGTGGTGCCGTTCTCAATGGGCCCCTTAGGCTCACCGATTGCACACATTGGTGTGGAGTTGTCCGACAGTCCGTACGTCGCGGTCAACATGCGTTTGATGACCCGCATGGGCAAGGCGGTACTGGATGTGTTGGGTACAGACGGTGAGTTTGTGCCCTGCATGCACACCGTGGGCGCACCGTTAGAGCCCGGCCAAGCGGACGTGCCCTGGCCATGCAACCCCACAACCAAGTACATCGTTCACTACCCTGAGACCCGCGAAATTTGGTCTTACGGTTCGGGCTATGGCGGTAACGCGTTGCTGGGTAAAAAGTGTTTTGCTTTGCGCATCGCCTCAACCATGGGCCAAACACAAGGCTGGTTGGCGGAGCACATGTTGATTTTGGGCGTCACCAACCCCGAAGGCAAGAAGTACCACGTGGCCGCTGCTTTCCCCAGCGCCTGCGGCAAGACGAACTTCGCCATGCTGATTCCGCCAAAAGGCTTCGAGGGTTGGCAAGTCACGACCATTGGTGATGACATCGCCTGGATCAAGCCCGATGCAGCGGGGCGTTTGCGCGCCATCAACCCAGAAGCGGGCTACTTTGGCGTGGCACCCGGCACCAACATGGTGACCAACCCCAACTGCATGCGCAGCTTGGAGCGTGATGCCATCTTCACCAACGTCGCACTCACGGATGACGGCGATGTGTGGTGGGAAGGTATGGGCGATGCCCCCGCACACGCAATTGACTGGCAAGGCAAGGACTGGACCCCGGAAATTGCGAAAGAAACCGGTGCCAAAGCCGCTCACCCCAACGCACGCTTTACCGTTGCCGCAACCAATAACCCCGCGTTGGATGCCGCATGGGATGACCCCGCTGGCGTCGCCATCGATGCCTTTATTTTCGGCGGTCGCCGCTCAGATACCGTGCCGCTGGTAACCGAGGCACGCAGTTGGACCGAGGGTGTCTACATGGCAGCCACGATGGGCTCTGAAACCACCGCAGCCGCTTTTGGCGCGCAGGGCGTGGTGCGTCGTGACCCGTTCGCGATGCTCCCCTTTGCTGGGTACAACATGAGCGATTACTTCCAGCACTGGCTGGATATGGGTGAGCGTTTAGCGAAAACTGGCGCAAAACTACCCAAGATTTTCACCACCAACTGGTTCCGCAAGGGTGCCGACGGCAAGTTCATTTGGCCAGGATTTGGCGAAAACATGCGTGCGCTCAAGTGGATGATTGATCGCGTGGAGGGTAAAGAGGGCGGTGTGGAGCACATCGCTGGCGTCACACCCAGTTACCAAGACTTGGTGTGGGACGGCTTGGACTTCAGTGCCCATGCATTTGAAGCGGTCACCCACATTGACCCCGTTGCATGGCGAGCAGAGCTGGATCTGCACCGTTCATTGTTTGACCAGTTGGCGCACAACTTGCCCGCCGAACTGCTAGAGACACGAGCCCAATGGGAGGCCCGCTTAGCAGCCTGAACCCATGTGGCTCAGGCCGCTGCTGACATCAACTTAGATGTAGTACAGGGGCGTGCGGCGGCCGCTGTTGTTGGTGATAGCGGCCATCGGTGCGCTCAAGCGAACCTTGAAGGGGCGCTTTTTGGCGACTGCAGGCGCGTCCATGCCGAAGGGGGCGAGCGCGTTGTCAAAATTGTTTTCCTCAGCACGGCAGCGGGCTGCATCCAACTCGGCCATGATGCGGGGATCACTGTAGGCAGCGGCTAAAAAGCGTGCATCAGCGCGACGTGCGGCGGCGCGTGCGGCATAGGCTTCGGCAGCCTCGGCGATCCAGCTAGCTGCGGCCTTGACGGCTTTGGCGATGCTGATGGCAATCACGCCTGCGGCCGGTGCGGCGTTGGTGTTGACGAGGGTTACGGCTGTTGCATTCATATTCAGACTCCGAAAAAAGGGGCGTTTTGACGCGATGGGGTAACTATAGGGTAAACCCTTATGTTGCGCCAATTTATCTTTATGATGTAAACCATTCATAAACGATATAGTTGTGCCATGAAGCCAATCAACTTCCGCCAACTCGACCTGAATTTGCTCCGCGTCTTTGACGAGGTCATGGCTGAACGCAACCTCACACGCGCCGCAGACAACTTGGCGATGACGCAGCCCGCAGTGAGTAACGCACTGCGCCGCTTGCGTGAGGCCTTGCAGGACGACTTGGTCCGTCGCAATGGGTATGGCGTGGAACCGACGGCCCGGGCGTTGGCGCTTTGGCCAACGGTACGAACGGCTTTGGCGCAGTTGCGTGAGTCGGTGGCCCCTGGCGCCTTTGACCCTGCAACCGCGCAAGACACCTTTATCTTGGCGATGTCTGATGCCACAGCCGCCAAGCTCATGCCGTCGCTGGTGGCGCGTCTCAATCATGACGCACCGAACATCAGCATGCGGGTGCTGCCTCTCACCACACGCGATCCGCGCGCAATGGTTGAGCGCGGTGACGTCGACATGGCGGTTGGCCACTTCCCCGGTGTGATGGCCGAGCTCAATGCGATGCACCTGCACGAGGCTACACCCACTTTTTTTCACGAGCGCCTGTATAGTGGCCGCTACGTGGTCGTCATGCGGCGTGGGCACCCCTTGGCGAAAAAGCCCGACCTGACACTGAATGATTACTGTGAGGCGCGCCACTTGCTGGTAAGCTTTTCTGGTCGGCCTTTTGGGTTTGTCGATGAAGCGCTGCGAATGGTGGGGCGTCAACGTCGCATTGTGATGACGGTGAACCAATTTTTTACCGCTGGGCGTGTAGTCGTGGCATCCGATGTGCTCACCGTATTACCGGCGCACTTTGTAGAGACAACAGGAATGGGCGCGCGCTTGGTGGTACGCGAACTACCGCTAAAGGTGCCAGATGTACACGTAGATGCCCTGTGGCACCGCCACACCGATCAACGGCCGGCGCACGGGTGGTTGTTACAAACGATACAAGCCTGCGTCGAACGAGACAGCTAATTGACAAAGAAAGATCGATCCACCCCATGAATGTGATTGTTTTAGGCGCCGGCATCATCGGCACCAGCACCGCCTGGCACCTGCAGGCACTGGGTCACCAAGTGACGCTGATTGACCGACAGGCCAACGCCGCCATGGAAACCAGCTTTGGCAACGCGGGACAAATATCGGTGAGTTATTGCGAACCTTGGGCCAGCAAAGGGGCTCCGCTCAAGGTGCTGAAATGGATGTTTGACGACACCGCGCCATTGCTGTTTCGGCCGCAATTCGACATGGCCCAGTGGCTGTGGGGTCTGAAGTTTTTGCGTGAGTGCACCGATGCCGCCTTCATGCGCAACGTCAAAAGCTTGGTGGCCTTGGGTGCCTACAGCCACGAGACCTTGAAGGCCATGGTCGCGCAAACCGGTATCGAGTACCACCGACTTGAAAAAGGTATTGGCCATTACTTCACCGATCCCCAGTCATTCGCGCAGGTCGAAGGCTCAGCCGCATTGATGCGCGGCCTGGGCGTTGAGCGCCGCGTTGTAACACGGGATGAGTTGTTACAAATTGAACCCGCACTGCGGCCGTTTGCAAGCGAAATTGTGGGTGGCACCTACACGGCATCGGACGAGTCTGGTGATGCCCGCGTATTTACACAAGCGTTGGCCGAACACTTTGTGGCGCAAGGTGGCGTGGCACGTTACCAACTGGCTATCGAAGCCCTCTTACGGGATGGCGACCAATTGCGCGGCGTAAAGGTGCGCCACACGCAAACCGGTGCAACTGAAACATTGAAAGCCGATGCGTATGTCGTGGCGTGCGGCTCTTACACCGCGCCATTGATGCGGCAGATCGGCATCTCGGTACCTATTTACCCCGGCAAGGGTTACAGCGCCACGCTGAAGATTTTGAAACCCGAAGCGGCCCCCTATGTGAGCGTGATTGACGACACACGCAAATGCGCGATGACCCGCATGGGGGATTATTTGCGCGTGGCGGGGACCATCGAGTTAGCGGGACTTGACCTCACACTGGACAGTCCGTTGGCACAAAAGCGCTGCGAGATGTTGACCAGCCGTGTCGAGACTGTTTTACCGGGTGTGGTCGACACACGGACCACCGCCCAAGGCGGTGACCCGCATTTTTGGTGCGGCCTGCGACCCGCCACACCCACCAACGTACCCTTGATTGGGCAAACGGCCGTTCGCAATTGCTGGATCAATGCAGGGCACGGCACCTTGGGATGGACGCATGGCGCCGGCTCGGGTCGGGCACTGGCCGAGTGCATGAGCGGCCAGAAGCCAGCCATGGCATTTGCGTTCTACGGCACGCACTAATCGTTATGGACTGGGTTTACTGGCGTGCTTAGCAAACGTGCGTTCATCCAGTCCCCCAAATCGCGCCACATCTGAACCGTGTCTTGGTTCGACGGGGGCTCCAGCGCGTGCACCAGCTCAATCGTCACAACGGGTACGTGATACTCGAGTGAACCATAGTTGCCCACCGAACCGGGGTAGACACCCAGTCGATCGAGATGCAAGCGGCCCAAACGGGGCGGCGGCGGCAAGGCACCGTCGAAATCAAGCAGGCCATACGGCGCGTGGATACTCACAATGAGGTCCGGCGAAAAACTGTTGATTTGTTGAAGCAAAAATTGCGTCTCGGGCTCAGATCCTGCTGAGGGGCCTGGCCAGCGCCGAGGGTCCTTTCGGGTGCGAACCTCCCAGTAGTGTTTGGTTTCGTTATCCCAGTTATTGGTCGGCATGTTGCGATTCAAATCAACGCCATTGGCGTTCATCCGAACCGACGGATTCGCCAACAACCCGTCGGGATTGAGCAACGGGATGAAGCGCCAATAGGCGTCCGCAGGGTCATCGTGCGCTAATTGAAGCCAGCGTAATGCCAGGCTGGCGGAGGTCAGCTCATCACCGTGAATGCCGCCCACGACCAAGACACGAAGTTTGGCACGCACGTTGCGCACATCACTGATGTATAGCGGGTGCCCATTGACACTGCGCCCCCCTGTCGGGAAGAGCTGCGAGGTGCGACAAAGGCCTGGCGATACACCGGGCAGTTTCGGAAGCCAGTGCTGGCACACCATGGCATCGAGGCGCTGCGCATGGATATCTGGGGGAACGCCGCCCCGGCGTCCCTTGGCTTGGGCTGACGCCAACACATCACCGACCAACAGGCACAAAGCCAGTGCCAATACGCTGCTAATCGATGCACTTCTCAGGGTCATATTGCCATTGTAGAGAGTCAGACGCCGAACAAAAAAGCCACTGACCAGACGGCTTTTGCCCGCAAACTGCGTTAGATTCATCCGATGCTTGAAAACACCCCTTCCGCCAGCGCCGACGCGCTCCGCGCCGCCTTGTCTGAATTTGCAACAGGCGTAACGATTGTGACCACCACACAGGCCGACGGCACCCCCGTTGGGCTCACAGTCAACTCATTCAATGCGGTCTCCTTGGCCCCTCCTCTCGTGCTCTGGAGTTTGGACAAAAGCTCACGCACCATCGACGCATTCACGGCAAATGATTGCTTTGCCGTACACATTTTGGCTGCTGACCAAGAGGCACTGGCTATGCGCTTTGCCAGTCGTGACCAGGATCGTTTCGCCGGCCTTGACACCACCGCTGGCATGGGTGGCGCCCCATTGATTCCGGGCGCGTTGGCGTGCCTGCAGTGCCGAGTGCATCAGCAGATCGAAGCGGGCGATCACATCATATTCATTGGCTGGGTGAGTACCGTAACGACGGCGACCAACGCCACAACGCAGCCAGCCTTGGGATATCACCGCCGACGTTTTTTAACGCTTTAACTTGTGAACGCCATGACGCCACCCATCAAACGCCACGAGCGGCTCGACCGCTTGGCCATCACTTTGCTGATTGTTTGCTGTGCGTTTTGGGGGCTTCAGCAAATTCTCATCAAATCAACATTGCCCGAAATTCCGGCCATGTGGCAAGCCGCCATGCGCTTTTGGATCGCGACGGTTTTACTGTGGCTGTGGTGCCTCTGGCGCGGCATTCCCTTGTTTAACGCCGACAAAACCTTGGGGGCTGGCTTGCTAGCTGGCGGGTTATTTGCGGCCGAATTCATTGGTATTTACGGCGGACTCACCTATACCAATGCATCGCGCCTGACGGTGTTTTTATATTCCTCGGTGTTTGTCGTCGCCTTGTTGCTGCCGCGCTTTGTGCCAAGCGAGCGACTCAACCTCAAACAATGGGCTGGCCTGGTCATCGCCTTTTGTGCGGTAGCCATTGCGTTCTCGGAAGGGCTTTTGAGCACCGATACGGGCCACTGGCGCGGCGACTTGTTGGCGATTGCCGCTGCGATTTTTTGGGGCCTGACCACACTTGTGCTGCGGATCACGCGGTTATCGCAGGCATCTGCCGAGAAGGCTTTGTTCTACCAGATCGCCATGGCAGCTGCGGTGACGACCATAGTCTCTCTGGTGGCGAACGAGCCGTGGACACTCAATTACAGCAGCTACGCGTGGTGGTCGTTGGCGCTTCAGTCGGTGGTGGGCGCCTTTGTGAGTTATCTCACTTGGATGTGGATGCTGCGCCATTACCCGGCGACACGAATGGCGTCGTTTACTTTTTTAACGCCCGTATTCGCGCTGATTTTCGGCGTCGGCTTTTTAGGCGAACACCTCAGCTGGCAGCTTTTGGTCGCGATTGTCGGCGTAGCCGCAGGGATCTGGTTGGTCAACCAGAAAGGCCGCCCGCAAACGCTTGGTACCAAGTAAGGCACGCGGGGTTGGCCATGGCGTCGGGGTTCAAAACCTTTTCTGCGGGCTGACCGAGCAATAATTTTTTTATGGGCAACTCTTGCTTCTTACCGGTCAAGGTGCGGGGAATTTCTGGCGCTAAAACGATTTGATTCGGTACAAACCGTGGGCTAACGGAAGCCTTAATCGCTTGGGTGATCGCCTGTCGCGTGGTGTCATCGAGTAACGAACCTGGCGTGAGCACGACAAACAGGATGAGGTTGCTCGCGCGGCCTAGGTACTCAAGATCAACCACCATGCTATCGATAACGGCAGGCAGCGCCTCAACGGCGCTGTAAATCTCACTGGTGCCAAGACGCAATCCGTGCCGGTTGATGGTAGCGTCGCTGCGCCCATAAATTACGCACTCTCCCGACGCGGTAACTTGCAACCAGTCGCCATGCCGCCAGACCGCGCCTGCCGTGGGTGCCGCATCGCCTCCGCCGACGGCCCGGCCGACACCTGGCGGATAGGTGTCGAAATAACTCTCGTGGTAACGGGTGCCCGCCGGGTCGCCCCAAAAGTAAAGCGGCATGGAGGGCAGCGGTTGTGTGCACACCAGCTCACCCACCGCATCAGTGAGTGGGCGCCCAAGGTCATCGAAGGCCTCCACAGCACAACCCAACACCCGGCATTGCATGTGACCGGGATTTTGGGGCAGCGTGCGGTTACCCCCCACAAAAGCACCCGCGAAATCAGTACCGCCCGATATATTGCACCACCACAAGCGTTGCTCAGGTTGGCCTGCTGCGGCGTATATGGCTGCCATTGCGGCATCGCCCCAAGCCTGCGTATCTGCACTGAGTGGCGAACCGGTGCTGCCCCACGTGCGCAGGGCAGACAGGTCGCCACACTCGGCTAGGGATACGCCTGCCTTCATGGCGTTGCTGTAAAACGCGGCACCGGCCCCAAAAAAGGTCAAGCGCTCACGCGCTGCAAACCGAAACAACACCCCCCAATCTGGCTGCTCTTTCGAGCCGCTAGGGCTGCCGTTGAATACCGCACAAGTGGTCCCAGCCAGCAACCCTGCGATTTGCATGTTCCACATGATCCAGCCCGTGGAGCTATACCAATGAAAACGCTCGCCTTTGCTGTTGGGGTGGTAGCTGCAGCCGACATCATTTTGGATGCTCAACAAGGCGAGTGTGGACAAAAGGGCGCCGCCATGCCCGTGAACAATCGGCTTGGGCAGACCCGTGGTGCCACTGGAGTAGACAACCCAAATCGGGTGATCAAACGGTACGGGCTGTGGCTGGAAAGCTTTTAACGGCTCGACCTCGGACTCGATGCGAGCCATCACTGCAGGCCAGGTGGCTTGCGATGGCCGTGGGCCGAGGTCGAGGTGCGCAACCCCATCGCCCAAGGTATCAACCCACACCACATGCTGTAATGTTGGCAAATGTTGAATCAGGTTTTTGGCGACAACCGCGCGATCTAAGGTCTTGCCTGCGTAATACACGCCTTGGCAAGCGATGAATGCCTTCGGTTCGATTTGTGCAAAGCGGTCGAGAACCGCCTTATCGCCCATGTCCGGCGAGCAAATACTCCATACCGCACCAATACTGACCACCGCTAAAAGAGCAACGGCTGCCTCAGGGGTGTTGGGTAGGTAAGCGACCACACGATCGCCCGGCGCGACGCCTTGGGCTTTGAGGTGCGTGGCCAGTGCCGCCACTTGCAGTTGCAACTGCGACCAACTCAACTCCCGGCGGTTCCCCCGCTCATCATCACAGATGAATGCAGGGCACCCCGCCGCATCGGCTTCGGCCTGGTGGCGCAATGCCTGTTGCGCGTAGTTAAGTTGCGCGCCTGGAAACCAACGGGCACCAGGCATGACGTTCTCGGCTAAAACCTTGTGATGAGGCGTGGGACTTTGAATATCAAAGTAGTCCCAAATGCTCTGCCAATACGCCTCAATCTCGGTAGTCGACCAGCGCCACAACGCATCGTAGCTGTCGAAGTTCAAACCACGGTTTTCCGCCAACCAAGATTGGTAGCGGGTGATTTGGGGCACGAACGGCGCCGACTGGGTATCAGACGCCATACGAGTGTGCATGCCAATCGTCCTCTGTTTACTTGCCAAACACGTAGTTCGGTAAACCCAGCGAGATTTCAGGGATGTAGGTCACCAATAACAAGAAGACCAACAAAACCGACAACCAAGGCAATGCGGCGCGGGTCACCTGCATCAGGTTCATGCCTGTTACGCCACTGGTCACAAAGAGGTTCAGGCCCACTGGCGGCGTAACCATGCCAATCTCCATGTTCACCACCATGATGATGCCCAGGTGAATGGGGTCAATGCCTAACTCCGTGGCAATTGGGAACAGGATTGGCGCCAAGATCAAGATAATCCCGGTCGGCTCCATGAAGTTACCGGCAATGAGCAACAGCACGTTGACCACCAATAAGAACATCCAAGGCTCCATACCGATTTGCACAATGCTCTCGGCGATGGCTTGCGGGATGCGCTCTGTAGTCAACACGTGTGCGAACAGCAGCGCGTTGGCCACAATGAACATCAACATGACTGTTGTCTTGGAGGACTCCAGAAACACCTTGGGCAGGTCTTTAAACGTCAGGTCTTTGTAGATGAACACGGCGATGAACAGCGCGTAAACCGCCGACACCGCTGCCGCCTCGGTCGGGGTGAAGATGCCGCCGTAGATACCGCCCATGATGATCACCAACAGGGCCAGCCCCCAGAAGGAGTCAACCAAAGCGGAGAAGACCTCGCGCATGCTGGCTTTGGGTGGCGGCGTCAATTGCAACTTACCGGCACGCCACCAGACTGCCGCCATCAACATCAAGCCGAGCAAAATACCGGGAACTACGCCAGCCATGAACATGCGACCCACCGACACTTCCGTAACGGCGGCATACACCACCATCACGATGGATGGTGGAATCAAGATCCCCAAAGTACCCGCATTGCAAATCACGCCAGCTGCAAACTCTTTGGTGTAGCCGTTCTTCAGCATGCCGGTGATAACGATCGAGCCAATCGCCACCACCGTCGCCGGGCTGGAGCCCGACACCGCCGCAAACAACATACACGCCAACACTGACGCGATAGCCAAGCCACCGCGCAAGTGGCCGACTGCCGCGATAGCAAATCGCACCATCCGCTTGGCAACGCCGCCCGTCGACATGAGGTTACCCGCCAACACAAAGAACGGGATGGCCATGAGCGTGTAGTGCTCACTGGTCTCAAACAACTTGATGGACATGGAGGCCAACGAATCTTGCGAGAACAAGAAAATCGTTAGCAAACTCGACAGGCCCAAACTAATTGCCACCGGCATACCGATGGCCATACACGCGAACAACGTGATAAACAGAACAGCGGTATTCATTGAGCTGCTCCTTCTGATTTCATTTTCAAAGCGTCAGCGGCTTCGTCCGCCAAACGCAAACTCTGCGCCTTGCCTGACAGCAGAGCCCACAGAACTTGTCCAAATCGAAACGCAATCATGAGGTATCCAATCGGCATCACGATGAGTACTTTCCAACGCTCAATGGGCAGGTCATCGAACTCGATGCCAACCATCATCATCTTGCTCACGTAAGTCCATGAGCCCACCAAAATAAATGCGACGTATACCAAGCTCAGTACCACCGCCACGATCGACACGTAACGACGCTTAGCTGGTGATAACAAATTCACCAAGGCATCGACCCCAATATGTGCGCCTACCCGAACGCCATACGAAATGCCCAAGAAAATCATGAATGCAAATAGCACCATGGTTAACTCAAGCGTCCATGAAAATCCAGTATTAAAGACGTATCGACGCACCACTTGCATGAAGGACAAAGCCGTCATGCCTAACAACATGAGTGACATCACCCACTCTTCAAAATAGTCCAAGATTTTCATTTCAAAACTCCAAAAAAACCCCGGACAAAGCCGGGGTTATTTTTTGCATGGTCGTCAGAGACGACGGCGTGCTTACTGGTTGGCAGCTTGAGCTGCTTTAATCAGGTCAGCGCCGATCTCGCCTTCAAATTGCTTCCAAACGGGCAACATGGCGGCGCGCCATGCAGCCAAGTCTTCCTTGCTCAACTTCAACACTTTGGCTTTGTTAGCAGCGATGACTTTGGCCTTCTCTTCATCAGACCCGTTAATCGCAATGTCGTTGCCATGCTTGATGGACTCGTCCATGGCCTTCCTCAAACCGGCCTGAACGTCTTTTGGCAGACCATTCCACCAGCCGCTGTTGGTGATCACCATGTAGTCGATCACGCCGTGCTCAGATTCCATGATGGCGGCTTGGACTTCGTGGAACTTCTTTGAGTAAATGTTTGACCACGTGTTTTCCTGACCATCAACCACGCCTGATTGCAAGGCTTGGTAAACCTCTGAGAAGGCGAGCTTCTGGGGGTTAGCGCCAACCGCTTTGAACTGGGCTTCGATCACGTCTGAGGGTTGAATACGGAACTTCAGGCCTTTGGCATCCGCAGGCTTGTTCAAAGCACGGGTAGCTGAGAGCTGCTTCATGCCGTTGTGCAAGTAACCCAAGCCCAAAATGCCTTTGCTAGACATCGACGTCAAGAGGGCTTGACCTTCTTTGCTGGCCTGGAAGCGATCAACGGCTTGAATGTTATCGAACAAGAAGGGCAAATCGAAGATTTGCAATTGCTTGGTGTACTTACCAAACTTGGCCAATGAGGGGGCGATGATCTGGACGTCGCCCAACAACAGGGCTTCCATTTCTTTGCCGTCACCGAACAACTGGCTGTTGGGGAACACCTGCACTTCGACCTTACCGGGCAAGTACTTCTCTGCGAGTTCCTTGAACTTCAGGGCTGATTGGCCCTTGGGTGTTGCATCAGCCACCACGTGGCTGTACTTAACAATAATAGGGGCTGCCTGTGCGCTGACGCCCAGTGCCAACAACGCGCTAGCCAAAATTAGTTTTAATTTCATGTAAGTCTCCGAGGATGTGAAAAATGCCGAACCGACAATATACCTGCCCTTGGTGCTTCTGCTTACTCAACGCCGCAAGAATCGGGTTTCCCCTTATGTCTAAGACAAACAAATCAGTCGCCGAGGCGTCATTGGTTAGTGTTTACCCTATATTTTGCGTTTTTGCGATTCGGCGCGCCGCACTGACAGGCAACTGACAGGTTTGCCCGCCTAGACTCACTTCGCACGTGTCGTCGGATGGCGCACGTTCACTTTTTCGAACATACAAACCATTTGGAGATTGCCCCATGCGTACTCACGCTATTCGTCATCATTTCTTGCGCGTTGCCGCGCCTTTGGGTTTTGTGATGGCCGGCTTGGCCACTTCAGCGAGCGCCTTCGAGCCTGGGAACACCGAGTGCATAGCACCGGCCGGTGCTGGCGGCGGTTGGGACTTCACTTGCTGCCAAGTCGGTAAAACGCTGCAAGACCTGAAGCTGATCCCCGGCAGCATGCAGGTCACAAACTTGGCTGGTGCTGGCGGTGGCGTTGCCTACGCTGAGGTCGTGAACAAGCGCAGCACCGATAACAACTTGATCGTCGCGGCTTCATCGGCGACTGCAACGCGCTTGGCTACCGGCTCCTTCAAAGGGAATGACATGAGCCAAGTCCGCTGGCTGGGTTCAGTGGGCGCGGATTACGGCATCATCGCCGTGTCCAAAGACTCCGCCTTCAAAACGCTGCCTGATTTATTGAATGCGATTAAAAAAGACCCCAAGAGTGTGTCCGTGGCTGGCGGCTCTGCCGTGGGCGGCTGGGACCATTTGAAAGTTTTGATGGCGGCCAAGAAGGCAGGCATCAGCGACGTTCGCACAATCAAGTACGTCGCCTTTGACGGCGGCGGCGAAGCAGTCACGCAGTTGCTGGCTGGTAAGGTACAAGCCTTCACCGGTGATGCCTCGGAAGCCAAAGGCTTTGTTGACGCTGGCAAGATCAAAATCTTGGCGGTGTTAGCCCCCGAGCGCTTAAGCGGCGACTTCGCAAGCTTCCCAACCGCAAAAGAACAGGGCGTTGACGTGATCGGTGCCAATTGGCGCGGTTTTTACGTTCCAGGCAAGATGTCTGACGATGCTTATAACTACTGGGTGAAGCAGATCGGCGCGGTTTATGCATCCAAAGAATGGAAAGCCACCATGGCCTCTAGCGGTTTAGCTCCCCTGGACTTACAGGGCCCGGCGTTCCAAGCCTTCGTTAAAGACTCAGTTGAGTCTATTCAAACGCTGTCACGAGAAATCGGCTTGATTAAATAAGTCCTTCGTCGAGCCAACGGGGTGGTTGGGATAGCCCGCCACCCCGTTTTCACAGCTTCAACTACATCACAAAGGAGTCGCGATGAGCGACCGTATCTTTGCTTCGATTTGTATTGCCCTGGCAGCTCTCATGGCGTGGGGTGCCACCATCATCGAAGAAAGTTTTATTCAAGACCCGTTGGGCCCGAAAGCGTTCCCATTGGTTATAGCTGTTGTGCTGGCCGCCTGCGGTGTGGCTATGTTTTTACGCCCTGACGAAGACCCTGTCTGGCCGAATCGACGCAAACAAATTCAATTGTTGTGGACTATCGGCGCCATGATTCTTTATGTGCAATTTTTGCCTATTGTTGGTTTTTTGATTGCGACAGCAATCGGCGCTGGCTTCTTGTCCTGGCAACTAGGTGCCTCAGTTAAGCAGGCATGCTGGGGTGGATTCGGTATTTCGGTCAGTATTTACGTGGTCTTCAAACTCGTATTGGGTTTATCACTGGCCCGTGGACCTTTCGGCTTTTAACAGGACGACCCTATGGATACGTTGAACGCATTGGCCCAGGGTTTCTCTGTCGCCCTTACTTGGCAAAATCTTGGCCTTGCTCTATTAGGTTGCTTTTTGGGCACCATCATCGGCGCCTTGCCTGGCTTGGGCCCCTCAAACGGGGTCGCCATTTTGATTCCACTGGTCTTCAGCATCGGCCTGCCCGCAACACCCGCACTGATCTTGCTCACGAGCGTCTACTACGGGGCAATGTATGGTGGGCGTATCTCATCGATCTTGCTGAATATTCCCGGTGATGAACCCGCAATGATGACCACGCTGGATGGGTTCCCAATGGCACAGAAGGGTTATCCCGGCGAGGCCCTTGCCATATCGGGCATCGCATCTTTTGTCGGCGCATTCTTTGCCACATGGGGCTTGGTGCTACTGGCGCCGCAGTTAGTCGAAGTCGCTTTGTTGTTTGGACCCGCCGAGTACTTTGCCCTGTTCACTTTGGCATTCGCAACCTTGGGCGGTTTGTCGAGCAAGAACCAGGCGAAAGCCGCTGTTGCTGCGGCGATCGGGTTGGGTATTGCCTTGATTGGCGTCGACGGACAAACAGGGGTGCCACGCTTCACCTTCGACAACATGCATTTTTACGATGGCATCGACTTCCTCGTGGCCATCGTTGGCTTGTTTGCGGTATCCGAGGTTCTGGTTTTTGTTGAAAACCACGGCACCGGACGGGGCGCCGATGGTGCCAAGACCGTGAAACTGGGACGCATCACGCCGCCATGGTCAATGCTTAAGCAAACCAGCGGCGCGATGGGCCGCGGTACGCTCCTGGGATTCATCGCTGGTGTGCTGCCCGGCGCTGGCGCGTCACTGGGGTCATTCATTGCTTACTCTCTCGAGAAGAAAGTTTCCAATAAGGACGATACGTTCGGCAAAGGAGACCCGCGCGGCGTCGCCGCACCTGAAGCAGGAAACAATGCAGCCGCCGGTGGTGCATTGGTACCCATGCTAGCGTTGGGCGTGCCGGGCTCAGGAACCACCGCGGTGTTATTGGCGATGCTCTTGACCTTAGACATCACGCCAGGCCCCCTGTTATTCACCAAGAACCCCGATGTGGTTTGGGGCCTGGTGGCCGCGCTGTTTATCGGTAACGCTATGTTGCTCGCCATGAACATCCCAATGGTGGGGCTGTTCATGCGCCTGTTGACCATTCCCGCGAAATACCTGATGCCAGGTGTCGCAATGATCTCCTTTGTGGGCATTTACGGTATCTCAGGCTCCACGTTTGACCTCATGGTCATGATTGGCTTTGGGGTGCTAGGCTGGGCGCTTCGAAAGCTGGAGGTACCGCTGGTACCGGTGATTTTGGGATTGCTACTGGGAGCGCAAATGGAGAAAAACCTGCGTCGCGCCATGACCATCTCAGACGGTGAGGTCAGTGCATTGGTAGCCTCGCCGCTGGCCATCGGCTTGTGGTGCGCGGCTATCATTGGCTTTGTGTTACCCATCTTGGTAGGGCGTTATCTGCGTTACAAAGCCAACTAATCAGTTCGCTCAACACGCAACCCGGTCTGCCGACGCCTAGCGGGAGGGCTGCGTGTTTCTACTTTTGGTTGAAGACGAGGGAACGCTCGCCGAGAGCTTGTCGGGTGTATTGGTCGCCAAAGGTCATCGAGTGGACTGGGTTGCGGATGGGCAAATGGCACTGTCACAACTGGCCACCACCCGATATGACGCAATGGTCCTTGACTTGGGGCTACCTTATTTGGATGGTCGTGGCGTATTAGAGGCGCTGCGGACCGACCAAAAATTCATTGATCGACAAGATCTCCCCGTATTGATTTTGTCGGCACGCGACCAGAGTATCGACAAGATCGCCGGGCTCGATGCCGGCGCTGACGACTACCTCAGCAAGCCCTTTGACGTGAATGAGCTTGAGGCTCGATTGTTTGCGCTACTCCGGCGGCGACTGGGTAAAACAGGCACAGATTTAAATTGGGCAGGCATTCGGTTTGATGCCACAAAACGTATTTTCTTTTGCGAGAACGAGGCGTTGAATTTGAGCCCACGCGAGCACGCCGCGCTTTTGGCATTACTGCAGGCCCAGGGCGAACCGCTGTCACGTCAAGCCCTGTTTGAGCGCGTCTTTGCCGATGACGAGGACGCGCTGAGCGTCGACGCCATTGACGTTGTGGTCTATCGTCTGCGAAAGAAACTGACGCCCTTGCAAGCTCAGATCCACAGTGTCCGCGGGGTTGGTCTATACCTAGAATCAATACCGACATGATGCAAGGCATTTTTCAGAGTGTCTGGGCTAAACACTCGCTGAGCCGGCGCTTATTGGTGTGGTTACTTCCTTCGCTCGTACTCATTACAGTGGTGGAATTTTCACTGTCCTATCGACTGGCCCAACAAACCATCGATGAAGCCTACGACCGGGGCCTGCGAAGCGCAGTCCGCGCCTTGAGTTTGGCTACACGATTAGATGCCAATGGATTTTCGGTTGAAAAGCCGTTTCAGCTACTCAGCTACGTTCAGAGCAACGCGCGAGGTACCGTTTTTTTCCGCGTCGTGACCAGTGACGGGTTGTTGGAAGCGGGCTTCACCGACCTGACCTTTCCGTGGCCCGCTGCGCCCAAAAACGACGAAGTCTTACTGGCAGAGGGCGAGTACTTTGATCAACACTTGCGCATCGCTGCGCTACGCCGCGAATTAGTAGCTGCAACCCCGCAGTCGCCGGCTATCAGTGTGGACCTGTTGGTAGCGGAGGATTTGGCGCCGCGCCAAGCCTATCTTGAGCAATTCATATGGCGCACCTTATTGCGGGATAGCATCTTGTTGGTCTTCACCGCCGTCTTGCTCATTCTCATCGTGAAGCGAAGTCTCTCGCCTCTGGGACGTTGGTCGCGCCTGATTCGTAACCGCGACAGCCATGATCTCACACCACTGCCTATTAACGAAGCCCTGCCGCTGGAAGCACGACCGCTGATCGAGTCACTTAATTTTCACTTGGATAGAGGAGCCCAAGAACAGACGCAGCGCCGGCGATTCTTAGACAATGCATCGCACCAAATACGAACCCCATTAGCAGTTTTAAAAACACAAGTTGCTTGGGCGAAATTACAAGGCCCAGACCTGGACACAATGGCCTTTCTCGCACGGTTTGAATCACAGGTTGATCAGGCCTCGCAACATGCCGCACAGATGCTACAGATGGCGCGACTCGAAAGCGGTCAGGCACTATCACCGGTCGCGGTCGCCGTTTTGCCATTGGCGCAAGATGTCGTAATCACCCTGCAGGCTCTTGCACAACAACGCCAAATCGACTTGGGATTGAGCTGCGGTGCCGGCTTCGGTGTCAGCACATGCGTTTGGGGTGACGAGGGCTTGATTCGACAGGTCTTTGAAAACCTATTGGATAACGCGATTCGACATGGCTCGGCGGGTGGGGAGGCCACACTCTCGCTCGCACTGGCGGGTGATGCCGTGTTGGTCGCCGTTGAAAATAATGGCGAGCCAATCAGTGATGACGTGTTGGCACATTTGGGGGAGCGTTACTATCAAGCTGATCAAGCGAGTTACTGGGGCAGTGGTCTGGGCTTATCGATTGTGGCCGCGATTCTGACGCAACTGGGTAGCAGAATTAAATTTGAGCGCCCCGCGTCTGGCGGCGGTTTGCGCGCAGAGTTTGAATTAAGTCGAGTGATCGAAGAGGAGCACAACGATGTTTCAACGTGACAGGCTTTTAGCGCTCGCTTTCGCGCTCCTCAGTTCTGCTACTATCGCGACGACCCCCTCTAAGCCCGAATGCGTGGCGCCCGCAAAGCCTGGCGGCGGTTTTGATCTAACTTGCCGCATTGCCGCAGCATGGTTTGAGTCGCAGCTCAAAACCCCCATGCAAGTCCGCTTTATGCCGGGTGGGATTGGTGCAACGGCATTCAAAGTTTTCACCAGTCAGCGCATCTCTGACCCGAACGCGCTCGTTGCCTTCTCTTCTGGGTCGTTG